>PPYE01210021.1_pt1 | contig 10597 bp, 10 predicted proteins | sample 1559881 | NCBI WGS metagenome assembly PPYE01 (sample SAMN08240022, study PRJNA423297) | Human gut metagenome, whole genome shotgun sequencing project.
CATCCGGCAGAGCCGTCAGATCCAGATCGTGAACGACCACGGTGAACACCCGCGCTGCTTTGCCGGCGTAGTCCAGCGGGGGCGTCGGGGCAGGCTTGCCGACGGAGGGTGGGTCGCAGAAGGAGATCACCGCCGTGCGGGAGAGCGTGTCGGTACGCAGCAGTTCCTCGGCGGCTTTGCGGGAACAGATGGTCACGTTCATAGATATACCTCCAGTTTTGTATAGTTCGCGGTATGCCCGCAGGGACATACCGTTGCAGGGAGACTCCTCATTCTCCGTCTGCAGCTCGATGTCATACTCCCAGCCGCAATGCTCACAGATCCAGTACATATCCAGCGTGGGATAGCCGCAGACGGGGCAGGTGACGATACGGAACATACCGGAGCGGTATTCCGGCGTGTTCTTCAAATCCTGTTCATTATGCACGAGGTCCCTCCCAACTGATGCAGTTCAGACAGCCGCCCTGTTGGGCGATCTCCCGGATGTTGACGGGCACGATCTCTTTGCTGAAAAGCTGCCGTGCGGAAGTTTCAGCCTCGGCATCCTGCTCAATGCCAAACACCGGCAGGAAAATCACCCGTTCCGTCTCCAAATAGTTCAGGTAGCAGCCGACGGCGCTGATCCCACCGGTCGGGACAAAGGGGAAGTCTACCGCATCCAAGCCGCAGTCCTGCACCGCTCGCTTCACCTGCTGCTCAAAGCCGCAGGATGACAGCGGCCGATTGCACAGCACGGTGCGGTCGTCGAGAAATTGCGCCATGCCGTCGGCGTGGCCGGTCATGTCGCTTTTCAGAGAGGGAATGATCAAAACCTCCGCCTCCAGCAGCTCCGAAAGCTCATGTACCAGCGCGGCAGGCGGATACTCCGGGTTTTCGGAAAAGACACGGTCGCTGATCAGGACGCACGCCCCGGACGGCGAGAACACCATGTTTCCGTCGTCGAGGTTGATATTGCTGTATGTAACCGGCAGGCCAAGCTGCGGAGCAAGATCCTTACGAAAATCGGTCCTCAGATCAGGACCGTTTTTCAGATAGGACGGCTCATAGCGAAAGGAGATCATCTGTCCGGAGCCTGTCTGCACCGGCATGAAGTCCCGCACCCAAACGTCCCGTGTGCCATCCAGCAGCGCATAGGGGACATCGTGCGCCGCCAGCGCCGTGAACAGCGTCTCTGCGTCAGACGGATACTGCCGCGGAAGAAGAGTGGAGAGGTAGATGGGGGTAGACATGTGTTCAGTTGAATGTAAAAGCTTTTACTGTAAACCGGAGGAGCCTCTCAGCGGATTCTGAGGGAGCTTTCTCACCAAGGACGCGCGGACGCGGCTCATTTAATTCGACAGAGACACCGTCATCTTCCAGCCAAATAAGAGACTCGGATGAAAGCAAGTCTGCACCGTCCAGACCAGAATCGATAGACATGGCATCCGCAGCAATAAAGGGCCCCTCCGTATATGCATCAAGTCCTCGAATCAGCACACTTTCCCCGTCACCTGCATGCCCGGCAACAATGTCAAAACGAAAAGAGCCGCGAGAGTTCTTGACGTATATCACGCCGCCTTCTTGCATTTGCGTATTCACCTTACCGCTTTTAGCAGCACGCGCTGCGTCATTCACTTTGTCGGCAGTTGGATATGCCTCAGTTACATTGATGCGGCCGCGAATAACAAATCCATCCTCGGCTTTCCTGCACAGAACTTTCCCGAGCAGCTTCGGAGCCAATTCTTCTGCCGGACAAGTAAAAAAGCTACGGTCAGTAATTCTTTTTGCATTCATCGTTCATTCTCCTTCTCATCATATTATTTTGCGTGCCATTGCCTGTACATCCATTACAAGAGCCGTTGTCGAAAAACGCAAGTTCATCAATTTCTTGGAACTTTTTCACCAATTCAGCCTCTGGTTGCGCCAGCGGATGCGCTCCGCTGCGTAGCGGCGATACCATCTTGCCGTCTCCTTGTAGTGCTTATCCGCCTCGTAGATCTGTGCCAGCCGCGACATGGCGGCATCGCTGCCAGCCTCGGCGGCCCGGTGATACCAGCGGATGCCCTCTGCCTGGTCACACGCCACATCCTGCCCGTAATAGTATCGATGCCCCAGATGCAGCATCCCGATGGCGTCGCCGCCCACCGCCGCCTCGTAGTCAGCCATAAAGCTATCCTCCCGCTCCTGTGCGTCCAGCAGCGCGTCCACCGCCGCCGCGTAGGACTCGCACTCAAAGTACAGCCGAAGCCGGGCATTCTCCGCCTCACCCACAGGGTCAAAAGCGCTCATTACATCGGAAGTCACGTTGTTCTCCGCCCGCTTATACCAGCGGATAGCCTGCGGGTAGTTGCGCTTTGTACCGCAGCCGTGCTCACAGCACCATCCGGCGGCGAACTGCGCCTCGGTAAAGTTGTGGGCTCCTGAGCGCTTGAATAGATCGAATGCCTTTGCCATAGCGTCGGGCGTGCCGCTGCGGATATGTGTCAACGCCTGCGAGAACTGTGCGTCCGCCGCCCGTCGCCGTCCGGCGATTTCCCACATTTCCGCGTACACACGGAGGGCGGGTGAAAAAGTAACATCCATGGTCATTTCCTCCTGCAATGTGATTTGCGGTCAGTGTAGCACCTTTTTTAATAAGACCTAAATATTTATATTATTTTCGGCGGTTTGGGGGTAGAAATCGGCCTCCGCCGCCCATTTTTTCGTGTGCAGGCAGCAAAAACCGCCGCATTTTGTGAGCATAACGCTGTAAATATAGGGGCTTTGAATGCGTCAAATTGTGCGCCTATACGAAATTTTGCAGAAAACCGCCTTTTAGCTTATATATGCTTATATAAATTAGGTCTTAATTATATGGGTGCTATACTGGCGGCAAAATTCGAAAAGGAGATTTTACCATGAACGCATTTGACAAGGTCATCGGATACAAGGCCACCAAGCGCGAGCTGCTGCAGCTGTGCGATATGCTCCGCAACCGGGAGATCTATGAGGAGATGGGCGCCCGCCTGCCCCATGGACTGCTGCTGTATGGCGACCCGGGCTTGGGAAAGACACTTTTGGCGAGGTGCTTTGTGGAGGAGAGCGGGCTGCACACCAACACGGTACGCCGCGACAAGGGCGGCGACGCCTTTATCGATGGAATTACACAGGCCTTTGCCAGCGCGAAGACAAAAGCACCGTCCATTGTCCTTTTGGACGACATGGACAAATTTGCCAACGAGGATGATACCCACTGCGACGCACCGGAATATGCCGCCGTGCAAGCAGGGATCGACGATGTGAAGGACACCGGTGTGTTTGTGATCGCCACGGCAAACGATATCCGCAAGCTGCCGAGCTCCCTGCGCCGTTCCGGACGGTTTGACCGAAAAATCGGACTTCAAGCGCCCACGGCGTCCGACGCGGAGGAGATCATCACCCACTATCTGAAAACGAAACGGGTTTCGGACAGTGTCAACATGGAAGACCTGACGAGGATGATGCGCTACAATTCCTGCGCCGAGCTGGAGACTATTTTGAACGAAGCGGCGGTTCGTGCGGCCTTTGCCCGCAAGACCGGCATCGACATGGAGGACATGGTGAGTGTGGTGCTGAAGCAGCAATATGGCGCACAAGAGGATATGCCTCGCGTTTCGGATGAAGTCATCGAAAAGGTGGCGCTTCACGAGGCGGGGCATCTGGTGGTATGCGAAGCGCTGTGTCCCGGCAGCGTCGGCTTTGCCTCCCTGCTTCCCTCCGACGAAAACCGGTGCGGCGGCTTTATCCACTGCTGCAAATACATCTCCGGTTCACAAAGCGCCATCATCGCCCTGGGCGGCAAGGCCGCCGTGGAGCTGCGGTATGCGGGGCAGGTCGCGGAGGGATGCAGCGACGATATCGCCTGTGCGGTCAACTGTATCCGCGAGGCGGCAGCCAAGGAGGGGACGCTGGGATTCTCCCTGCTGAATGTCGAAAGCGATTCCTCCAGCAATATGTCCGAAAGCCTGAATGCCCGCAGCGAGGCGGCGGTACAGGCGGAGCTGGAGCGGTACTACGGCAAGGCAAGGGCGCTCCTTGCTCAAAACGAGGCGTTTCTGAAAGAGATCACAGAGGCGCTGGTCATGAAGAAGACCCTGCTCTATTCCGATATTCAGGCTATCCGCGGCACCGCTGTAAAGAGAAACCCTGCGGTGACCTGCGAGGCGGCTTCAAGGTATGACGCGGCGGAGATCGAGAATTTCCCGCCGGAGGATCCGGAGGAGGCGATGCGCCAGAAGATCATGCGCAAGCTGGAGGAGGCGGAGCGACGGCGCTGCTCCTGATGCTTCAGGCGCGCGCCGTGGAGGACAAGTCCGTCGCGTAGAATGAAGCGGTATAATGGGGTGGATTTTTGCTCCACGGGATGTATAATGGAAAAAGAGACGATACGATGAACGAGAAAAGAGAACAGCATGCCATTTGAGATGGACAGCACCATTTCAATCCACGCCCCCCGCAAGGGGGGGCGACGGCACCGTCGGCATAGAACGCCACCTTATCCGTAATTTCAATCCACGCCCCCCGCGAGGGGGGCGACCGTAAAGTAGTCCGCTTGTTCGATAAATTGTCTTATTTCAATCCACGCCCCCCGCGAGGGGGGCGACGGCGCTGGGCTTCGGCGGGCGGCAGGCGTTGATATTTCAATCCACGCCCCCCGCGAGGGGGGCGACAGCAGAGAACCCATAGCAGTGACAGTAGTCTACAATTTCAATCCACGCCCCCCGCGAGGGGGGCGACGTACTGGTTTTTCTACTCCGCAGGTGTCTGATAAATTTCAATCCACGCCCCCCGCGAGGGGGGCGACTTAGTAAGGAAGTGAAAAGAGAAACAAACAACAACATTTCAATCCACGCCCCCCGCGAGGGGGGCGACTATGTACTTCGTGGGTATGCTTCTGTCCGTTTGATTTCAATCCACGCCCCCCGCGAGGGGGGCGACTATCTCTCGCCAGCAACAGCGATCTAAAGGCGGTATTTCAATCCACGCCCCCCGCGAGGGGGGCGACGTCCTCTGTCGGTTCTCTTTTTTCGTCTGTCTGATTTCAATCCACGCCCCCCGCGAGGGGGGCGACTCACTGCTATGGATGAGGACCTCCTGGGCCGTGTATTTCAATCCACGCCCCCCGCGAGGGGGGCGACGAAGAATGCGCTCCACCGGCACTTCAAATACCTATTTCAATCCACGCCCCCCGCGAGGGGGGCGACAAAGTTTTGAACAAAAAACCAACGATCTGATTTAATTTCAATCCACGCCCCCCGCGAGGGGGGCGACCGCCGCCATGGCAAAGTTGATAGTTGCCTGATCTATTTCAATCCACGCCCCCGCGAGGGGGGCGACGACTCGCATATAACCACCTCGTTTTTATTTGTTGATTTCAATCCACGCCCCCCGCGAGGGGGGCGACCACCGCCCAGAAGCAGGATGCCCATGGTCAGCAGATTTCAATCCACGCCCCCCGCGAGGGGGGCGACAGCAGAGCCACGAATCCAGCCACCGCCGATAAACTATTTCAATCCACGCCCCCCGCGAGGGGGGCGACTCAGCTGGCCGACATCGACGTGGACGACCTGCAGATTTCAATCCACGCCCCCCGCGAGGGGGGCGACAACAAGTTTCTTGTTGGAATCAGCTGCAACTTCAAATTTCAATCCACGCCCCCCGCGAGGGGGGCGACTGGGCCTTACCTGTCCGGCTCTACGCTGCTTACGGTATTTCAATCCACGCCCCCCGCGAGGGGGGCGACGTCGATAAGCTGCAGGGCAGCGGCCTCGTCCTCCAATTTCAATCCACGCCCCCCGCGAGGGGGGCGACGTGTGCAGCCGGCAGAACCGGAGGAACCGGCGCAATTTCAATCCACGCCCCCCGCGAGGGGGGCGACATGTGGTTTCCTGAAAAGTCTTGTATATTTATTGATATTTCAATCCACGCCCCCCGCGAGGGGGGCGACACCGCAAGCCAAAAACACCACCAGCAGAAAAGGAATTTCAATCCACGCCCCCCCGCGAGGGGGGGCGACGTCTTAAGGGGGTGTATTCCTTGTATCATGTCTTCATTTCAATCCACGCCCCCTGCGAGGGGGGCGACGAGGACAAAGCACCAACAACCCCATTAGAAAAGCTATTTCAATCCACGCCCCCTGCGAGGGGGGCGACCGTGGTTTTGCTATCTTTTCGCAGTTGCTTCGTATTTCAATCCACGAGGGGGGCGACGAGAAGGTATAGAGGTACTTACCGTTATGCTCCGTATTTCAATCCACGCCCCCTGCGAGGGGGGCGACAGTGCCAAAATACTGCCCAGTGTTATTCCAAATCATTTCAATCCACGCCCCCTGCGAGGGGGGCGACTGGCGGCTCTGTTTTTCACCCTTTGGCATAATACATTTCAATCCACGCCCCCTGCGAGGGGGGCGACATTTTCCGGTACCAATATTCTTGCCACGAAAAGATTTCAATCCACGCCCCCTGCGAGGGGGGCGACACCCGTTGCCGGGTAATCCGACCCAACTAAATAAAATTTCAATCCACGCCCCCTGCGAGGGGGGCGACTAACAAAATTCCGTAACAACATCGCCAACATGAGATTTCAATCCACGCCCCCTGCGAGGGGGGCGACCGCAACAGCTGGGAAAAAATAGCAAATCCACGACATTTCAATCCACGCCCCCTGCGAGGGGGGCGACAGCAAAGATGCACAGTTTTACCTGCGGATCTTTGACAAACAAGTAGAACTTTTGCGTTTTTGGGGAAAAATACGGGGTGGTTGCCTGAGAAACCCGGAGAAAGACCGGCGTTTTCTCGGGAAAAGCCTTGCGAACCTCCCGGAAATCTCTGGTCACTTGGACTTCGCAGGGGGCGGGAAGGCGCGTCCCGGATACCCGTGCGCCGTACCACTGCCGCGCCGGGCGGCGTGTGTCAGAGGATCAGGGGATCCTCCGGCAGATAGGTGCTCTTCGTACCGAAATGCTCCACTTTTTTCTCATATTGCTTCCCCAGATAGTAAAAGCGCAGACTGTCTTTCTCAGAATCCATGATGGACAGGAGCTGCGCCTGCAGGCGGCGGCACTGCCCTGCGTCCAGCAGGCACTCAAACACGGAATTTTGCACCCGCTGTCCGTAGTCCACGCACTTTTTAGCGATCTGCCGCAGGCGCTTGCGCCCGGCGGCGTCCTCGGTGTTTACATCGTATGTGATCAGCACCAGCATAGCATCACTTCCATAAAAACGGCGGATAGCCGTCCAAGTCGCCGCGGAGGCAGCGAGCCAGCAGTAGCGCCTGCGCATAGGGGATCATACCCCAACTCAGCTTTTCCCCCAGATAGGGGTGGGTCAGCGTGTCCTGCTTTCGCTCCTGCCAGGTCTTCAGGAATTTCCGGCGGCCGTCATCGGACAGCAGCACCGCGCCACTGTCCTGCATCTGAAAGTCCTCCGGGCGCAGCATTCGATTGTTCACGAGGGTCAGCACGAAGCGGTCTGCCATGCAGGGGCGCAGCTCCTCCATCAGATCCAGCGCCAACGACTGCCGTCCCGGCCGGTCGCGGTGGAGGAAGCCTACATAGCTGTCCAATCCGACGCTTTCCAAGGCGCTGGCACAGTCGTGTGCCAGCAGACTGTAGGCGAAGGACAGCATGGCGTTTACCCGATCCAGCGGCGGCCGACGGCTTCGTCCGTGGAAGAAGAATGCCTCCTTCCGGCTCAGGAGCATATGATCGAGGACGTCAAAATACGCAGTGGCGGCAGCGCCCTCTATTCCCCGCAGGGAGTCCAAGTCAGCGGCAGCCAGCACCTGTGGCAGCATGGCCCGGAGGTTGGCAGCGGCTTTTTCCAATCCGCAGTCCGCCACGCGGGGCGCATGATCCCGCAGGGTGCGCTGGATGCTGGCGGCACCGTTGCTCAGCTTGCCGAAGATCATGGTGCGGGCTATCTCACAGCTGCGAGCGGGGTCGTCAGCGATACGGTACTGCTCACGACGGAGCAGTACGTTGCCGCTGCTCTCGCCGCAGGTGCGGGCAAGGAAACGTCCGTGCGGGGAGCAGAAGGCCAGACCGATCCCGGCCTCCGCACATTTGCCCATCAGCGCAGGGGAGGCACCGGCGTAGGAGAAGCTGACGATGGCTTGCAGCGTGTGCAGCGGGTAGCGGGCGACGACGGTCTTGTCTCGGTTTGCCAGCACATTTTCCCCCTCCAGCGAGAGGTAAATGTCCTCGGAGGTGACAAATAGCGTGTTGAGAAGCTGCTTCATGGTGATTCCTCCATGGCCGCCCGGAGATACGCGGAGACGGCTCTGCTTTTCATCAGCTTGGGCAGGCACAGCTCCTTCAAGGAGCAGGCATTGCAGGATTTGGTGGGCTTGACCTTGGGGGTATAGCCCCGACGGTACAGCTCGTGCATTTCCGCCAGCAGCTCCCGCACCCCTGTGCGCAACTCCGGGGTGAAGGAAACCCTCTCTCGCCGGCGGATCTCCCCGTAATAGAGTGCGCCCTCAGGGATGTCGCAGCAGAGCATGGACTCCAGGCACATGGCCTGCGCGCATAGCTGCAGGGTGTCGCCAGTGTCCTCACGGGGGCGGCCCCGCTTGTACTCCGCCGGGTACGGCTGCCACAGTCCCTCTTTCCCGGAGAGGGGGATCCCGACGGAGCCCCGGTGGTATTCCAGTACGTCGCACTGTCCGGATACACCCAGCTCCGCAGAATAGACGCTGACGCCACGCGTAATAAAGCGGTCGCCCCGCCGCTCCTGAAGGTCCGTGTCGTGGGCGTTTTCGTGGAGGATCGCGCCGTCAATGGTGCGGTAGTTTTCCGCCCACTGGTGCTCGATGTGGATCAGCGCCCACTGCCGCCTGCAAAACCGAAAATGCTGTAAGCCGGAGAGCTGTAGGAAGTCCTCCTCACTATATGCCATCGATCACCTCCGGCTCCAGACCCGGCAGCGCCTCCAGCGAAATCACATAGTCGTCTGCGGAGGTGGGGATGGTACCCGCATCCCGCAGTGCGACCTTGACGGAGCGGTGGACCTTTGCGGAGGAGTACTGCCCGTCCTTGCAGCTGTGGCGCCACCAGAACAGCTTCACCACCTCCATGGAGCCGTCGGGCCGTGCGGAGGAGGCATCGTTCACAAAGAGGGTGCGCAGGCATTCCTTGACCGTGTCGGCGTCCTCCTCGGAGAAGCCAGTCTTTTCCGCCAGCTGGACATTGATGGAGCCCTTGATCTCGTACAGGCCGAAGCGGACAAAGTGCTTCATACCCATGGTGTCGGAGGCGCGGTTCTCACCCTTTTCCTTCTTCTCACCATTCACGCTCTTGGTGATCTGGAGGGACTCGATCTCCACGGGGGACAGGCTGGACGCCTGATGCACGGAGACCGGCCCGCGCACACCGCAGGAGAAGCCCTTGGCATCCTTGAAGGCGAACACCTGCCCAAAGGCACGCACATCCAGCCATGTCTCGCAGGCACGCCGGGCATATTCCTCCCGGTCCTTGATGCCCTTCATAGCGGAGGAGGCCCGCTCGCTGAGGCTGCCGCAGCCGTCGCTGCACCGATCCTCCGACTGAACGAAGATGGGCTTGCCCAGATCCTGCATCCGGTTGCGGATCTTGCGCTTGATGCACACGTCGGAGATCTCACCAAAGCCGTTCAGGTCGGTGCGGGGGCGATTGCCGTTCAGAGGGTCGCCGTTGCTGTTGGCGCGGGTCACGGAGACCAGTGCCACAAAATCGATCTTGTTTTGCAAGCTGCTCATTTATTCTTCCTCCTGACTGTTTTCGTTCTTACCGGATGTGTACAGCGCACTGCGCTGCAGATAGTACCCAAAGAGATAGGTGTCCTTCAGGGCCTCCTCCTGTTCCGCCTGCGGGAAGGAGGAAATTTCTTGGATGATCTGCTCGATGATGCGGTCGTATTTTGTTCTGGCGCCGGGCTTGAGTTTGGGGTAGTACGCCTTTTTCAACTGCTCCCAGATGATCCGGCTGGCGTAGAGTGGACGCTTTGCGAACACGGACTGCATCCGGATCGCGTTGGGCTCTCGCTGTTCATTGGGGTCATAGGTGTCTCGCTCAAGTTTTTCAAACACGGCTAAAAGCCGTCCATACTGATAGCTGACATCCTTCTTCTGCGGTTCCAGTGCCATGCTCCATTCCTCCTTGTACCAATCATATTTGTATTTCCGAAGCACCGCACAGGCGGTGAACAATACCGTTTCCCGCAGGGCGGTGTCCATGATCTGCAGGTTGGACGCCTTGGCCGCCGCAGCGCGGGCGATATCCGCTGGCATTTTTCCCCGGTCCACCCGGCAGGAGAGCAGCCGCTGTACCTGCTGGCGCATGACGCGCTCGTCCGTTTCCAGCTTTGTCTGCTTGTCGGAGACGCGCACCGTGCCGAAGGCGCAGTCCGCGATCTGCGAAAGCGAGGGCGACTGTATGCCGAAGGAGGAATGCTCCCAGCAGCAAAGTGCATCCCAGTCGTGCAGGCGCTCCAGAAAATCAGAGACCGGAAGTTCGCTGTAATAGGTGAGGGAAAGACGTCCGGATGTGGCGGCGTCAAAGGCGGCCACTACGGCGCCGGCGTCCCGCGGGATCGTCTCCTGCCAGCCCCGGAGAGTTTCCGAC
>PPYE01598592.1_pt1 | contig 10597 bp, 9 predicted proteins | sample 1559881 | NCBI WGS metagenome assembly PPYE01 (sample SAMN08240022, study PRJNA423297) | Human gut metagenome, whole genome shotgun sequencing project.
TTATAATAATTGTCAGTGAGAATCAGTGAAAATAGTAACAGATTCTGTCAACATTTTAAGAAAGGTTGGGGTTCTATTATGGATCAAGGTAAACTTACAAGAATATTAAAATCAATGGAGGAGCATGAGGTTCCGCAGATGATCGTTTCTGACCCGGTTGCGATCTTCTATCTGACAGGCAAGTGGATTTTCCCGGGAGAAAGACTTCTGGCATTGTATCTGAATGTGAACGGAAATCATAAAATGGTAATCAACAAATTATTTCCACAGGAATCAGATCTTGGCGTAGATCTTATCTATTATGATGACATTGAAGACGGAGTAGAGATCTTAAGCAAGTATGTAGATAAAGATAAGACAATGGGAATTGATAAAACATGGCCGTCAAAATTCCTTATTCGTCTGCAGGAGTTAGGCGGAGGAAGTAAATTTGTAAATGGATCTCCGATCATCGATTATATCCGTATGGTAAAAGATGAGAAAGAAAAAGATCTTATGAGAAAATCTTCTAAGTTAAATGATATTGCTATGGAAAAGATCATTCCATGGGTAGCAAAAGGATTAACTGAGAAAGAATTAAATGCAAAAATGCGTGAAATTTACAAAGAAATCGGATGTGAAGATGTATCGTTCGATCCAATTACAGCATACGGACATGGCGCTGCAGATCCACATCATGTAACAGATGATTCCAAAGGAAAACGCGGAGATTGTGTAATTCTTGATATCGGTGGATTTAAAGATAACTATGCATCGGATATGACAAGAACTGTATTCATCGGTGAAGTATCTGACCGTGCAAAAGAAATTTATGATATCGTAGTTGAAGCAAACAGAAGAGGTATCGAAGCTGCCAAACCGGGAAATAGAATGTGCGATGTTGACCTTGCTGCAAGAAATTACATCGAGGAAAAAGGATTTGGCGAGTATTTCACACACAGAACAGGACATTCTATCGGACTGGAAGATCACGAATTTGGTGATGTATCATCTGTTAATACTGACATCATCAAGGTTGGACAGTGCTTCTCAGTAGAGCCGGGAATCTATCTCCCGGATGAGAACATCGGTGTTCGTATCGAAGACCTTGTAATCATCACAGAAGATGGATGTGAAGTTCTGAATGACTTTACAAAAGACCTGATCGTTGTACCGGAAGAGTAAAATATCAGAATACATATTTCGTACGGAAATGGAGAAAATGCAGATGACAAGAGATCAGGCGTATGAAATCTTAACAAAATACATGAAAGGTGAGAATTATATTACACATTCTCTGGCAGTTGAGGCTATTATGAAGGGATTGGCCAAACGTCTTGCGCCGGACGAGGTGGAATATTGGGGAATTGCAGGATTGCTGCATGATCTGGATGAAGAGCAATGTGACTGGGAGCATGACTTAAGTGTACACGGACCGACATCGGTAGAAATCTTAAAAAAAGAAGGGATTGATGATCCTGTATTATTTGGAGCGATCTGTGCACATAATCCGAAAAGTGGCGTGAAAGCGAAAACAAAAATCCAATATGCACTTCTGGCGGCAGATCCAATGAGTGGTTTCTTAAAAGCGGTTGCGCAGATTTACCCGGATAAAAAGATTTCAAGTGTAAAAAGAAAGTCTGTTATAAAACGTTTTAATGAAGCACGATTTGCGAAAGGTGCCAATCGTGATTATATGGAAAGTATTGAATTTACAGGGCTGATGCTGGAGGATCTGATTGATATCGGATTGGAAGAAATGTGTGCGATCTCTGATGAATTAGGATTATAACAAAGTATAAAATGGTGTTGTAAGAAATATAGATCTTACAACACCATTTATAATATATCGCTAATTATTCATAACGCTCATCGATGACACGTTTTGTTTTCTTTTCGCTTCGAGGTAATAATCCGATTTCAACAACTTTAACTAACGGTGTAAAGCCTATGCGGCTTTTGACGGTAGCTGCGATTCGTTTGGCAAGATCAAGGAAGTCAACCGTTCCATTTGTTTCAACATAGATTCGCATGGTGTCTTTTCCGTCAAGATGAGAAATGCGGATCTGATATTCACTGGATACTTCAGAAAATTCTTTTAAGATTTCCTCAATCTGAGCTGGGAACACATTTACACCTTTGATCTTCATCATATCATCGGTACGTCCCATAATAGTATCGAGCCGTGGGAATCTGTTTCCGCAAGAACATTCTCCCGGAATGATGCGGGAAAGATCATGTGTGCGGTAGCGGATAAGAGGTGCTCCTTCTTTGACCAGGGTGGTAATGACGATTTCTCCGAGTTCTCCGTCTGGAAGTACTTCACCGGTTACAGGGTCGATGATCTCAATGTAAATATAATCATCCCAGTAGTGCATACCACAGTCATGGGAACAGCTGATTCCGATTCCCGGTCCATAGATTTCCGTCAGGCCATAGATATCATAGAGTTCAATTCCAAGTTCTTCCGTGATACGCCGGCGCATTTTTTCACCCCAGCGTTCAGAACCAATGATTCCTTTCTTCAGATGGATATTGTCTTTGATTCCTCTTTTTTGGATTTCTTCTGCAAGAAGCAGGGCGTAAGAGGAAGTAGAACCGAGAACGGTTGTCTTCATATCCATCATCATCTGGAGCTGTTTGTCGGTGTTTCCGGGTCCCATAGGAATAACCATGCTTCCTAATCTTTCGGCACCTGCCTGAAATCCGATTCCGGCAGTCCAGAGTCCGTATCCGGGTGTGATCTGGATACGGTCCAGATTTGTAAGACCGGCCAATTCATAGCAGCGTTGAAACATGATTGCCCAGTCGTCTACATCTTTCTGAGTATATGGAATGATGACCGGCAGTCCGGTGGTACCGGAAGAAGAGTGGATTCGGACAATCTTTTCTTCCGGTGCGGTCATCAGACCAAGAGGATAAGCATTTCTTAAATCATTTTTCTCAGAAAACGGAAGCTTTTGAAAATCTTCCGCTGACTGTATACTGGTAACACCGGATTCTTCTAATTTCTTTCCATAGAAACTTTCCGCTTTCAGGAGCGCCTGTATCTGATTATTTACCTGTGCGATTTGTGTCTCTGTAATCTGCATATGTCGTGTTCCTGCCTTTCTTTGTTATATGTTATAGTTTAATGCCCGGAGATTCATTTCATGGAATTTCTCGGGAAGGGTATATTTCATAATGTCTTCAATTTCAGAGATTGTAAAGTCCAGTACTCCGGTCCGTATGGCTGCGCCAAGAAGTACCATGTTCAGTACTTTGGAAGAACCAATGTCTGCACATGCCTGATCTGCATTTACAAGAGTCAGATTAGGAACAGCCGCTTTTAGATATTCAAGCATCTGAGGTGCATCATAATCTGATCCGCTTAAGGTAGCAGTAACTGGTTTAACAGCTCGGGTGCTGACAACAATATGTCCGTGGTCTTTGAGATAGGGAAGCATACGGACTGTCTCACCTGGTTCGAAGCCGATGAGCAGGTCGGCAGTTCCTGTTTCGATCATTGGCGAATAGAGATTATCACCCATACGAAGATGACTGAATACACTACCACCACGCTGAGCCATACCGATGGTCTCGGCACTCATGACAGGAATATCTTTACTCATAGCTGCTGCGGCAAGAAGTTTGGAAGCGAGAACGGTTCCCTGACCGCCGACGCCGCACAGAACAATGTTTTTTTGATTATTCATGTTTTTTACCTCCTATAATAGCAGCTGTAGGGCATATCTGACTGCATAATCCGCAGCCGGTACACATCGTATCATCAATGCAGACATTACCGTTGTCAAGTACAATGGCAGGGCATCCAAGTTCACGGATACATTTTTTACATCCGATACATTTTTTGGCATCTATATGAAGAGAAAACGCCGGCTTGGTGATGGCCATACATGGTGATTTGAATATAATAGCTTTTACACCTGTCTTATCAGCCATTTCCCGGACGCATGCTACAGATGAGTTCAAATCCAGCGGATTTACAGTCTTAACATCTGTAACGCCGATTCCGCGGAGGACTTGTTCGATATTAATCTTTTGCACGATCTCCCCCATCACTGTGCGGCCGGTTCCAGGGTGTGGCTGATGTCCGGTCATGGCTGTGGTAGAGTTGTCCAGAACGATCAGTATCATATTCGCCTGGTTGTACACGGCATTGACAACACCTGTGATCGCAGAGGCGAAGAAGGTCGAGTCTCCGACAAACGCAAAGCATGTGGTGTCAGGTTCCACTTTTTCGATACCTTGTGCAATATTCAATCCGGCACCCATACACAGACAGGTATCAACCATATCGAGAGGAAGGGCATTTCCGAGCGTATAACATCCGATATCCCCGCAGAAAACGGTTTTCTTTCCTTTCATAGCTTTTTTTACGGCGTAGAAAGAAGCTCTGTGAGGACATCCGGCGCAAAGTACCGACGGGCGGACCGGCAGTGCCGGCGGTTCCGGAAAATCAGTGGTGACAGGGGAGGTAAGACCAAGAAATGTATTAATATAGGTAGTTATAGTGTCACGGGTGTTTTCTCCGGCACAGGCAGTATGACCACTGAGTTTTCCGTTAATTCTGGTTGGAAGATGATATTTTCCGCATATATAGATCAGCTCACGTTCGATGACCGGATCAAGTTCTTCCAGGCAGAGAACTTCATCAAGTCCAGAAAGGAAATCTACTGCTAATTTTTCCGGAAATGGATGAGGCGTGGCAATTTTTAAAGTCTTTATAGGAAAGATAACCCAGCGTTTGGAATCTTTGATAAAACCTTCCGGCTGGTGGTGGGTATATTCTGTCTCATCTTTTACCATGATAGACGCGTAGCCATGACAGACACGTGTGGTTGGACGTAAGAATACCGGAGTACCGTATTTTTCTGAATATTCAAAAGCTTCCTGGATCATCTCATAAGCTTCCTGTGCCGAAGATGGGTCAAAGCAAGGCAGCTTGGAAAATCTGGAAAAATGTCTGGTATCCTGTTCTGTCTGAGAAGAAATCGGACCCGGATCATCTGCTACGAGAATGACCATTCCGCCTTTGATCCCGACGTACTCGAGACTCATCAGCGGATCGGAAGCAACATTTAATCCGACCTGCTTCATGGTTACCATGGATCTTGCACCGGCATAAGAAGCTCCGGCAGCCAGTTCCATGGCCGCTTTTTCGTTCACGGACCATTCTACATACACATCATCCGGCCGGTGTTTTGCTATAGTTTCCAGGACTTCCGTAGAAGGGGTTCCGGGATAACCGGCTACGACATTGACTCCGGCAGCAACTGCACCGAGGGCAATTGCTGCATTTCCCATTAAAAATTCTTTATGCATAATCATATCACCTCTAATTGTACAAATTCATTATTTAAATAGTATAATATGTCTGATAAAGAAATGCAATCTTTTGGTAACGTGATAAAGCAAGGGAAACGAAGAATGTCTTTTCGGGAATACAAGGATATGATAGAATAACACTACCAGATAGATTGTGACAGGTATCAGAAAATAAAAAGAGGTATGTAAGATGAAAAAATATGATTATTTAGTAGTCGGGTCAGGATTATATGGGGCAGTGTTTGCCCGTGAAGCAAAAAAAGCGGGAAAATCTGTTCTGGTAATTGATAAACGTCCGAATATTGCGGGAAATGTATATACAGAGGATGTAGAAAAAATTCATGTACATAAGTATGGTGCACATATTTTTCATACAAATAATAAGAAAGTATGGAATTATATTACGCAGTTTGCGGAGTTTAACAGATTTACGAATTCACCGGTAGCGAATTATAAGGGTGAGTTATATTCACTTCCTTTTAATATGTATACATTTAACAAGATGTGGGGAGTGGTGACACCGGAAGAAGCAGAGGCGAAGATAGAAGAGCAGAGAAAGGAAATTACGGGAGAGCCAAAGAATCTGGAAGAACAGGCAGTTTCACTGGTTGGAAGAGATATCTATGAGAAATTGATCAAGGGTTATACAGAGAAGCAGTGGGGACGTGACTGCACAGAACTTCCGGCATTTATTATCAAGAGACTTCCGGTGCGTCTGACATTCGACAATAATTATTTCAATGCAATGTATCAGGGAATTCCTGTGGGAGGGTACACGAAGATGGTAGAGAATCTTCTGGATGGCATAGAGATCCGTCTGAACACAGAATATCTGGAGCATAAAGAGGAATTAGATGCGCTGGCAGAAAAAGTAGTTTATACAGGACCGATCGATGCTTATTTTGAATATAAACTCGGAACGTTGGAGTACCGCTCTGTAAGATTTGAGACGGAACTTTTAGACAAGCCGAATTTCCAGGGGAATGCAGCTGTAAACTACACAGACAGAGAGACGCCGTGGACACGTATCATCGAGCATAAGTGGTTCGAATTTGGAAAGGATTCAGAAGGAAATGATATTCCAAAGACTGTGATCAGCCGGGAATACAGCTCTGAATGGAAATTGGGCGACGAACCATATTATCCGGTCAATGATGAAAAAAATGGAGCATTGTACGCAGAATACAAAGAATTAGCAGAAAAAGAAGAGAACGTGATCTTCGGAGGCCGTCTCGGGGAATATAAATATTATGATATGGATGCTGTCATAGCATCAGCGTTAGAACTCTGTGAAAAGGAACTCGGAATTATAACCGGGTAATAATGAAAAAAGTAGGCATAGAAGCAATTGTCTTTGCACATATGCATACTTTTTTGCCATTTTTGCTTGAACTTGAGTCTAATACCAACTATAATGGTGGCAGTTGCTTTGTGAAAGATAGACGATATATTATTTTAGGAGAATAGATATGGGAAGATATTTCGGAACAGATGGTTTCCGTGGCGAAGCCAATAATAACTTAACAGCAGATCATGCGTACAAGATCGGAAGATTTCTCGGATGGTACTATGGAGAAGTAAAACGTCAGAATGGTGATGATACACCGGCACGTATTGTAATTGGAAAGGATACGAGACGTTCCAGCTACATGTTCGAATATACATTGGTAGGTGGACTTGTTGCATCGGGAGCAGATGCTTACCTGCTTCATGTTACAACAACACCATCTGTTGCTTATGTGGCAAGAACGGATGAATTTGATTGCGGGATCATGATTTCTGCAAGCCATAATCCGTATTATGACAACGGAATCAAACTGATCAACGGTAATGGCGAGAAGATGGATGAGGGAACGATCGCACTGGTAGAAGACTATCTGGATGGTAAACTGGAAGTATTTGGGGAAAAGTATGAGGAGATTCCATTTGCACATACATCTAAGATCGGACGTACGGTAGACTATGTATCAGGAAGAAACCGTTACATCGGATATCTGATTTCACTTGGACTTTATTCTTTCAAGGGTGTGAAAGTCGGACTGGATTGTGCGAACGGAAGTTCATGGAACCTGGCAAAGTCTGTATTTGATGCACTTGGAGCCAAGACATATGTAATCAATGCAGAGCCGGACGGAACGAATATCAATAACAATGCAGGATCTACGCACATCGGCGGCCTGCAGAAATTTGTTGCCGAGAATGGTCTGGATGTTGGATTTGCATATGACGGAGATGCTGACAGATGTCTCTGTGTAGATGAAAAAGGGAATCTGATAGATGGAGATGCGATTCTTTATATTTATGGAAAATATATGAAAGAACGTGGCAAACTGGAAAACAATACGGTTGTTACAACAGTTATGTCTAATTTTGGGTTATACAAAGCATTCGATGAGGCAGGGATTGATTATGCAAAGACTGCAGTCGGAGACAAATATGTATACGAATATATGACAAACAATGGATGCATTCTCGGAGGAGAACAGTCCGGCCATATTATTTTCTCAAAATATGCTTCCACAGGAGACGGTATCCTTACCAGTCTTAAGATGATGGAAGTTATGATGGCAAGAAAGAAGAAAATGAGTGAACTCATGGAAGGGCTTCATATTTATCCACAGGTTCTGGAGAATGTACGTGTGACAGATAAGAAAGCAGCGCAGGACGATGCGGATGTACAGAGCGCGGTACGGGCAGTAACAGAAGCCCTTGGAGATACCGGACGCATCCTCGTGCGGGAATCCGGAACAGAACCACTTCTCAGAGTTATGGTAGAAGCAGAGACAGAAGAAATCTGTAAAAAATATGTAGATCAGGTTGTAGATGTAGTTAAGAAAAAAGGATATGTGATCGGCTAAAGCAGCGGACCTGAGGCAGAGATAAGATACATAAATACCAGAAATGGAATAGATTATATTAAGAATAATACAGGGAGAAAAATCGAATTATGTGTGGAATTGTAGGATTTACAGGTGAACACCAGGCAGCACCGATCCTGTTGGATGGTTTGTCAAAACTGGAATATCGTGGTTACGACTCGGCAGGAATTGCTGTACGTGACGGCAGTGCAGATGCAGAAATCATTAAGGCAAAAGGCAGACTGAAAGTTCTTGCTGAGAAGACGAATGATGGTGAATCCGTAAAAGGAACCTGCGGTATCGGTCATACAAGATGGGCAACACATGGAGAACCATCTGAGAATAATGCACATCCTCATGCAAGTGATGATGGAAATGTTGTGGCTGTTCATAATGGTATTATTGAAAACTATCAGGAATTAAAGGATAAACTTGTCCGTAAAGGGTATACATTCTATTCTGAGACAGACACGGAAGTAGCAGTAAAACTGATCGATTATTATTATAAAAAATATGAGGGGACTCCGGTAGATGCGATCAATCATGCGCTGGTACGGATCAGAGGCTCCTACGCATTGGCAATTATGTTCAGGGATTATCCGGAAGAAATCTACGTAGCAAGAAAGGACAGTCCGATGATCCTTGGAGTTGCGAACGGAGAATCCTATATTGGTTCCGATGTTCCTGCAATTCTGAAATATACGAGAGATGTATACTATATCGGTAACCAGGAGATGGCACGTGTCCGTAAAGGTGAGATTACATTCTATAACCTGGATGGAGAAGAGATTGAAAAAGAATTAAAGACGGTTGAATGGGACGCAGAGGCAGCAGAAAAATCAGGATATGAGCATTTCATGATCAAGGAAATACATGAGCAGCCAAAGGCAGTTTCAGATACACTGAATTCTGTTATAAAAGACGGAATGATTGATCTTTCAGAGGTCGGACTTTCGGAAGAAGAGATCAAAGAGATCAGCCAGATTTATATCGTGGCATGTGGATCGGCATATCATGTCGGAGTGGCAGCACAGTATGTCATGGAAGATCTGGCAAGAATTCCGGTACGTGTAGAACTTGCATCAGAATTCCGCTATCGTAATCCGATTCTTGATCCGAAAGGACTGGTAGTCATTATCAGCCAGTCAGGAGAGACCGCAGACAGTCTGGCAGCACTCAGAGAATCAAAGAAACAGGGAGTAAAGACACTTGGTATCGTGAATGTAATCGGTTCTTCTATTGCCAGAGAGGCAGACAATGTATACTATACACTGGCAGGACCGGAGATTGCAGTTGCGACAACAAAAGCATACAGCACACAGTTGATCGCAGCTTATACACTTGCAATTCAGTTCGCAAAGATCAGAGGACAGATTACAGAAGAACAGTATGCCGGATATATTGAAGAACTTCAGAGCATTCCGGAGAAAATTCAAAGAATTATCGAGGATAAAGAGAGACTTCAGTGGTTTGCATCCAAACAGGTGAATGCGAAAGACATTTTCTTTATCGGTCGTGGAATTGATTATGCGATTTCCCTTGAGGGAAGCCTTAAGATGAAAGAAATCAGCTATATTCATTCAGAGGCATATGCAGCAGGAGAATTGAAGCACGGAACGATTTCCCTGATTGAAGAGGGTACACTGGTTATCGGAGTACTGACACAGCCGGAATTATATGAAAAGACACTGAGCAACATGGTAGAGTGTAAGAGCCGTGGCGCATATCTGATGGGACTTACAACATTTGGACATTATAATATTGAAGAAAACGCAGATTTTTCTGTATACATTCCAAAGACAGACCCTCATTTTGCAACATCACTTGCAGTTATTCCGCTTCAGTTACTTGGATATTATGTATCAGTAGCAAAAGGTCTGGATGTAGATAAACCGAGAAATCTTGCAAAGAGTGTAACAGTAGAATAGAAATGAACAGGGTGGGATATGGCATGATAAACAGTCATGGTATATCCCGCTTTTTTGTGCTATACTGATTTTAACTGTAAAAAAGACAAATAAACAAAGGAGAAAGAAAATTATGAAAACAGCATTAGTCATCATGGCTGCAGGAATGGGTTCGCGTTTTGGCGGCGGAATTAAGCAACTGGAACCGGTAGGTCCAAATGGGGAGATCATTATGGATTATTCCATTCATGATGCAATAGAGGCCGGATTTAATAAAGTAGTATTTATCATTCGTAAGGATATCAAAGATGCATTCCATGATGCGATCGGAAAAAGAATTGAAGGAATCTGTAATGAATTGAACATAGAATTTGCTTATGCATATCAGGAGTTGGATGATCTTCCGAAAGGAATTGAAAAGCCGGCCAAGAGAAGCAAGCCGTGGGGAACAGGACAGGCGGTACTGGTATGTAAAGATATTATCAAAGAGCCATTCGTAGTTATTAATGCAGATGACTATTATGG
>PPYE01358616.1_pt1 | contig 10595 bp, 9 predicted proteins | sample 1559881 | NCBI WGS metagenome assembly PPYE01 (sample SAMN08240022, study PRJNA423297) | Human gut metagenome, whole genome shotgun sequencing project.
CCGCCGCATGACCATCATGACCACCTGCTTCATCCCCTGCGGCGCAAAGATGCCCATCATCGGCCTCATCGCAGGTGCGGTATTCGGCGGTTCTTCTCTGGTGGCTGTCTCCGCTTACTTCATCGGCATGGCTGCCATCATCTGCTCCGGCATCATCCTGAAGAAGACCAAGCTCTTCGCAGGTGACCCCGCTCCCTTCGTTATGGAGCTGCCCGCATACCATATCCCCGCTTGGGGCAACGTCTTCCGTGCTACCTGGGAGCGCGGCTGGTCCTTCATCAAGCGTGCTGGTTCCGTCATTCTGGCTGCTACCGTCGTCCTGTGGTTCCTGCAGGGCTTCGGCTTCGAGAACGGCGCCTTCGGCATGGTGGAGGATCAGGACAACTCCGTGCTGGCTGCTATCGCAACCAAAGTCGCTTGGATCTTCGCTCCTCTGGGCTTCGGCAACTGGAAGGCTACCGTCGCTTCTGTCTCCGGCCTGATCGCAAAGGAGAACGTCGTTGGCACCTTCGGCGTCCTGTACCACTTCGGCGGCGAGGAGCTGTCTGAGAACGGCGACGAGATCTGGAACCTCGTTGCGGCAGATTACACCGCTCTGAGCGCTTACGCATTCATGATCTTCAACCTGCTGTGCGCTCCCTGCTTCGCTGCTATGGGCGCTATCAAGCGTGAGATGAACAACGGCAAGTGGACGGCATTCGCCATCGGCTATATGTGCGCACTGGCTTACTGCTCCGCTCTGGTCGTGTACCAGCTGGGCGGCATCATCACCGGCGAGCTGAGCTTCAACTTCTTCACCATCGTGGCTGCTGTCATCCTGGTGGCCTTCATCTACCTGATGGTCCGTCCCAACAAGTATGTGAACGACAACGAGGTCAAGATCGACGTTTCCAAGATCAAGTAAAAAACTTCTCAAAACGCGCTGAAAGGAGTGCATTGTTATGATGGAGTTCCTGGCTGCTAATTTCAATCTGCCGACGATCATCGTCGGAGCCATCGTGTTTGGCGGTGTAGGCTGGATCACCTGGCACTCTCATAAGCATGGCGGCTGCAGTGGATGCAGCGGCGGCTGTGACAGTGGCTGCAGTGGAAACTGCAGCAGCTGCGGCGGTGGCTGCCACTGAGCGATCGCGTAGGAGAAGGGGGCGCGGGTCAAGGCTTTGGCCCGCGCCCCTTTTGTAAACCAAAAGTTCGTGTGATATAACGAAAAGAGAGTGATACGAGATGGAACTGACGCCAGCACACCTGCGGTACCTGCTCGCGATCTATGAGGTCTCGCAGACCCATCTTGACATCAGCTCCCGCAGCATCGCCGAGAAGCTGGGCGTGACCAAACCCTCGGTGGTGCGGGTGATGAACCTGCTGATGGAGCGGGGGATGATCGTCAAGGAGTATTACGGCAAGATCTACCTCACCGACCGGGGCATCTTCGTGGCCCGGGAGGTCAAAAAGCAGCTGGACGAAGTGCTCGCGCACTTCCCACCGGTGGAGGAAGCGCTGACCGATGAGGAGCGGTTCACCGCCGCCCTCGCCCTGACGGCGGCCCTGCCGGAACGGGTGTTCACCGGCCGGTACGACCAGCTGATGGGCGCAGAGGAAGCGCCTCCTGCCGCAGGCTGATGCCTTGAAAGGCAAAAGAACCGGACTCCGCGGAGTCCGGTTCTTTTCGTATGCGGGTCCTCAGACCAGATAGCCCTCGAAGCAGTGGAGGTCTTCGGTCTTGACGATGCCTTCGAGATAAAGGCCGTCTTCGCGGTACTCCTCGAGCTGGACGCTGCCGCGCTCCCGCATGGGGGCGGCGAGGCCCAGCTTATCGTAGGGCAGGAGAACGCGGATGGTGTGGACGCGGTCGCTGAGGGTCTCGTCCAGCTTGGCCAGCAGCTTGTCGAGGCCGTAGCCGGTCTTGGCGCTGGTGAGCAAGATGTCGGGGTCGAAGCTCAGCGCGCCGGGCTTGTCGCACTTGTTGTAGACGGTCAGGCGGGGAATGTCGGCGCAGTCGAGGCCGTCCAACACTTCGTCGGTGACGGCCAGCTGCTCTTCCCGCTGCTCATCGCCGGCGTCAGCCACCCGGACGATGACGTCCGACCATGCGGCCTCTTCCAACGTGGACTTGAATGCTTCCACCAGATTGTGGGGCAGGCGGGAGACGAAGCCGACGGTGTCCACCAGCAGCACGGCCATGCCGCTGGGCAGGACGAGCTTCCGGCTGGTGGGGTCGAGGGTGGCAAAGAGCATATCGGCTTCGGCGACGCTGGGGCCGCAGAGGGCGTTCATCAGGCTGGATTTGCCCACATTGGTGTAGCCCACGAGGCTGACCACCGGCATTCCGGTCTTGGCGCGGGCTTTCCGGCTCTCGCCCCGGCGCTTTTCCATCTCGGCCAGTTTCTCAGCCAGTGCGTCGATGCGGGCGTGGACGTGGCGGCGGTCAAGCTCAAGCTTCGTTTCACCGGCACCACGGCGGGCGCCGCCGCCACCGCCACCGCCGCCGCCCTGACGGCTCAGGCTTTCGCCCATGCCCTGCAGGCGGGGCAGACGGTAGCGCAGAAGCGCCAGCTCGGTCTGCAGCTTGCCTTCGTTGGTCACGGCACGGCTGCGGAAGATCTCGAGGATGAGCATGGTGCGGTCGATGACCTCGAGGCCGCCGAGGGCCGTGGAGATGTTGCGGATCTGGCTACCGGTCAGCTCACCGTCGAAGACGGCGCACTCGGCCCCCAGCTCTGCTGCGGCAGCAGCGGCTTCTTCCAGCTTGCCGCTGCCCAGCACGATGCCGGTCTCAGGGGTCTGGCGCTTCTGGGTGACTTCGGCCACGGCCTCCATGTGGTTGGCCTCACACAGCGCAGCCAGCTCGGCAAGGCTGCGCTCGCAGTCCCACAGGCCCTGGTCGAGGGCGAGAAGGATGACCTTTGTCGGGGGAGTTTCGACTAAAATATCGTAAAGTTCGCTCAAAATGATTCCTTTCTGTTAGTGGAGCCAACCTCTCAGTCTCGCTATCGCTCGACAGCTCCCCTACCAAGGGGAGCCTCTGGCGAAGAGAAAAAGCTCTACGAAATGCCAAGGCCTCCCCTCAATAGGGGAGGTGGCAGCGCGTCAGCGCTGACGGAGAGGTTGCTCCTTATAGTGTTCTCGCGTCAGGGCATAGCACTTGCAGGGTATCGCTGTACCGTCGAATTTGTGGTAGACGGCCTCGTGGTCGTAGACAAAGCCTGCTTTCATCATGACTTTGCCGCTGGCGGGGTTCTCCACGGCGTGGGAGCAGGCAAGCCAATTACTGTCTGTATTCTTGAACCAGTATTCTACCAGAGCGTTCAGAGCCTCGGTGGTGCAGCCTTTGCCCCACCATGCTCTGCCGATGCAGTAACCCGGCTCCCAGATGCCCTCGGAGAGGTCGAATCCCGGCCATTCATTTCGCTGTGCCGGTTCTCCCAGCAGGCTGTTGTAGATGCTGATGGAGCCGAACACCTGTCCGGTGGCCTTTTCCACGATGGCCCACTGGTAGTAGTCCTCGTTGGGATAGAGCAGCGCCCATGCGCTCAGAAGCTCCTGCGTCTCGGCCACATCCTTGTGCGGCGTCCAGCGCAGCCAGCGGGTGACTTCCGGGTCGTTGGCCCAGTTCGAGTACATCATCGGGGCATCCGACGGCATAAGGCGGCGCAGAAGCAGCCGCGGCGTTTCGATTTCCTGTGTGCCGGCGTGGCGCATGATACATTCCTCCCAACCATTGTAAATATGCATAGAATAGCACAAAACCGGCTTCGGCGCAAGCAAAATGGGCTGCTTCGGGGCAAAAATGCTTGACAAGTGCGCAAACTTCATTAAACTGAAAATGAGTGCATAAAAATTCTCCCCGGCAAAGGGCCGGGGAGAATGCTCATGTTGGAAGAACATCCGCCCGCAGGATAGCCTGCCAGTCGCTGTGACCATACAGGAAGCGGAGGATGTGGACGGTCTGGGTGGAAGAATCGATCCTATAGAACAGAAGATAATTCTGCACAGGGACAAAATGGAGCTGATGAGAGGCAAGAAGCGGCTCGTCGATCACTGGAAAGCGTCCGGGAAATGTTTCGAGCGAGTCGATGCTTGCAAGTGTATTTGCCAGCATCCGGCGAGCGGCCAGCGGATTTTGCAGTTGGTGAGCAATATAGTTTGCGGCAGAGTGCAGGTCGTGCTCGGCGGCGTGAGAGACATGAATCTTGTAGTTCATTCAAGCCCCCATTGCTTCGACAGCTCTTTGCGGACATCTTCCCAGGGGCGCGTTCTTCCCGCCGCCACGTCATCCAGACCTTCCTGCAATTTCGCATACAAATCGAACCGGGCTGTCAGGGCCTCGTAGGTCTCGATGCTCATCACGGCAAGGTCGCCTTTGCCATTTTTGGTGATGAACACCGGCTCGGCGTAGTCGTGGCAGAAGGTGGAGATCTCATTGTAGTTGTTGCGCAGGTCTGCGCTGGAACGAATCTTGGGCATCCAAAAGCACCTCACTTTCATACAAAAATTATAACTGAATTTCTTTATAAAATCAAGGAAAATAAAAAAGGAGAACCTTTCTATGACGGACATCCGAGAGTATCTTGCCCGCAAGCCGCTTTTGTTCGACGGCGGCATGGGTACCTATTATAAAGCGGCACCGGGCGCGGACTGCGAAATGGCCAACCTCACCGACCCCGAGGGCGTGAAGAAGGTCCATGCGGAATATCTTGCCGCAGGCGCACAGGCCATCAAGACCAACACCTTCGGTCTGCCCCGGATGGCGGCGGCACAGATGCCGGGCTGGGAAGAGCTGGCCGAGGCGGGCTGGAAGCTGGCCTGTGACGCTGCTGCCGAGAAGGACGCCGCCGTCTTCGCTGACTTCGGCCCTGCCCCGGACACCGAAGCTGCCCCGGCCAGCAGCGCTTACGGCCTTGTGGCGCAGCAGTTCGCCGCACTGGGTGCAAAGAACTTTCTGTTCGAGACGCTCAGCTCCGATGTGGGCATTGTGGAGGCCGTAAAGGCACTGCGTGTGGCCGTGCCGGACGCCTTTGTCATGGTGTCCTTCGCGGTGCTGCCGGACGGCTACACCCGCGAGGGTCTGCTGTTCCGCGACCTGCTGCGCCGGATGGAGCAGAGCGGCGTGGTGGACGCCGTGGGCCTGAACTGCGTCTCGGCCCCCGGTGCGATGAAGAAACTGGTGCAGAGCCTTGGCGAGACGCTGCTGCCCCTGTCGGTGATGCCCAACGCGGGCTATCCGGTGGTCACCCGGGCGCGGGTGCTGTATCAGGGCAAGCCCGCGTATTTTGCCCGGGAGATGGGGCAGATCGCCGCTGCGGGCGTCCGTATTTTGGGCGGCTGCTGCGGCACGACGCCCGCCCACATCGCGGCCCTGCGTGCAGAGCTGGATGCCCTGCCCCAGCAGACCGAAGCCGCTCCGACAGCGAAACTTTCCACCGGGGCTGCACCGGCGGTGGAAAAAGACGACACTTTCCTGCGGAAACTGAACGCAGGTGAGAAGGTCATCGCCATTGAACTGGATTCGCCCCGGGTGGCCGAGCTGAGCGGCTATCTGGACGGCGCACGGCGGCTGCAGGCCGCAGGCGCTGACCTGCTGACCATCGCCGACTGCCCCATCGCGCAGGCCCGGATGGATTCCTCCCTCGTGGCCTGCCGGGTACACCGGGAACTGGGAATGTGTGCTCTGCCCCACATGACCTGCCGCGACCGTAACCTCAACGCCACCAAGGCCCTTCTGCTGGGCCTTTACGCCGAGGGCGTGCGGGAGGTGCTGGCCATCACCGGCGACCCCATCCCCACCGCAGAGCGGGACGAGGTGAAGAATGTCTACCAGTTCAACTCCCGCAAGCTGGCCCAGTACATCGTCTCGCTGGCCGGGGAGGGCCGGGAGATGCCCTCGGCCATGACCGTCTTTGGTGCGCTGAATCTCAACGCCCGGAACTTTGACGTGGAGCTGCGCCGGGCCGTGGAAAAGTTGGAAAACGGGATGACGGGCTTTTTGACCCAGCCGGTGCTGTCGGCACAGGCGGTGGAAAATCTCCGCAAGGCCCGCCAGACACTGGGCGAACGGGCTAAAATTCTGGCCGGCATCATGCCCGTAGTCAGCCAGCGGAACGCAATCTTTATGGAAAACGAGATCAACGGCATCCATGTGGAGGAGGACATCATCCAGCGCTTCGCGGGCCTCGACCGGGAGCTGGGCGAGGCGCTGGGCCTTGAGGTGTCGATGCAGATGGCCCGGGAGGCTCTGCCCTACGCCGACGGCTTCTATCTCATGACCCCCTTCAACCGTGTGGCCCTGATGGAGCGGCTCATTGCCCGGCTGAAAACGGAGCTTCTGGACGCGGAAGGCTGAAAAACGGATAAATCGTTGAAAGCGCCGCAATGAGATGATATTATAATAAAGAATAACGAACAGGGTCCCTGTGGACCCTGTTGCAGCGAATGCAGCGGGCCACACTCGAAAAGGAAGGGACATAAGAAAAATGCGGACACGGTATACCCTTATCAATATGGTCGTCAATGTGGGTGGACAGCTCATGAATCAGGTGCTGCTGTTCATCAGCCGGATGGTGTTCATCCACTATCTGTCGGCGGCATATCTGGGTGTCAACGGACTGTTCACCGATGTGCTGGGCATCCTGAACCTTGCAGAGCTTGGCGTCGGCACGGCGATGATATACAGCCTGTATGAGCCGGCTGCGAAGAATGATGAGCATCGGCTGGCGCAGCTGATGAATCTTTACCGGCTCCTCTACCGTATCGTGGCGGTCGTGGTGCTGCTCGTGGGCCTTGCACTGATGCCGTTTCTGGGCTTTTTCATCAAGGACAGCAGCGGCATCGAGCATCTGCGGCTCATCTATCTGATGTATGTGGCAAACTCGGTCTGCTCCTATCTGCTGAGCTATAAAAACTCCATCTATCTGGCCTACCAGAAAGCCTATGTCCGCAACCTCTGGGCGCAGCTCTGCGACGCGGTCAAGACTCTGTTCCAAATCGTCCTCATCGTGCTGACCGGGAACTTTATCCTTTATCTGGCAGTGCAGTTTGTGATGCAGTTCATCCCGAACATCATCGTATCGGTCAAGGTGGATAAGGAATTTCCCTACCTGAAAGAGTGCAGGGAGCTGCCGGAAAAAGAAAAATTTCACGGCATCCTGCGGAACGTCGGTGCCATGAGCTTCCACAAACTGGGAACGGTCATCGTCCGGAACACGGACAGCCTGCTGATGTCCAGCTTCGTGGGTTTATTGTCAGTGGGCATCTACTCCAACTACAAGCTCGTTCTGTCCGGCATCAACAACCTGATGGATAAATTCTCGAATGCCTTTACCGGAAGTCTGGGCAATCTGGGAGCCATTGAAGATGAGACACGGGTGTACAGCATCTACCGGGAACTGGATCTGCTCTTCTTCGTCATTTACGCTTACTGGACGGCGGGATTGTTCGCGCTGTTCAACGCTTTTATCACCCTCTGCTTCGGCGCGGAATACTGCTTCTCCACGGCGACAGTCGCCGTCCTCGTGACGGAATTTTATGTTTCGGGTCAGCGGAAGGTCAACCTGCTCTTCCGTGAAGCCAAGGGCCTGTTCTGGTACGACCGGTATAAGCCGCTGTTCGAATCGGCCATCAATCTGGCGGCGTCGCTGCTGCTGGTGCAGAAGTTCGGCGTGGCAGGCATTCTGGGCGGAACGGTCATCAGCACCGTGACGACCTGCCTCTGGATGGAGCCTTACATCCTGATGCGCTACGGCATCCGGGAAGACTGGCAGGGCAAGCTGAAAGACTACTTTGTCCGCTACGCCGAACGCGTTGCTGTCGTCGCGGCGCTGGCCGCTGTGTCCTACGGATGGGTGAGCTTCTGCCCGGCGAAGAACATCGGCTGGTTTCTGCTGGACGGTGTGCTGTATACGCTGCTGTTCGGGGCTGTCATGGTGGTGCTCCACCGGAACGCGCCGGAGTTCAATCAGCTCAAGGGCCGTGTCACGGCTGTTCTGAAAAGGAGGAAAAGCTGAATGGCAGGGCGGGACAGCCACGTCCGGCCCATCCAGCAGAAGAACGGCGGTCTGAGCGCGGCCCGTACGCTGAACGGCAGCTGTGAAAATTTTGTTCCGATGAAAAAGAGATTGACAAAACGCACAAAAAACGCTATATTCTTTTTATAAATGCAAGGAAAAAGAGTGTGCGTCGTTTTCGCCATCCAGAGAGCCGGGGGCTGCTGAAAACCCGGTATGGCGGCGCGGCGTGCTGTCGCTTTTGAGCAGAGGCGGGGAAACAGGAGTAGTCGCCTCCGGGTCTGCCCCACGTTATCGGGGCATCAAGGGGCATACGGCAGAAAGCCGTGTGCAATTTGGGTGGTACCGCGGTTATATTACAGCCGTCCCATGGAACGCTCCGTGGGGCGGCTTTTTTCGTCCCACTCCAATTATTCATCTGGGAGGATACTATGAAAGAACTCGCAAAACAGTATGATCCGAGCCAGGTGGAAGACCGCATCTACCAGTTCTGGCTGGATGGCGGCTACTTCCACACCAAGGCCGACCCCGACAAGAAGCCCTACACCATCGTGATGCCCCCTCCGAACGTCACCGGCCAGCTCCACATGGGCCACGCCGTGGATAACACCATGCAGGACATCCTCATCCGCACCAAGCGGATGCAGGGCTATGCCGCCCTGTGGGTGCCTGGCACGGACCACGCTTCCATCGCTACGGAGGCCAAGGTCGTGGAGGCCATGCGTGCTGAGGGCCTGACCAAGGAAATGGTGGGCCGCGACGGCTTCCTGGAGCGCGCCTGGGCCTGGAAGACCAAGTACGGCAACCGCATCGTCAGCCAGCTCAAGAAGCTGGGCAGCAGCTGCGACTGGGAGCGTGAGCGCTTTACCATGGACGAGGGCTGCTCTGAGGCTGTCAAGGAAGTCTTTGTCCGCCTGTACGACAAGGGCCTTATCTACCGCGGCAACCGCATGGTCAACTGGTGCCCCCACTGCAATACCTCCATTTCCGACGCCGAGGTGGAGTATGAGGAAAAGGACGGCAGCTTCTGGCACCTGCTCTACCCGGTCAAGGAGACCGGCGAGATGCTGGAACTGGCTACTACCCGTCCCGAGACCATGCTGGGCGATACCGCTGTTGCCATCAACGGCGATGACCCCCGCTATGCTCATCTGCACGGCTGCCATGTCATCCTGCCCCTGCTGAACAAGGAGATCCCCATCGTCTGCGACGAGCACGCCGACATGACCAAGGGTACCGGTGTCGTGAAGATCACCCCGGCCCACGACCCCAACGACTTTGAGGTCGGCCTGCGCCATGACCTGCCCATCGTCCGCGTCTTCACCTACGACGGTCGCATGACCGGCGCCGCCGACAAGGCTGCTGCCGACGCTCTGTTTGCTGCAGGCAAGAACACCGTCAACGAGCCTCATGTGCTGGACTGCGGCAAGTATGCCGGCATGACCACCCTCGAGGCCCGCAAGGCTATCCTCGCTGACCTGAAGGAGGGCGGCTTCCTGAAGGAGATCGAGCCTCTGAAGCACGAAGTCGGCACCTGCTACCGCTGCCACTCCACCATCGAGCCCATGGTGTCCAAGCAGTGGTTCGTCAAGATGGAGCCTCTGGCCAAGCCCGCCATCGAGAGCGTGGAGAAGGGCGACATCAAGTTCGTGCCGGAGCGCTTCACCAAGAACTATATGAACTGGATGAAGAACACCCGCGACTGGTGCATCAGCCGCCAGCTGTGGTGGGGCCACCAGATCCCGGCCTGGTACTGCGACGACTGCGGCGAGACTGTGGTCGCCAAGAGCGCACCCTGCACCTGCCCCAAGTGCGGCGGCACCAAGCTCACCCAGGACCCCGATACCCTCGACACCTGGTTCTCTTCCGCTCTGTGGCCCTTCAGCACTCTGGGCTGGCCCAATGAGGAAAGCGAAGACCTCAAGTATTTCTATCCCACCAACACCCTCGTCACCGGCTACGACATCATCGGCTTCTGGGTCAGCCGCATGATCTTCTCCGGTCTGGCTTACACCGGCAAGGCTCCCTTCGACACCGTCTGCATCCACGGCATCGTCCGCGACAGCCAGGGCCGCAAGATGTCCAAGAGCCTCGGCAACGGCATCGACCCGCTGGAAGTCATCGCCCAGTACGGCGCTGACGCACTGCGCTTCATGCTCGTGGACGGCTCTACCCCGGGCAACGACATGCGCTACAGCGAGAAGAAGGTGGAGGCTGCCCGCAACTTTGCAAACAAGCTGTGGAACGCTACCCGCTTCGTGCTGATGAACCTGCCCGAGGACTTCCAGCCCGGCCTGCCCAGCGAGGATAAGCTGGACATGAGCGATAAGTGGGTGCTGACCAAGCTGAATCAGGTGGCTGGCGCTATGAGCGACAACCTCGACCACTACGAGATGGGTCTGGCCGCTGCCAAGATCAACAGCTTCATCTGGGACGTCTACTGCGACTGGTTCATCGAAATCGCAAAGCCCCGCCTGAACTCCGGCGACGCCGAGCAGGCCGACACTGCCCGCCGCGTGCTGGTGTATGTGCTGGACAAGGCCCTCAAGCTGCTGCATCCCTTCATGCCCTTCATCACCGAGGAGCTGTATCAGG
>PPYE01682923.1_pt1 | contig 10595 bp, 6 predicted proteins | sample 1559881 | NCBI WGS metagenome assembly PPYE01 (sample SAMN08240022, study PRJNA423297) | Human gut metagenome, whole genome shotgun sequencing project.
GAAGAGATCGCGAGACAGTCTGTCGGGATTCTGTTTGACATGATAGAAACAAAGAAAAGCCAAGAAGGAAAATATCTTCCGGCAACACTGAAAGAAAGAGAATCAACTACAGGAGGTAGAAGAACATGGAAGCAAGACTGACAGAGATTTTACAGGAGAAATTCCAGACAGGACTTGAACAGGCAACGAATGAACAGGTATATTATGCGCTGCTTACACTGACAAAGGAACGGATCAAAGAAGGACCGAAGAACGAAGGAAAGAGAAAACTCTATTATATTTCCGCAGAGTTCCTGATCGGAAAGCTTTTATCCAACAACCTGATCAACCTTGGAATTTATGATGAGACAGCAGAGGTGCTGAAAAAGCACGGGAAAAATCTTGCAGAGATCGAAGAAGTTGAACCGGAACCGTCTCTTGGAAATGGTGGACTTGGACGATTGGCAGCCTGCTTCCTGGATTCCATTGCAACACTCGGACTTCCGGGAGACGGAATCGGACTGAACTATCATATGGGTCTGTTCAAACAGGTATTTACCGACCACAAACAGGATGAACAGAAGAATCCGTGGATTGAAAAAGACAGCTGGCTCAATGATACCGGTATTTCATTTGAAGTCCCGTTCAAGGATTTCAGTCTTCGTTCCCATCTGTATGATATTGATGTAACCGGATACGAAGGCGGAAGCAACAAACTTCATCTTTTTGATGTAGAGACGGTAAATGATGCAATCGTTGGAAACGGAATCAATTTTGATAAGAACGATATCCGTGAGAACCTGACGCTGTTCCTCTATCCGGATGACAGCGACAAGGCAGGAAATCTGCTCCGTATTTATCAGCAGTATTTTATGGTTTCCAATGCAGCACAGTATATCATCCGCGAGTGTGAAGAAAAGGGATATGATCTCAGAAAGCTTCATGAGCATGTGGCGATCCAGATCAATGATACACATCCTTCTATGGTTATTCCGGAGCTGATCCGTCTTCTTGTTCAGAAACAGATCGACTTCAATGAGGCGATTGAGATCGTACAGAAGACCTGCGCATATACCAATCACACCATCCTCGCAGAAGCACTGGAAAAATGGCCGGTTGATTATCTGGAGCAGGTTGCACCGCAGATCGTTCCGATCATCCGTGATCTGGATGCAAGAATTAAGGGAAGATATAAAGATCCGAGAGTCCATATTATCGATGACCAGAATCGTGTACACATGGCTCATATGGATATCCATTATGGATACAGTGTCAACGGAGTTGCGTATCTTCATACAGAGATCCTGAAAAATGAAGAACTGAAACCGTTCTATGACATTTACCCACAGAAATTCAACAACAAGACTAATGGTATTACGTTCAGAAGATGGCTGCTGCACTGCAACCATGAACTGACTGCATGGCTGGATGAGAAGATCGGACCGGATTACCGAAAAGATGCAACAAAGCTTGAAAAACTGCTTGATTATGTAAATGATGAGGAAACCTTAAAGAGCCTTCTTGTAGTAAAACAGAAAAAGAAAGAGGATCTGGCAGCTTACTTAAAAGAAACACAGGGACTGGAAATCAATCCAAATTCAATTTTTGATATTCAGGTAAAACGTCTGCATGAATACAAGCGTCAGCAGATGAATGCATTATATGTGATCTATAAATATCTGGAGATCAAGAGCGGAAAGAAACCGGAGACTCCGATCACGGTAATCTTTGGAGCCAAGGCTGCACCGGCTTATATTATTGCAAAGGATATCATTCATCTGATCCTCTGCCTGCAGGAGCTGATTGATAACGATCCGGAAGTTGCACCGTATCTGAAAGTGGTTATGGTAGAAAACTACAACGTGACACTGGCAGAAAAGCTGATCCCGTCCTGTGATATTTCTGAACAGATTTCTCTTGCATCCAAAGAAGCAAGTGGAACAGGTAACATGAAATTCATGCTGAACGGGGCTGTGACAATGGGAACAGAAGATGGAGCCAACGTAGAAATCCATCAGTTTGTAGGGGATGAAAATATCTACATCTTCGGAGAATCCAGTGAACAGGTTATCGAGCATTACCGCAAGATGGATTATAATGCAGTTGATTACTATATCAATGATGAAGAGATCCGCAGACTGGTAGACTTTATCATCAGCCCGGAACTTCTCCGTATCGGAGATAAATACCTGCTTCTTGAACTGCATGCAGAACTGATCCGTAAAGACTGGTTCATGACACTTCTTGATGTGAAAGATTATATCCAGAAGAAAGAACAGGCTTACGCAGATTATGAAGACCGCATGGCATGGGCAAAGAAGATGGTTGTGAATATCGCAAAAGCAGGATATTTCTCATCTGACAGAACCATTGCTGAATACAACAGAGACATCTGGCATCTGTAAAATGTATATGTAAAAAACAGAAGTCTGTCCTGAAAAAACAGAGACAGACTTCTGTTTTTTGTGCAAAAGTGTATTTTTATACGGTTTCTGCGGGAACTTTCTGTATTTCCCTTATTGCGGGAAAAGAGAAGGATATGCTATGATAAGGAGAAATATTGCTGTTTGTTTTCCGGATATGGAAAAGTTTTTGGGAAGATCCGGGAAGCAATAGAAGCAGATGAGAGGTAAATATATGGAAAAAAGAAGAAAAAGTGCATCACTTTTGCCGGTCGGTGTATTTCTGGTATTTTATCTGGGACTGGGTATTTTATTTGAATACATAATGAAAATTCCAATGGGGTTTTATAATGTACCGATCGTAGTGGCGTTTCTGGCGGCACTCCTGGTTGCGTGTCTGCAGAACAGAAAGGTTGGCTTTGATGAGAAGCTGGAGATCATGGGACGGGGAATCGGAGATAAGAATATTATCACAATGCTGCTGATTTTCCTGACGGCGGGAACTTTTGTGGGAGTGGTTGGAAGAAGCAGTGCAGAGAGTGTGGCGTATTTTATGCTATCGATCATCCCGGCACGGTTTGCGGTTGCCGTTCTGTTTGTGGTTGCATGTTTTGTTTCAACAGCAATGGGAACTTCGGTTGGGACGATCACCCTTCTGACTCCGATTGCGGCGGCAGTTTCGCAGTCGTCCGGTTTTTCCCTGGCACTTTGCGTGGCATCGGTGATGGGAGGCTCCATGTTCGGGGACAATCTTTCTTTCATATCAGATACAACAATTGCTGCCTGCAACGGGCAGGGATGTGAGATGAAAGATAAATTCCGGGAAAATTTCTGGATCGCACTTCCGGCGGCGATCGTATCGCTGGTTCTGATCCTGATCAGCTCTTTCCGGGCAGAGATCGGAACGGCAGTTACGCACGAATACAATCTGACGCAGATCATTCCGTATGTGCTGGTGCTGGTCGGCGGGATCGCAGGGTTCAACGTCTTTCTGGTACTTTTGACAGGAATTGTGTCCGGTGCGGTGATCATGCTTGCAATGGGGCAGGTAACACCGTATGAAATGCTTGCTGCCATGGGCTCAGGTGTATCCGGGATGTTTGAAACCTGTATGGTGGCGGTGCTGGTTGCTGCAATGTGTGCGCTGATCCGGGAAAATGGTGGCTTTGATGTATTGCTGGATGTGATCCACCGTGTCTTTAAGGGATCGAAAAGTGGTCAGCTGGGTGTTGGTATTTTGGTAGCGCTTCTGGATGTGGCAACAGCGAACAATACCGTAGCAATTGTGATGGCTAATCCAATTGCAAAGGAAATGGCAGACGATTATCAGATCACACCGAGAAAGACGGCTTCCCTTCTGGATACTTTTTCCTGTATTTCACAGGGGGTGATCCCGTATGGTGCGCAGATGCTGGTGGCAATTTCGGCAGTGCATGAGCTCGGCGGTGAGATTTCTGCATTTCAGATCATTCCGAAGCTTTTTTATCCGGGAATGCTGTTTGTCAGTTCGCTGATCTTTATCTTTGTGATTCCACAGAAAACAGGAAAATAAAACAGAGTTCACTCTGGATTTTTATACTTTTACAGATTAAAGGGTTGAAACCTGACGAAAAATACGGTATTATAGTGTTTAACAGATTTTTGGAACGAAAAATGGTACAAAAATCACAGATACATAGAAGGGAATGACAAAGATGAGCCTGAAAATCGGAGTAATTAAAGGTGACGGAATCGGTCCGGAGATTGTAACGGAAGCGATGAAAGTTCTTGATAAAGCAGGAGAGGTATACGGATTTGACTGTTCTTATGAACAGCTGCTTCTTGGGGGCGCATCCATTGATGTACATGGAGTCCCGCTTACAGATGAGACGGTAGCAAAAGCAAAAGCATGTGATGCCGTACTGATGGGATCCATTGGAGGAGATGCAAAGACTTCCCCGTGGTATAAGCTGGAACCGTCAAAGAGACCGGAGGCCGGTCTTCTGAAGATCAGAAAAGAACTGAACCTGTTCGCAAATCTGCGTCCGGCGGTTTTGTATAATGAACTGAAGGGTGCATGTCCTCTGAAAGAAGAGATTACAGAAGGCGGATTTGATCTGATGATTATGCGTGAACTGACAGGCGGTCTTTATTTTGGAGAGAGGAAGACAGAAGAAGTGGATGGTGTGATGACTGCATTCGATTCACTTACCTATAATGAGGATGAGATCCGCAGGATTGCGATCCGCGCGTTTGACATTGCAATGAAGAGAAGAAAGAAAGTGACAAGCGTCGATAAGGCGAATGTACTGGATTCTTCAAGACTCTGGAGAAAAGTAGTAGAAGAAGTTGCGAAAGATTATCCGGAAGTTACACTGGAGCATATGCTGGTTGACAACTGTGCAATGCAGCTTGTAAAAGATCCGAAGCAGTTTGATGTCATTCTTACAGAGAATATGTTCGGAGACATCCTTTCTGATGAAGCAAGCATGGTAACCGGTTCGATCGGAATGCTGGCAAGTGCAAGTCTGAATGAAACCAGGTTCGGATTGTATGAACCAAGTGGCGGTTCGGCACCGGATATAGCAGGACAGGGAATTGCAAACCCGATAGCAACAATTCTTTCAGCAGCAATGATGCTTCGTTTCAGCCTGGATCAGGATAAAGCAGCAGATGCGATTGAAGCAGCAGTTTCCCAGGTGTTAAAAGATGGATACAGAACCGGGGATATTATGTCAGACGGATGTACAAAGGTTGGAACAGCCCGGATGGGAGATCTGATCTGCGAAAGAATTCGATAGTCAAGGATTGGGAAAGATACAGTTCCGTACTGCTATGGGGAAAGAGAAGCAGGACGGAACTGTAATAGAATAGAGCCAAAAGTTACAGGAGGATTATAAAATCATGAGAAGTGATAATGTGAAAACAGGTATGCAGCAGGCGCCGCACAGATCATTGTTCAACGCGCTTGGTCTTACAAAAGAAGAACTGGAGAGACCGCTTGTCGGAATCGTATGTTCTTATAACGAAATCGTTCCGGGACATATGAACCTGGATAAAATTGCAAATGCAGTAAAGATGGGGGTTGCCATGGCAGGTGGAACACCGATCATGTTCCCGGCGATCGCAGTCTGTGACGGTATTGCAATGGGACACATCGGTATGAAGTATTCTCTGGTAACGAGAGATCTGATCGCAGATTCGACAGAAGCAATGGCAATGGCGCATCAGTTTGACGCCCTTGTTATGATCCCGAACTGCGACAAGAATGTACCTGGACTTTTGATGGCAGCAGCCCGTATTAATGTACCTACAGTGTTCGTCAGCGGCGGACCAATGCTTGCGGGACATGTAAAAGGACAGAAGAGAAGCCTTTCCAGCATGTTCGAGGCAGTTGGATCCTACGCAGCAGGAACAATGGACGAATGTGATGTATGTGAATTTGAAAATAAAGTATGTCCTACCTGCGGATCATGCTCCGGAATGTATACAGCTAACAGCATGAACTGTCTGACAGAAGTACTTGGTATGGGGCTTCAGGGAAATGGAACAATTCCGGCTGTATATTCAGAAAGAATCCGTCTTGCAAAACATGCAGGTATGCAGGTAATGGAAATGTACAGAAGAAATATCCGTCCGAGAGACATTATGACAAAAGAAGCCATCTTAAATGCCCTTACTGTTGATATGGCACTTGGATGCTCAACCAACAGTATGCTTCACCTTCCGGCGATTGCACATGAGATCGGTATGGATTTTGAGATTGATTTTGCAAATGGAATCAGCGAAAAGACTCCGAACCTCTGTCACCTTGCACCGGCAGGTCCGACATATATGGAAGACTTGAATGAAGCGGGTGGTGTATATGCTGTTATGAACGAGCTGAATAAGAAAGGTCTTCTTTACACAGACTGCATGACAGTAACCGGAAAGACAGTTGGAGAAAATATCGCAGGATGCGAAAACAAAAATCCGGAAGTAATCCGTCCGATCGACAATCCATACAGCCAGACGGGTGGACTTGCAGTCCTCAAAGGTAATATCGCACCGGACGGCAGTGTTGTAAAACGTTCTGCAGTTGTACCGGAAATGCTGGTACATGAAGGACCTGCAAGAGTATTTGAATGTGAAGATGATGCGATCAAGGCAATTAAAGGCGGAGATATCCATCCGGGAGATGTTGTAGTTATCCGTTATGTCGGACCAAAGGGTGGTCCTGGTATGCCGGAAATGCTGAATCCGACTTCTGCAATCGCAGGTATGGGACTTGGTTCATCGGTAGCACTTATTACAGACGGTCGTTTCAGCGGTGCATCCCGTGGAGCTTCTATCGGACACGTATCACCGGAAGCGGCAGTCGGCGGTCCGGTAGCACTGATCGAGGAAGGCGATATCATCGAGATCGATATCCCGAACCTGAAATTAAATGCAAGAATTTCAGATGAAGAACTTGCAAGAAGAAAAGAAAAATGGCAGCCAAGAGAACCGGAAGTTACAACAGGATATCTTGCAAGATATGCAGCAATGGTAACTTCAGGAAACCGTGGAGCAGTTCTGGAAGTTCCACACAAATAAAATAAAATCTGGACAAGGGGAATGTACAATGCAGTTAAATGGTGCAGAAATACTGATAGAGTGTTTAAAAGAGCAAGGCGTGGATACCGTATTCGGATATCCGGGCGGCGCAATTTTAAATGTATATGATGAATTATATAAGCATAGTAATGAAATCAGACATATCCTTACATCGCATGAGCAGGGAGCTTCTCATGCGGCAGACGGATATGCGCGTGCCACTGGTAAGGTTGGGGTGTGTTTTGCAACCAGTGGACCTGGAGCAACAAATCTCGTAACAGGAATCGCGACCGCATTTATGGATTCTATTCCGATCGTTGCGATCACCTGTAATGTAGGGGTACCGCTTCTTGGAAAAGACAGCTTCCAGGAAATTGACATTACCGGTATTACGATGCCGATCACAAAGTATAATTTTATTGTGAAGAATGTCAATGATCTTGCAAAGACGATCCGCAAGGCGTTTGAGATCGCACAGTCCGGAAGACCGGGACCGGTGCTGATCGATATCCCGAAAGATGTGACAGGCAATAAAGCAGAGTATGAGCCTGTCAAAATCCAGCCAATCGTAAAATACAAAAAAGAAATCTGCATGGAAGATATTGACAAGGCAGTAGAGATGATCGAAGAAGCAAAGCGTCCGTTTGTATTCGTCGGAGGCGGAGCTATATTATCTGATGCAAGTGAAGAACTCCGTGCATTCGTAGACAAGGTACAGTGTCCGGTATGTGATTCCCTGATGGGAAAAGGTGCATTTCCGGGAACTGATGAACTTTATACAGGAATGCTTGGTATGCATGGTACCAAGACATCGAACTTTGGAGTCAGTGAAAGCGATCTTCTGATCGTAGTCGGTGCAAGATTCTCCGACCGTGTCACAGGTAATCCAAATAAATTTGCAAGTAATGCAAAAATTCTCCAGTTTGATATTGATGTGGCAGAGATGAACAAAAATGTCATTATCGATGAAGGTGTGGTTGGAGATATCAAAGAAGTGCTTGCGGCAGTTAATGAAAAACTGCCACAGCAGGAACACACCGAATGGATCAAAAAGATCCAGGAATATAAAGCAAAATACCCGCTTGCCTATCATCCGGAAAGTCTGACCGGTCCGTATGTGATCGAAGAGATTTACAAACAGACAGAAGGTGATGCGATCATCGTCACAGAAGTTGGACAACATCAGATGTGGGCAGCGCAGTATTATAAATTCACAAAACCGAGAACACTGCTTACGTCAGGTGGTCTTGGAACCATGGGATACGGTCTTGGAGCAGTGAACAACCATGTGCTTGGTATGGTAAGACAGTGGCAGAATCTGTTTTACGGACAGCGCTATTCAGCAACTGTTCTGAATGATGCAGTAGATTTTGTGAAACTCGCAGAAGCGATGGGGGCGAAAGCGGTAAGAGCTACGACCAGAGAAGAATTCGCAGATGCATTTAAGTTTGCTTTAAATGCAGGCGGTCCGGTGGTGATTGACTGCCAGATCGACAGCGATGACAAGGTATGGCCGATGGTTGCTCCGGGTGCTCCGATCAGTGAAGCTTTTGACGAGAAGGATCTGCAGGAAAAACAGCAGACAAACTAAAAAACATATGCAGCGACAGATACGCAGAGCAGGAATGGAGGAGTAATATGAAACGAGTTTACAATTTTTCAGCAGGACCGGCAGTACTGCCGGAAGAAGTTTTACGAGAAGCAGCAGATGAGATGCTGGCTTACAAAGGATGTGGAATGTCCGTTATGGAGATGAGTCATCGCTCGAAAGCTTTTGCTGAAATCATTGAAACCGCTGAACAGGATCTTCGTGATTTGATGGGAATCCCGGATAATTACAAAGTACTGTTCCTTCAGGGTGGCGCAAGCCAGCAGTTTGCAATGATTCCAATGAATCTGATGAAGAACAAAGTAGCGGATTATATTGTTACCGGGCAGTGGGCTAAAAAGGCAGCTGCCGAGGCATCCAAATATGGAAAGGTGAATAAGATCGCATCGTCCGAGGATAAAACCTTTTCGTACATTCCTGACTGTTCGGATCTGCCGGTTGATGAAGATGCAGATTATGTATATATCTGCGAAAATAATACAATTTACGGAACCAAATTCAAGGAACTTCCGAACACGAAAGGCAAGACACTGGTAGCGGATGTATCATCCTGCTTCCTGTCTGAGCCTGTAGATGTGACAAAATATGGTCTCATCTATGGCGGAGTCCAGAAGAATATCGGACCAGCGGGTGTTGTTATCGCGATCATCCGTGAAGATCTGATTACAGAGGATGTACTTCCTGGAACACCGACTATGCTTACATACAAGACACATGCAGACGCAGGTTCTCTTTACAATACACCGCCGGCATACGGAATCTATATCTGCGGTAAGGTATTTAAATGGCTCAAAAAGATGGGCGGACTGGAAGTTATGAAAGAACGCAACGAAAAGAAAGCCAAACTGCTCTATGATTACCTGGATCAGAGCAAACTGTTCAAAGGTACGGTAGAAAAGAAAGACCGTTCTCTTATGAATGTACCATTTGTGACAGGCAGTGATGAGCTGGATGCCAAATTTGTAAAAGAGGCAAAAGAAGCAGGTCTTGAGAATCTGAAAGGACACCGTACTGTTGGGGGTATGCGTGCAAGTATTTATAACGCAATGCCATACGAAGGTGTGGAAGCTCTGGTTGCATTTATGAAGAAGTTTGAGGAGGAGAATCTGTAATATGTATAAATATTTTTGCCTAAACCCGATTTCTCCTGTTGGACTGGAGAAATTCAGTGATGACTATGTGCCTGCCGGTGAGATGGCAGGAGCAGATGCGGTACTTGTAAGAAGTGCCGGAATGCATGAACTGGAATTTGATAAAGATTTAAAAGCGATTGCCCGTGCCGGAGCCGGTGTAAATAATATTCCACTGGACAAATGTGCGGAGCAGGGAATCGTTGTATTTAATACACCAGGGGCAAATGCCAATGGTGTAAAAGAGTTGGTGATCGCCGGTATGCTGCTTGCATCCAGAGATATCCTTGGCGGTATCAACTGGGTACAGGAGAACGAAGAGGATGGCAATATTGCCAAAGATGCAGAAAAAGCGAAAAAAGCATTTGCAGGCTGTGAGATCCAGGGAAAGAAGCTTGGTGTGATCGGTCTTGGTGCAATCGGTGTCCTGGTTGCCAATGCGGCTACGCATCTTGGGATGGAAGTGTATGGCTATGATCCATATGTTTCTGTAGATTCTGCATGGAGACTTTCAAGAAGTATCCATCACACTAAGAATGTAGATGAGATCTACAAGGAGTGTGATTATATCACAATCCATGTACCGGCACTGGAAGATACAAAGGGTATGATCAATAAGAATGCCATCAGTCTGATGAAAGAGGGCGTTGTGATCCTGAACTTTGCAAGAGATGTACTGGTGAACAGTGAAGACATTGTGGATGCACTTGTTGGTGGAAAAGTCGGACGCTATGTAACTGACTTTCCGACACCGGAGATCGCAGGAGTGAAGCATGCGATTGTTATTCCGCATCTGGGAGCGTCAACTGCTGAATCAGAAGACAATTGTGCAAAGATGGCAGTAGAAGAGCTGAAGGATTTCCTGGAAAATGGAAATATCCGTAATTCTGTCAACTTCCCGGCATGCGATATGGGTGTAAG
>PPYE01108152.1_pt1 | contig 10592 bp, 8 predicted proteins | sample 1559881 | NCBI WGS metagenome assembly PPYE01 (sample SAMN08240022, study PRJNA423297) | Human gut metagenome, whole genome shotgun sequencing project.
ATTCACTCCGCTTTTTGTTTCATCTGACGAAAAATTTGACGACGCATCTGTCGCACAATCTTTGTGCGGTATTGCCCAGCATCAACCGGAAAGGCGGCAGTCATGACAAAAGGAAAAACCAAAGACGGGTTGGAGTATCTCTGGACGGACAAAAAGCGTACCCTGTTCGGACTGCCCCTGTCCTTTACCCGATATTATCTGACAGAAAGCAGGCTGATCACCCGCATTGGTCTGCTCACCGTAGTGGAAGACGAACTGGACATCTACCGCATCACCGACAAGAAAATGGAATTGCCGCTGGGACAGCGGCTGTTCGGCTGCGGCACGATCATTCTGTTCAGCAAAGACGTTGACACTCCGGAAAAGCACATTCACTCCATCAAGAATCCCCGACAGGTTTCCGACCTCATCACGGCTCTCATCAACGAACAGCGTGACCAGTTCGGGATCCGCGGACGGGACATGGTGGGACCGTCCGGCATGCCGCCGGAGGCATGGGAGAATGACGACTGCTGCAATGACTAAAACAGACACTGCATGCATCAGCCAAACCCATTCATGCGAAAAAGAGAAAAGGAGGTCCTGAACACATTGCTTTCTTTCATCACAGAAAAACAGTCCTCGTGGGAAAAACTACAGGCGGAAACCCGCCCGATCTTTATCTACGGCATGGGCGACGGTGCAGAAAAGATCATGCGTGTCTTTCGGGAAAAGTCCATTCCGCTTGCCGGCATTTTTGCAAGCGATGAATTTGTACGCGGGCATTCCTTTGCCGGCTACAAGGTGCGGAAGCTCTCCGAGATCGAAGCACAGGTAGACGACTTTGTGATCGTGCTGGCGTTTGCCGCAGGGTATCAGTCCCTTGTGGACAAGATCGTGGAGCTGAACAGCCGGCACACCCTCATTGTACCGGACGTACCGGTAGCAGGGGGCGGACTGTTCACCTATGATTACTGCGTAGAGCACGCGGCGGAACTGGAAGAAGTCTATGAGATGCTGGCGGACGACGAATCCCGACGGGTATATGCCAACATCATCAATTTCCGCATCAGCGGCAATATCCGCTATTTGATGGACGTGACTTCGCCCAAGGCGGAGATCTACCGCAAGATCATCAAGCTGACACCCAACGAGATCTACGTGGATCTGGGGGCATACAACGGGGACACCATTGACGAGGTGCTCCAGTACACCCGCGGAAAGTATATCCGCATCTACGCCGTAGAGTCCGACCGGAAAAACTTCAAGAAGCTGTGCAAGTATCTGGACGGCAAGAACTTTGTCTATGCCTACAATGCGGTGGCATGGTGTCTGGACACCACGGTGCCCTTTTCCACCAAAGCCGGCAGACAGTCGGCAGTTTCCGCCTTTGGGCAGGAGATCGACGCACGTGCTGTGGACAGCATCTTACAGGGCAGACCGGCGACTGTGATCAAAATGGACGTGGAGGGCTGTGAACGGGAAGCACTCTGGGGAGCCTCCCAGACGATCGCACACTTTTCTCCGAAGCTGATGGTTTCGCTCTATCACCGGAACGAGGACATCTTTGCTCTGCCGCTGCTGATCCGGCGGCTGAACCCGAACTACGACTTATATATCCGGCACCAGCTGTATATTCCCGCGTGGGAAACCAATTTATACGCAGTGCCTTCACAAAAGAATTCGCTGGCATAAGCCGGCAGAAAACACGAAAGCCCTGCACGGGAGAGAACAAATCTCCTGTGCAGGGCTTTCCTTACGCCCCAATTTCAACTGTAAAAAGGGTAGTGTTACGGCGGGCGGCGGGTCGCCGCTGACCTTACGCCCCAATTTCAACTGTGAAAAGGGTAATGTTACGGCGGCGGCAGCCGCCTGTTCGCCCCGCCGGGGAATTTTTGTTGACGTGTAATCTTCGTGTGATGCATTGCCATAAGTACAAGGGTAGGCGAGTTCTTTTCTTTTTTTGCTTCTTTGTGAAATCGGTTGGCTGCTGTAGCGGTGAAAGAATCCCTCCATCAGCTTCGCTGGTCCCCCTCCCTTTTCAAGGGATTAGGCTCCCCTGAAAGGGGAGCTGGCAAGCCGCAGGCTTGACTGAGGGGTTTCTTCTGTGAAACCTGAAACAGGAGTAAAAGATTTCAGCAGAACCCCTCCACCAGCTTCGCTGGTCCCCCTCCCCTTTCAGGGGAGGCTATATACAAGCTTGCAAACGCCATATGAAATAAAGTTACCCACTTGCATAAGAAAAACAATCGAATATCAACATTACCGATACAGGCAAAGGCAACAACCGGCGTTGGCAAGCCCCAGGCGGACAGCGAGGGCAACGAGCGAATTCCGCCGGACGATTTCGACATGGCAGCCCTAGAAAATTGCTGTCCCCGGGCAAGTCCGCGGGGCGATGTGGGCATCCCCTACACGTTTCAAGAAAGGCTATACTTCACACCAACTCCAACGCCCATGTAAACAGCTTCACCACCGCGGGCATGGTCAGCATGGACACCAGCGTGGTGACGGCGAAGATGTGGGAAGCGTAGCCATCGTTCATGTCGTGTTTCTGGCACTGGAGCGTGCACATTGCCGCCGAGGGGGCTGCCATCAGCACCAGCACCACGATACGGACAGACTCCGGAATGAAGCCCAGCGGCAAAAACAGTGCCGCCAGAATCACCGGCACGATCAACAGCTTCACGGCACTGACATAGTACACCCGCGGATTCTTCAGGGCGTGGAACAGATCTGCCTGTGCCACGCTGATACCCGAAGCCACCATTGCCATAGGCGTATTCAGCCCTGCCACATAGCCGAAAGTCTTTCCCAGCAGATCCGGCAGCGGAATCCGGAAGAAGAACAGCAGCAGCCCGATCACGATACCGATCATGGTGGGAGAGCACAGCTTCTTCACCAGTGCTTTCCGGTCGTGCTGCCCTGTCAGCAGCATGATGCCGTGTGTCCACGCGAAGCAGAAGAACACCGACAGAAATGCCGTGGTATAAAACACGCCCTCGTTCCCCAGAATCGCACTCGCCAGCGGAATCCCCATGAAACCGCAGTTGCTGTAAATGGCGGAAAAACGTTCGATTTCCGTTTCCCGCCCCGGCTTCTGCCGCACCAGCAGATACACTGCCGCAATAAACACCACGTAGGACACCGCCGCCAGCAGAAACGTCCAGAGCATATTCACCACAAGACGGGACTCATACTCCACGTCGGCGTAGGCGTTCACCACCAGCACCGGCGTGACAATTTCCAATACAAAGTTGGAAAACTGCCTGCCGCCGTTTTTGTCCACGACTTTTGTCCGATAGGCAATGATGCCCACCACGTTCAGCAGCAGCATGAGAATTGCCTGCTTCAAAATGATCCATGCCAAATCCATACACCTCAATCCCAGAACTCCAAAAATAGGCGAAATCCGGAACGTCCGAACTTCGCCCATTTTCTAGTATATCACATGACATTGAAAAAAATATGGCGGCAATATGGCGTACCGCAGAATTTTTGCAGCAGTTCCGCTTACCCGAAAATTGGCTGGATCTGTTTGCCGTCCCGTGCAAGAGCCACCGTTTCCGGCAGCTTCGTGAAATCCGCCACCATAGAAGCCGGCTTTTCCGCCGGTGCGTCCTGCCGCAGGGGCACAAAGTAATAGTGCTTCGTATTCAGCAGCAGCCCGATATTTTTCGCCGATGCCCGCAGTGCATCATTGGTGGCGATTGCCAGCACAATGGGTTTCTGCCGCCGGAGCATGGACTTTACCGCCATGGTCGCTGTGGTATCCGTGATGCCGTTCGCCAGCTTTGCGGCGGTATTGGCGGTACAGGGTGCCACCACCAGCAGATCCAGCAGGTTCCTGGGGCCAAGCGGCTCTGCCTGTGCAATGCTGCGAATCGCCGGTTTGCCGCAGATCCCCTCCAATTCGGCAACCCGTTCTGCCGCTGTGCCGAAACGGGTATCTATGGCGGCGGCATGCTCCGAGAAAATCGGTGTCAGTTCCGCACCGGCTTCTCGCAGCAGCTTCGCCTGTGCAAACGCGGCGGAAAAGGTACAGAACGAACCGGTCACCACAAAGCCGATTCGCTCACCTGTCAGGTCGTTCATGGGCAACGCTCCTCTCCTCGAGAATATTGCAAATGGTGTCTGCGATGATCTCTCCCGCGGTCATGGGTGCAACTTTCCCCGGAACGGCGGTGCGGCGTTGTCACCGGCAATTTTGCACGAAAAGCCGCATACCCTGTACGGGAGGGGATACCATGATCGCGATTTACGCACGACAATCCGTGGAACGTCCGGATTCCATTTCCATTGCAATGCAGGTGGAGCACTGCCGCCGCATTTGCCCCCGGTCGGTGCCCCAGCAGGTCTACACCGACCGCGGCTTCTCCGGCACCAACACCCGCCGACCGGCATTGCAGCAGATGCTGGAGGCGGTGGAACAGGGACAGATCGAAAGCGTCTATGTCTATAAGCTGGACAGAATTTCCCGTTCCCTGTGCGATTTTGCGGCAATGATGCAGGAATTCCGCCGCCGCGGCGTGACCCTGCACTCCGTGCGGGAAAGCTTCGACACCCAGACGGAAATCGGCGGCATGCTGCTGAATCTGCTGATGATGTTCGCGGAACTGGAGCAGAAAACCATTGCCGGACGGGTGCGGGACAATTACTACGCCCGAGCCGTCCAGCAGCTGGCACTGGGCGGTGTGCCGCCTTACGGTTACACGGCAAAGCCGGTGACACACGGAGGGCACCCCACCACCATGCTGGAAGTGCAGCCGGAGGAGGCTCAGCAGGTACAGGCATTTTACACCGGATACGGCGTGGCAGGGCAGAACGTGGAGCAGCTGGTACAGGCTTCCAACCAAGCCGGCAGCCGTACCCGACAGGGGGCGAGATGGTCCAACAGTGCCGTGCTCCGGCTGCTGCGAAATCCGGTCTATGTGCAGGGAGATCTGGCCTGTGCGGTATTTTTGCAGCGGCAGGGGGCAGTGCTGACACATGCGTTAGAGGCGTATTGCTGCGGAAACGGCTATCTGGTCTACGGCAGCCCCAGCCGGCGGCAGGGTTCCAAGCTGGTGCATCTGGAGGGCGAGCATGTCGCCGCCGGACTGCACCGCGGCATCATCGACGGCACGCTCTGGCAGAGCGTACAGGAACGGCTGAATGCCCGCGGCGGCAGCACCAACCGCGGCACAGGACACACCTCGTGGCTACAGGGACTGGCAGTCTGCGGGCTGTGCGGCACACGCTGCTATGCCCGCAGCAACGGCAAAGGGGCAGCCTACACCTATTTTGTCTGCCGCGGCAAACGGCAGGGCATCTGCACCGGCATTGCCGGACTGCGGACGGAAACGGTGGAACAGGCAGTGGCTCCGGTGCTGGCGGAACAGGCGGCGGCAGTGCTGCCCTATGCACAGTCGGCAGAACCGGAACCCTCTGCCGCGGCGGTGGCTCTGGAAAAGCTGGAACAGCGAATGCGGCGGCTGGCGGCTGAACTGGGGGAACCGCATGCGGCGGCGACATTTCTGCGGGAGGAACTCCAGCGACTGGGGACAGAGCACCAGCGGCTGGAACAAGAACTGCGTCAGAACGCCTCTGAGCCGCCGTCACAGCCCGCAGAAAATTGGGAAGCATGGTGGGCAGATGCCAGCTTGGAACAGCGTAGACATGCCGCTGGACTGCTCCTGCGGGAGGTGCGATTGTTTCCGACATACGGGGAAGTATATCTGCAATAAAACAAAGAGGGCACCTCCCGAAGGAGATGCCCTCTCGATGCACTTACGTGCATGTAGATTCAGTTACACATGTTGCTGCTATCGCAGCGAATGCTTACTTTCTCTTCTTAGCAACCAGTGCTACGCCACCGATTACAGCTACAGCTACAGCTACGCCAGCTACCGGCAGAGCATCGCCAGTCTTCGGAGAAGAAGTGGACTTAGCCGGCTTGGTCGGGGTAGCAACCTTAGCAGTGGTAGTAGTAGCAGCTACCGGTGTAGCAGTCGGAGCTGCTGTGGTCGGAGCTGCGGTCGGAGCTTCAGTCGGAGCTTCAGTCGGAGCTTCGGTCGGATCTTCAGCGATGGTGATGGTACCAGCACCGCCGCCCGGAACGCCGCTCTCACCAGTTTCGCCGTTCTTGTAAGAAGTTTCTACGCCGTCGGAATCCTTACCGTCGATAGACAGGGTGAAGGTGTCGCCAGCCTTAGCATCCTTGCTAACTTCAACGGTGATTGCAGCGATCTGACCGCTAACAGCCTTCAGCGGAACAGTTGCATATGCAAACGGAGCGAATACGAAGTTGCCAGCATCGTTAGTAGCTGCCAGGCAGGTAGCCTTCTTTACAGAAGCTTCCAGGTCAACATAAGTCAGACCTTCGCCCAGAGTTACACCGAAGCCAACACTGTTGATGCTATCGGTAACGCCGATCGGCAGAGTTACCTGATAGTTAGCAGCCTTCAGTTCAGCCAGAGTCAGGGTCTTGCTGCCCATAGTCAGGCTTACGCCAGCAGCACTTGTCGGAACAGCCATAACAGCTGCAGATGCAGCTACAACAGCAGCAGCAGAAAGAGCTGCCATTGTCTTTTTCAATGTAGTCTTCATTGTTTCTATTTCCTTTCAAAAATAAAATTATATGTGATATACCAGCGATGCGATATGCACCTCACACCGCTAATATATACAAGCAAATGGATAAAAGTTTGTGAATTTTAGAAAAGCTTACTTACCGCCGTTAGCCATCTTGATAGCTTCTGCCCAGTCAATGTGGTTACCAGCACCGTTGTATGCCTGATATACTGCAGTGTACAGCATGTCGGTAGCATCCAGCTTTCCATCTTCTGTATTTTTGCCTGCCTTGGATTCCGTATCAATATCAGATGCCAGATAAGCCAGCTTGCTCTCCAGAGCAGTGCCGTTCTTTACGGTATCAAAGATCGGAGTCTTACCAGCACCCTGCAGGGCAACATAGTAAGCAGTTTCGAACAGGTCAGTTGCATCAACCTTGCCGTCCAGTGTAGTGTCGCCCTTCAGAGCAACTGCTACCTTTACGGTATCTGTGATCTCAACTTTTTCTTCGCCCTTGTACTTCAGACCAACTTCGCCGTCAAAGTAAACCTTGCCAGCAGTCTTTTCTGTTACAGTTTTGTAAGCTTCAGCCGGAGTCATTTCGAAGTCAATTGCAGTTGCCGGATCTACGGTAACATCTTCGCCATTTTCCAGATGCAGAGTTACGGATTCGATCAGACCAGCCACGTTGAAGGATTCTTCATCGGACAGGTAGATGTTTTCAGCAGTTTCAGCGTCAACAGTCTTTACTTCTACAGAAGAAACGCCGGTCGGCAGAGTTTCTGTAGTAGTGCCGCTGCCGTCGGTAGTAGTTTCACTGCCGTCAGTCGTGGTATCGCTGCTTACAGTAGTGGTTTCACTGCCGTCAGTCGTGGTTGCACCGCTGACATCGGTAGTTGCACCGCTGACATCGGTAGTTGCACCGCTGACATCAGTGGTTGCACCGCTGACATCGGTAGTTGCACCGCTGACATCAGTAGTTGCACCGCTGACATCAGTGGTTGCACCGCTGACATCGGTAGTTGCACCGCTGACATCGGTAGTTGCACCGCTTGCATCGGTAGTCGTTGTGCCGCTGTCGCCAGTGGTAGTTGTTGTCGTAGTTGTAGTATCCTTGTCCTTCAGAACAACGGTTACGTCACGAGTTACATCGAAAGCAGCAACGCCGTCAGCTGCACCGGAAACCGTTACAGTCTTTACAGTGTCAACAGAAACAACGGTCTTTTCCGGCAGTTTTTCTGCAACCTGTTCTTCTACGTACTTTTCTACTTCAGCCTTTTCAGCATCAGTGATTTCCAGTTCAGCAGTGTAAGTGCCAGCTGCTGCACCAATAGTTACCTTTGTTGCACTCTTCAGCAGAGCAGCAACATCAGCAGAGGAAACAGCGATCTCTACGTTTACGCCAGCGTCCTTCAGGCTGCTGTTTACAGATGCAACGCCGTTATCGAAGTTTGCACCATACTTTGCAACCATGCCGTCAACTGTCTTCGGCTGATTTGCAGCAGCTGCAACGTTCTTTGACAGATAATTTACAGCAGCAGCCAGAGCAGCGTCTGCGGAATCATAGCTCTTTGCAGCCTTTGTCAGATTCTTGAAAGAATCGTACTTCTTCTGTGCCTTTGCAATGTCAGCAGACAGCTTGTCAGTTTCTGCCTTCAGAGCAGCAACATCACCAGCGATGTCGAAGTCAGCATTTGCACGAACTTCGTCTTCGGTCATGTTGTATTTAGCAGCCAGTTCCTTGACCTTCTGGTCTACAGCAGCAGTTACCTGACCAGCCAGATTGGTGTATACATCGTTTGCATACTCAGTTGCTGTGCTTACGCCATAGGTCTTGCCGTTTGCGGTGAAGCTCAGATCAGCGTCAACGCTCTTGCTGTTTGCGAAATCTGTCTTGATGGTTGCAGTGTAAGCAACACCAGTCAGAATGGAAGTATCCAGAGTGAAACCTTCATAGCCGTCCAGAGTGTCCAGCTTTTCAGCCAGCTTGTCTGTTGCAGCACTGAAATCAGCAGTACCGGAAATGGTAACCACGCCATCCTTTACCGTAGCGGTCGGATTTTCAGATGCGTCTACTGCCTTCTTCAGGAGTTCTACATAGTAGTTTGCGGAGTTGATGCCTGCGACAAACTTCTTTGCGTCCACAGTCACAGTCTTGTTGGAAGTTTCTGTGTTCAGCTGCTTTGCCAGAGTAGTGTTCCAATCGGACTCTACAGTGTAAGTAATAGTGTCTGCATCTGCACTAACAGTTTCCGGGAAACCAGTAGCCGGTTCCACCTTCAGCAGCTTGTCAGCTGTAACCTTCAGTGCTGCAGGAGCTTCCGCAGCGTTTGCAGAAATTGCAAGAACCTGACCCAGTGCAACCGGAATTGCGACAGTTGCAGCAAGAAGTCTGTTAAATGTCTTCTTCATTTCTTATTACCTCTCTTTTTAATTAAATTGATTGCCGTCCGCACAGGTGGTGTTCCACCGCCCGCATCAGACGCATTTGCTTCCGGTAATCCCGCTTCATCTGCCGGAAACGCACGCTGCGGCAATTGTTCTTATGTCTACAAGGTCCTATAAAAAAGCCCTCGTAAACAATTTACATACGTATTTTAACATATTATTGTGCCCGTGTCAAGCCCAAAGCCTGATTTTTTTTAAAATTCTTTGCTGGATATTATCCCCGTTTTTGTCGCTTTTTCACAATTTCGAAGCCGTTTTTCTGAATTCAACACACTTTCCACCGACTTTTCAACATTTTTTCTATGGAATTCCGCAGAAACTGCCTTTTCCGGAATGTGGCAACGCCGCACTTCCGGCGGCAGGGCCAATGCCCACACCACGCGGGTGCCCAGACGTTTTGCCGCATCGAAGTCGGTCCCGCCGGGGCGGGAAGCGAGGTCGATCACCAGTGTTTCCGGCGGCAGGGCTTTCAACACTGTTTCAGACAGCAGCAGCACCGGCACCGTGTTGAAGATCACGTCCGCCGCCGCTGCCCTTTGGGCGAGAGCGGACACCGGCACGGCGGAAAAGCCCTGCATCTGTGCCAGTGCACGGGTTTCACAGCGTCGGGCACAGATCTCCGTCTGCATGCCCAACGCCCGCAGCCGCGGAGCCAGTGCCATGCCGATCCTGCCATAGCCCACCACCAGTGCCGATGCTCCGTGCAGGGTGCGGACAGTTTCTTCCATGGCGATCCGGATCGCCCCCTCCGCAGTGGGGACAGCATTGGCAAGGCACAGTTCCTCCCGCCGGAGGTAGTCGGTCACAGTCATGCCGGTAGCCTCGAACCAATGTGCCACGCCGGAGCAACCGCCGCCGGCGACCAGTGCCGCAGGTTTTCCCTGTGCCGCCAGTTCGGACAGCGACAGGGGAGATGTTCCGAATGGAGCCGGCACGGTTTCCCCGCTGCTGCCCGCAAGGACAGGCAGCACCAGCACGTCATACGCCGGAACCTCTGCCGGTATTTTGGCGAAGTGCAGGTTCGGCTGTGCCGGCAGTCCCACCGTCCAGACCGCCGTACCGGTTTTCTGCCGGAGCCGCTGTGCCGCATACTGCTGCCGCAGGTCACCGCCTGCGACAAGAATGACTTTGTCGGATTTCATACATGTTTCCTCCGCTTGCTGAAAATCAGAGTTTTCCACAGGGGAAATCGACTTAGTTTTCAACAGATTTTCAACTTATCAACTTCTTTCCCTGTGGAAAACCTGTGGAAAGCACTGTCTGCCGGCGAATTACCCGTCGGAGGCAGGCAGTGCATCATCACAGCACCAAATGTCAGAAAGTTGTGCAAATACACAAACTCCTGTTCTTAACGTATGCAAAAAGCGAAAAAGAAGTGCGGCGAGCGGCGAGTCGCCGCTGACCTTACGCCCCAATTTCAACTGTGAAAAGGGTAATGTTACGGCGGCGGCAGCCGCCTGTATGCCCCGCCGGGGGAGTTTTGTTGATCGAAAAATGTTATATCTTCGGGTGATGCATTTGCCGTACAGTACAGGTGAAACGCGAACTCTTTTCTTTTTTTGCTTCTTTTTTTCTTTTCAGTAAAGAAAAAAAGAAGCGTAACTCCTTGTGAA
>PPYE01158625.1_pt1 | contig 10592 bp, 6 predicted proteins | sample 1559881 | NCBI WGS metagenome assembly PPYE01 (sample SAMN08240022, study PRJNA423297) | Human gut metagenome, whole genome shotgun sequencing project.
ATCCACGGTATTTTGAAAGATGTTTCAGTGACGCTGCATAAAAAAAGATGAAGTATTTCATTTCAATGGGATCCAATGAAGGACCGTCAGAAGAGATTATGGGCGCGGCGCTCCACAAGCTTTCTCTCATGCCTCTTCTTTCCATCGGCAAGGTATCATCTCTCTATAAAACCCCGCCGTGGGGAAAGACAGATCAGGCGGAATTCCTGAATGCCGTTATCGAAGCGGACTGGCAGGATACGCCGGAAGGACTGCTGGAACTTTTGCTGGATACAGAAAAAGCTTTCGGCCGCAGACGGATGATGAGATGGGGGCCGCGGACATTGGATCTGGATTTACTTTATGGCGAAAATGTGGAAAAACAGACGGAATTTTTAAAATTACCGCATCCTTTTTTATGGGAGCGGCTTTTTGTGCTTGTTCCTTTTGCGGAAATCATGCCTTGTTTTATCTTTAAAGGACAGGATATACAAAGCAGGATCCGGGAACTTGGCGGAGATAAGGAAATCGTGAAACAGGAAATTACAGGGAAAGGAGCGTATCCGTGGCAGACGAAATAAGAAAAATCGCTAATCTGCGGACAGAAGCGTCAGCGCCGGATTTGCCCGGCCGTGTACAAAATGAAGAATTTGTTTTTGATGAAATGATTGGCGCGGAATTGGTACAGGAAGTATGCCGCCATAAGGATATCAGGTCTGTTGAAAAGCTTTTTTCCCTGGCAGACCCCATTATGATTTCAGGCGCAGGAGATTCGCAGAAAGCTCTTTTAACAGCGATGGCGGCGAAAGGAGATAGTCCTTCCATCATCATCGTGCCGTCTCAAAAGGATGTATTTCGATGGGAAATGGATTTGCGGTTCTTTGCGCCTGATTTACATTTGTACTATTTTCCCCTGGTGGAAGAAGCAGGATTCAACGTTACTTTTTCAGGAACAGAACGGCTTCGTGACCGCATGAAGGGGCTTGCAGGTCTTTTGGACGGGCACAGGGCAGCAGTGATCGCGACAGTCGTGGAAGCAGCGCAAAAAATTATCAGTCCGTCCGGTATCCTTGAGAATCCGATGACCATTCATATGGGCGAAGTTATCGAAAGAGAAATACTGCTGGGGAAGTTGGTAAAACTGGGATATGAACGGGTGGATCAGGTGGAGCGGTGCGGTCATTTTTCCGTACGCGGAGATATTGTGGACATTTTTGCCATTAACGAAAGTCATCCTTTCCGTGTCGAATTTTTTGATGATGAAGTGGACGGAATCCGTGTTTTTAATGAAGATACACAGCGTTCCATTGATATAAGAGACGATATATCCATTCTTCCCGCTGTCATCCGCGGGGAACGCTCTTCTTCCATCCTGTCATACCTGAATAGCGGCAGGATATTCTATGATGAGCCGCAGCGGTGTGAAGAAGAGTTAAAGAAGTATTTCCATGAAGAAGCTGAAAATAAAGAAAAAGCTTTTGATTGGGCAGGTCTTGTAAAGACAGGGCGGTCAGGCAGGAAATATAGAAACAGGGAGATCTTGTTTTCTTTCCTGAAAAGAGATGCGGATCTTTTCAAAGTTAAAGAAACCGCAACCTGGAAGGGGCGTACCATGGTGAATTACCAGCGGCAGATTTCTCTTTTCTTCAATGACCTGACGCGTCTTTTAAAGGAAGGCTGGTCTGCGGTTATTCTCACGCCCCGCCGCTCGGAACGGAAGGAATTGGAGCAATATCTGTCGGATTACCATGTGCCTGTTTCACAAAAAGTGCAAAAAGGAAAAGTTACGTTGTACAATGGCGTCCTTTCCGGCGGCTTTGAACTGCCTGATGCGAAGATGGCTTTTATCACAGCGGGAGATATCTTCGGAAAGCAGAAGGCAAGACGGTATAAAGCCGGAGGAAAAGGAAAACAGATCCGATATTTCTCCGATCTGGAGCCGGGAGATTATGTAGTGCAGCGTGTCCATGGCATCGGAAAATATATCGGGGTAAAAACCATTGAACTGGAAGGTGTCCACAGGGACTATATTACCATCCAGTATGCCGGGGCGGACAAACTTTACCTCCCCATGGAGCAGATTGCCAGTCTTGAAAAATATATCGGTCCTGAAGGGCAGACCCCTGCTCTTCACCGTATGGGCGGTGTCCAATGGGATAAAGTACGGAGAAAAGCCAAAAAGTCGATTGAGGAACTGGCAGAAAAATTGCTGGCCGTTTACGCAGACCGTGAAATCACGGAGGGAATTTCTTTCCTTCCCGATACGGCGGAGCAGCGTGAGTTTGAGGATACGTTTCCCTTCGTGGAGACGGATGATCAGTTGGAGGCCATACAGGCGGTAAAGCGCGGTATGGAACGGCCGCAGCCCATGGATATGCTCATTTGCGGCGATGTAGGGTTCGGTAAGACAGAAGTCGCCATGCGGGCGGTTTTCAAATGCGTCATGAGCGGCTTCCAGGCGATGGTTCTTTGCCCTACAACGGTCCTGTCGAGTCAGCATTATAAAACTTTTAAGGGAAGAATGGATTCCTTCGGGATTAATATTGCTCTATTAAACCGCTTTACGACAATGCGGGAGAAAAAAGAAATATTGTCGAAACTGGCAAGCGGAGAAATGGATGTAGTCATTGGAACGCATGCCGTTCTGTCAAAAAAAATTGAATGCCGCCATCTTGGCCTTCTTGTGGTGGATGAAGAGCAGCGGTTCGGCGTTATGCAGAAAGAAAAATGGAAATCCTGGTCAAAGAAGCTGGATGTCCTTACTCTTTCGGCGACACCTATTCCCCGTACACTCCATATGAGTCTTACCGGTGTGCGGGATATGGTGGCGATGACACAGCCGCCGGCGAACCGCCATGCGATACAGACTTATGTGACAGAGTACGATGACACTATTGTGAAAGATGCCATTCTCCATGAAAAGGCACGCGGCGGACAGACCTATTTTATTTACAACCGTATAGAAAGTATACGGGCGATGGAAGCCCATTTGAGGGATATTCTGCCTTCTGATGTGACGATTGCCGTTGCTTACGGGCAGATGGACGGCAGAACATTGGAGAAAATCATGGTGGATTTCTTCGAGAAGAAATATGATGTTCTTCTTTGTACCACGATTATTGAAAATGGTGTGGACCAGCCTAACGCAAACACGATGCTCGTTTATGATGCGGATAAGCTGGGATTGTCTCAAATCTATCAGATGCGGGGACGCGTAGGCCGCTCGGAAAAAATAGCGCGTGCATGGTTTTTCTACCGCAGGGGGAAAGTCCTTTCCGAAGCAGCGGAAAAACGGTTGAATACGATCCGGGAATTTACGGAATTGGGAAGCGGATTCAAAATTGCCATGCGTGACCTGGAAATCCGAGGCGCAGGTAATCTCCTAGGTGCAGAACAGCATGGGAATATTGCAGGTGTAGGTTTTGCCACATACTGCAATATGCTGGAGGATACTGTATCACGTCTGCGGGCAGAGCGGGAAAATAAACCGGTACCCAAGAAAATGCCTGATACCACTGTGGAACTTCGCCAGGATGCCTATCTGGATGAAGACTACATCGGCAATGAGAGGCAGAAGATGGAAATTTACCGCCGTCTTGCCGTGGCGGCATCGGAAGAGGAACTGACCGATCTTATTGATGAAGTCATAGATCGTTTCGGCAGTCCGAGCCGGCCGGCAGAAAGGCTGTTCCTGGTATCCCGTATCCGTGTGCAGGCAAGACGTCTGGGAATCGGTAGCATTCTTGATGAAGGACAGACGCTTCTCATTGTATGGGCCGATGAAGAACCGATGCGCCGCTGGAATATGAACCGGCTGCCTCATTCTTATATGTCGAAGCTTCATTTTTTGCCAGGCGCGCCTGCCCGTGTTAGAATTAAAAAGGCCGATATCCAAGGAAATACTGCTAAATGGATGTCGGATTTTATAGAAGAAATAACGAAAGAAATATATTCAGGAGAAAAACGTGCGTAAAAATTCATTTATTCAGGGTGCCCTCATCTTGACCGTTGCGGGGATCATTGTGAAGTTTATCGGGGCATTCAGCAGAATTTATCTGTCAAGGCTTCTTGGCGGAGAAGGGATCGGCCTCTACCAGATGGCCTATCCCATTTATATGCTGTGCCTTTCCATCTCATCGGCAGGACTTCCCGTGGCCATTTCCATCATGGTGGCGGAAAGAAACGCGGTGAATGATTATTGGGGCGGACAGAAAGTATTCCGTATCTCTATGACGGCACTTACCCTTACGGGTATCGTATTCAGCGCTCTTTTATATTTTGGCGCGGACTGGCTCGTCCATTCAGGTGTCGTAACTGATGAGAGAGCCTATTGGTCGCTCATCGCTTTATCTCCTGCGGTGCTTTGTGCTACGCTTCTGGCATCGCTCCGCGGGTATTTCCAGGGTCTCCAGATGATGACGCCTACTGCTGTTTCGCAGATTGTAGAACAGCTTGTTCGTGTTGTCACAATGATCGCTCTTGCCATTGTGCTCATGCCTTACGGTTTGGAGTACGGCGCGGCCGGTGCTACTTTTGGTGCGGCACCCGGTGCATTTATAGGTATCCTTGTACTTATTGCCTGCTATTTTATGACAAAGAGCTGGCGGAGAGAACTGGCATCCCGGCAGGATTCTCATATAAAGCCTCTTGGTGTCGGAACGATTCTGAAGCGCCTTTTGATACTGGCAGTCCCCGTTTCGCTGGCCAATATTATGCTTCCTGTTGTATCGAGTATTGATCTTTTCATCGTGCCCCGCCGCCTGGCCGTGGCAGGATTTTCCGTGGAAGAGGCGACCACGCTTTTTGGCTATTTGACAGGTATGGCGACAGCTCTCGTGAATATGCCGACTATTGTTACGGCATCCCTTGCGGCAAGTCTTGTTCCTGTTATTTCCGAGGCGGTGGCACAAAATAAGAGCGAGACGATCCTGAAACGAACGCATACCGCCATGCGGCTGGCGAACTTAATAACGATTCCTTCTTTCGTGGGTATGTGTGTCATCGCTACACCGATCTCTGCCATGCTTTACGCAATTCCTGATGCCGGTCCCTGTATTGCGGTCATGAGTTTCGGCGTGTTTCTTTTGGGCGTGCAGCAGGTTACTACGGGTGTTCTCCAGGGAATGGGAAAGACTGCTGTTCCTTTTATCAATATGGTGGTGAGCGCGGCGGTAAAAGTATTCCTTTCGTGGAATCTGACAGCGATGCCCAGCTGGGGAGTTCTTGGGGCAGCATGGGCGACAAATGCGGATTTCGGTGTGGCGGCTCTCCTGAATTTATTTTTCCTCTATAAGTATCGGCGATACATGATGGATATCATGCATACGGTTAAACTCTTTATCGCGGCAGGGATCATGGGTGCTGTTGCTTATGGCGTGTACACAGGGCTCTATGGGATAATCCATAGCAATACACTGTCTACACTGGCGGCGATTTGCGCAAGCGGCATCGTGTATTGTATGGCTGCCATCATGCTTCGTGCCGTAAAAGGTGAAGATGTGGCAAGTATACCCAAAATTGGCGGAAAAATGGCGGCACTGATTGACCGCTGCAGTATTGTAAAAAAATAGGTATAACGGCACATTTGAGATGATGTGCCGTTTTTCTATAAAGAAACGGAGTCTGTTATGCAAGATTATGTGTGTCTCATGCGTAAGCTTTTAGAATTTAATAACAAAATTATATTTCCTGTGGAGGCAGTGATACTTAAAGCTCCAGAAATCATAAAAAAAGAGATGAAAAAATTCACTTTAAAACCGATTATTGATACGATGAAAACTCTTCGGGAACCAGGAGGGTGTCCTTGGGATCGGAGTCAGAATCATATGACGCTGCGGACATATTTTCTCCAGGAGGTATATGAAGTTATCGATGCTATCGAAGAAAACGACATATTGAATTTGAAAGAAGAATTAGGTGATGTACTTCTTCAAGTCGTTTTTCACGCGCGGATTGCAGAAGAAAATGGAGAGTTTTCTATGCAGGATGTGGTAGACGGTATTACAAATAAAATGGTGAAGCGCCATCCCTTTATATTCGAAAAAATGAGCAAAGAAGACCTTTTTGCGGTGATTAAAAATTGGGAAAAACGTAAAAGAAAAGAAAAAAACAGGAAATATCTGCTTTCCGGAATACCAAAATGCTTGCCAAGTCTGCTTTTAGCGTGTATAATTCAAAAGAAAGTTAGTTCTGTAGGGATTTATGACCTCACGGCTTTTCGTGAAGATGAAAAGCCGCTCTGGAGGAATGCCACTCAAAGAGAGGTACAGACAGGGAATAGAATGGGGGAAGAAAGTGCAGGAGCGTACCTTTTTGAGCTTGCCCGTGTCATGCAGGAAAAGGGAATTGATCCGGAACTTTCGTTATACTCTTTTTGTGTGAATCTCATGCGGCGCTTCAGCGAATTTGAGGACGGTATTAGAGGATGCGGATCTTTTGATGCCTTGTCTCAGGAAAGGCTGGAAGAACTGTGGCGGGAATTCAATGCGAAAGTGTAAGTTAATCCATCGGGACTACAGCGGGATTTTCCGCAGAGTTAATTAAAGGAGGATGTTTAGTTATGAACAAGACAGAACTCATCAGTGCAGTTGCCCAGACGGCAGAAATGACAAAGAAAGATTCCGAAAAAGCAGTTAAAGCGGTAATCGATGTTATTTCCCAGGCTCTTGTAAAGGGAGATAAGGTTCAGCTTATCGGTTTCGGTACATTCGAAGTCCGCCAGCGCAAAGCCCGTGAAGGCCACAACCCGGCGACCCAGAAAGCTATCAAGATTCCGGCTTCCAAGAGCCCGGCTTGGAGAGTTTCCAAACAGCTGAAAGAAAGAGTAAACTCTAAGAAAGCTGCTAAGAAAGCAAAGAAATAATTCAGCCCAAAAGCTGTGTCGAAAGAGACTGCAATCCCTCTTTCGACACGGCTTTTTGCTTGGAAGAAATAAAGATGCAGAAATACTCAAAAGGGGACCAGTCTTTTTGTGAATGATGAATAGAAGCATTATTTTACTTAAAGAAAGAGGCAGCCATTCTGTTTTCCATCCGTTTCAGCCCATGATAAATTTCATTTTGGAGAGTTGTCGCTTATCATTCCGCAAACAGAAGGAGAGAGGTGGTTTTATTCAGTAAATGTCGATAGTATAGGTGCATTTTATCGTTTTTTTTGCTATACTGGACATAAGCATATATTTCTGTAAGTAATCGTATATTTCGGAAATTTTCTGTATACAATCTTTCTGTATGAAAGGTGTGGGGGCAATGCAGGAGCATTTAAAGATAGCTTACTCGAGAAAAGCGTTGGAAACTTTCGGCGCGGTAGAGAAAAGGGATATTGCAGATGTATTTCAAACGGATTTTACCGATGTGGCCGCTGTGGTGGTGACTGATGAGGACGGGGATGCACTACGAAATCCGCGGATCCATGCTTTTGAAATTCCTGTGTTTCTGATCCTGTCGGCTGCAGGTAAAAAACATGATGAATTGATCGGGCAGGCATACAGTATTATCGATCCTACCGATGGGGATCACCATTTATATGCGCGGCAGATTGAAGGCGCCGCAGATCGATACGAGAGCGGGCTGCTGCCTCCTTTTTTCAAACAACTGATGGAATATGTGGAGCGGGGAAATACGCAGTTTGACTGTCCCGGGCATCAGGGGGGAGCTTATTTCAGAAAACATCCTGCGGGAAGAATATTCTATAATTTTTACGGCGAGAATACCTTTCGTGCCGATCTCTGCAATGCTGATGTGGCTATGGGGGATCTTCTCATACATGAGGGCCCGGCGTTAGAGGCCCAGCGTCACGCGGCGCGTGTTTTCCATGCGGATAAGACATATTTCGTCCTTACCGGTACATCGGGGGCCAATAAGGTCGTTCTGGATGCTCTTTTAGCGCCGGGAGATATTGTTCTTTATGAAAGAAATAACCATAAATCTATCAGCTATGGCGCATTGATACAAGCAGGTGCTGTTCCGGTCTATTTAGAGACGGCGCGGAATCCCTTTGGCTCAATTGGCGGTATCTTAGAACATTGTTTCAATGAAGAATATATCCGCATGGTCATCGCGGAAAAAGATAAAAAGAAGGCGAAGGCAAAACGGCCTGTCAGAGTAGCGGTCATACAGTTGGGAAATTATGACGGCTGCATTTATAATGCCCGCCAGATTGTAGAAAAGATCGGCCATCTCTGCGATTATATCTATTTTGATTCCGCCTGGGTAGGGTATGAGCAGTTCATCCCTATGCTCCGTGACTGCAGTCCGCTGCTTTTGGATCTTGGGCCGGATGATCCGGGAATCATCGTATCCCAGTCCGTCCACAAGCATCAGGCGGGGTTTTCCATGTCATCCCAGATTCATAAAAAAGATGCGCATATTAAAGGACAGGAACGGTACTTGCCTCATAAACGCTTGAATAATTCTTTCATGGTGAATGCGTCTACATCTCCTTTTTATCAGGTCTTTGCATCGCTGGACATGAATGCCCGTATACAGGAGGGAGAAGGCGGAGCACTTTTGTGGAAAGAATGTATGGAGCTTTCCGTGGAAGCGAGAAAGGCAGTTATCCGCAACTGCAAGTATCTGAAGCCTCTCGTTCCTCCTGTGGTTCACGGCAAGAATTGGGAAGAATGGGATACGGAAGAAATTATTAATGATATTGCTTATTTTACTTTAGCGTTTGTAGATAATGATGCCCCTATGGCAAAGGTTCTTCCCAATATTTATCATACGTATCAGGATAAGTATGCAGGATATACGATTCGCCGGCTTTGTCAGGAAATGCATGATTTTTATAAGGAACGTAAGGTCAATGTCCTCCAAAAACATTTGTTTCTGAAAAACTATTTTCCCATATACAGTATGAGCCCGCAGGAAGCGAATTATGAGCTTGTCCGCGGACATGGCGAGCTGATCGATTTAGCAGAAGCGGAGGGGCGCGTAGCATTGGAAGGGGGAGTTCCTTATCCGCCGGGGGTTCCTTGCATTCAGCCGGGGGAAAAATGGTCGAAGACGGCTATTGCTTATTTCATGGCACTGGCAGAAGTATTCAATCTTTTTCCGGGTTTCACTCCGGAACTGCAGGGGGTATATATGGAGCGGGCAGCTGATGGGAAGTTCCATGTGTATGCCCAGGTACTAAAAAAGGAGTATGAAAAAATCTTATAATGGAAAAGTGAAAGACAGGCTGCATGCCGGAATTTTTTGCTGAATAGCTTTTCCCACTGAAAACCACCGGAACACGAAGCCCGGTGGTTTTCAGTGGGAAATATATCAATTTAATGGGAGATGATCAGCTTTAAGCTATTTTGCTGTTATCTTCTTTTGCTTTTTCCAAATCAAATTTGTCAGAAGCAAATCCGTAGAGGGTCCAGCCTAAGAAGGTAACAATCGCACCGTAAGTCATTGCTTCAAATCCGGAAGCATAGCATGCATAGAGACTGTAGATGGAAGCAATGAAAGCAATGAAGGTCGTTGTCTTTAATTCGCTTCCTTCGTGGCCGGCGGCTTTCATGATAACGATAATGGCGGCCATGCAGAGAAGGTAAGGAATAATATTGGTAATTGTTGCCAGATTGACTAGTGTTTCAAATTGTTCGCTCAGAGAAGGGCTGATGGTCATGAGACCAAAAAGAGACTGGATGCAGGTAATCGTAACCATACCCACGATCGGTGCACCTTTGGATGTAATTTTCTGCAGGAATGCAGGGAAGTAGCCTTCGTCAGCACCAGCTTTGAATACGTTGGCAATGGTAAACTGCCAGCCAAGGAGGGAACCGAAGCAGGAGAGAACCATGAGTCCCATGATAATGTGTCCTACTGTGCCGCCGAACATATGGGCAAATACCATTCCGAAAGGCGCGGTAGATTTCAGAAGTTCAGATGCGGGAACGATTCCGAACATGATATTTGTAGAAACGATGTAGCAGGCCGCTGCAAGAAGTGTGCCGCCGAGAACGGCTTTTGGCACGTTAACTTCCGGATTGTCAACAGCATCGGCGTTGGCACAGGCGGACTCCATGCCGAGGAATGCCCAAAGGGTCATGGTAATGGAGTTTGTAGCCGCTTCACCGAAAGGCATATTATTCACATTCCAGTTGGCCATATACATGTCGGTTGAGAACCATCCCCAGCCGATAACAGCAAGTCCGATACATGGGATAATGACCCCCCATACAGTAATGGAGGAAACACCGCCGGTATATTTCGGACCGCCGAAGTTAAGGATGGTAGCCAGCCAAAGTACGCCTATTGTAGCGATAGCCGTGAAAAGCGGATCAAGCGTAGTGCCGAGAAATCCGCAGGCGTAACCTACAGCAGAAATAGCGATTGCAGTATTTGCGAAGACCAGAGAAACGCCGTAGGTGTAATTGGCCATGAAATTGCCGGCTTTTCCAAAAGAATATTCCGCATAGCCGCCCATGCCGCCGCCCTTTTTGCTGTACATGCCGCATTTGGCAAATACATAAGCCAGGCACATGGAGCCCACTGCAGTAACCAGCCAGGATACGATGGAAAGCGCGCCTACCTGGGCCAGTTTGGTAGGGAGCATGATAATGCCGGAACCCATCATGTTCACTGCTGTCAGGATGGTGAGTTGCATAACGCTCATTTTATTGCTTT
>PPYE01108153.1_pt1 | contig 10591 bp, 6 predicted proteins | sample 1559881 | NCBI WGS metagenome assembly PPYE01 (sample SAMN08240022, study PRJNA423297) | Human gut metagenome, whole genome shotgun sequencing project.
TGGGCATCACCGATATCACCATCGTGCCCGAGCAGGAGTACCCCAACGGCTACTTTACCACCTGCTCCTACCCCAACCCCGAGATCTTCGAGGCGCTGAAGCTGGGTCTGGAGCTGGCCACCAAGACCGGTGCCGACCTGATGCTGGCTACCGACCCCGATGCCGACCGTGTGGGCATTGCCATGAAGTGCCCGGACGGCAGTTATGAGCTGGTGTCCGGCAACGAGATGGGCGTTCTGCTGCTGGACTACATCTGCGCAGGCCGCATTGAGAAGGGCACTATGCCCAAGAACCCTGTGGCAGTCAAGTCCATCGTGTCCACCCCGCTGGCAGACGCTGTGGCAAAGCACTACGGCGTGGAGATGCGCAATGTGCTGACCGGCTTCAAGTGGATCGGCGACCAGATCGCCAACCTCGAAGCTGCCGGTGAGGTCGACCGCTTCATCTTCGGCTTTGAGGAGAGCTACGGCTATCTGGCCGGCCCCTACGTCCGCGATAAGGACGCCGTCATCGGCTCCATGCTCATCTGCGAGATGGCTGCTTACTACCGCAGCATCGGCTCCTCCATCAAGCAGCGTCTGGAAGAGATCTACGCTCAGTACGGCCGCTACCTGAACAAGGTGGACAGCTTCGAGTTCCCCGGTCTGACCGGCATGGAGAAGATGGCTTCCATCATGCAGAAGCTGCGTGACCAGCCCCCTGTGGAGCTGGCCGGCCATAAGGTGGTCAAGGTGACCGATTACAAGAAGCCGGAAGAAACCGGCCTGCCCGCTGCCAACGTGCTGATCTACACGCTGGAAAACGGCGCTACCGTGGTGGTGCGTCCCTCCGGCACCGAGCCGAAGATCAAGACCTACTTCACCACGCTGGGCAAGGATCTGGCGGAAGCACAGGCACAGAAGGACGCTCTGGCTGCTGCCATCGAGCCCATCCTGAAGTAAAACTATCTCAAAGCATCCGCGGGGCTGCTGCACGTTTTTGTGCAGCAGCCCTTTTTGTGTTCACCGGAGCAAAAGCTTTCCTCCGCAAGGGGTGAAGGCTTACTACAGCACAGATGCACTTTTGCTGTGTAAAATCGGTTGAAGTTTGCGCTGTGATACGCTATAATAAAACATGGTTTATTATAAGCAGCTGTGGGCGCGCAGCGCGGCACAGCAGCAGGGTAGGTGGAAGAGATGGAAAAAACTGTATCGGCAGTATTGGTGGCGGCGGGCTCCTCGACCCGCATGGGCTTTGATAAGCTCAGTTTTGATCTGGGGGGCGAAACGGTGCTGCACCGCAGCATCCGCGCCTTTGCCCAGTGCCCGCAGGTCACCGAGCTTGTGCTGGTGGCGGGCAAAAACCGGGATTTTGTGGCGCAGCAGGCGGCGGATTGCCCAAAGCCTGTGCAGATCGTAGCGGGCGGGGCTACCCGCGCCGAGAGCGCAAAAAACGGTGTGCTGGCAGCGCACGGAGAACTGGTGGCGGTGCACGATGCCGCCCGCCCCTTTGTGAGCGCGGCGGTCATTACGGCGGCGCTGGAAGCCGCTGCCCGGTGCGGCGCAGCAGCCCCGGCGGTGCCGGTGAAGGATACCATCAAGGCCGCTGCCCGGGGCGATGGCAAGACTGTGCCCCCGGACTGCGCGGTGCAGACGACCCCGGACCGCAGCACCTTGTATGCGGTGCAGACCCCCCAGTGCTTTGACCGTGCAGCGTATCTTGCGGCACTGGCGGAGCTGGACGCCACCCGCGCCCGCCTTGTTACCGATGATTGCAGCCTGTTTGAGCTGACCGGACGCCCGGTGCAGCTGACGCAGGGCGACTATGCAAACCTGAAGATCACCACCCGGGAGGATCTGCCCCGCCCGGCACAAAGGAAGGAAACTGAAATGCGTATTGGACACGGCTATGATGTACATCGTTTGGTAGAGCAGCGCAAGCTGATCCTTGGCGGGGTGGAGATCCCCTTTGAAAAAGGTCTGCTGGGCCATTCGGACGCAGACGTGCTGACCCATGCGGTGATGGATGCCGTGCTGGGCGCAGCGGCGCTGGGGGATATCGGCCAGCATTTCCCGGACAATGACCCGGAGTACGCCGGTGCCGACAGCCTGAAGCTGGCCTGCCGCGTGGCACAGATCCTCAAGGAGCACGGCTGGCGCATTGAAAACATCGACGCCACCCTGCTGTGCCAGCGCCCCAAGCTTGCACCCCATATCCCAGCCATGCGCGCCAATCTGGCGGCGGCTTTCGGCCTGCCGGTGGAAGCGGTAAGCGTAAAGGCCACCACGGAGGAGCATCTGGGCTTTACCGGCGAGGGACTGGGCATTGCCGCCCACGCTGTTGCCCTGATCGAAGCAGTGTAAGGGGGCACACACTCTCATGACACTGAATGCGATCATCGCCAATTTTCAGACCTTTAAAATTGTCGATCTGCTGGATATCATCATCATCGCGTTTCTGATCTACCAGCTGCTGGGCATTATCAACCGCACCCGCGCCGGGCAGCTGGCCAAGGGTGCGCTGCTGGTCATGGTCGTATATCTGGTGGCAAATACCCTGAATATGCGTACCGTTACATGGCTGCTCAACTCGCTGCTGCAGGTCGGTCTGCTCACCCTTGTGGTGCTGTTCCAGCCGGAGATCCGCCGCGCGCTGGAGCGCATGGGTCAGACCGATCAGTGGGCGTCCAAGCTGTTCAACGTAAAAGGGCGCTACAACGACCCCAGCCTGAAGGGCGCGTGGCGCAGCGCCATCATTGCCATCTGCGATGCCGCCGAGCGCTTTTCCGAGACCAAGACCGGCGCACTTATCGTGCTGGAACGCCATACCAACCTTTCCGAGATCGTGCGCACCGGCACCCCGGTGAACAGCGCGGTCAATCTGGAGGTGCTGGGCACCATCTTCTACGAGGGCACCCCGCTGCATGACGGCGCTGCCATCATCGAAAACGGCCGCATCAAGGCGGCGGGCTGTGTGCTGCCCCTTTCCAACAATCTGGATCTGGGCAAGGATATGGGCACCCGCCACCGCGCCTGCCTTGGCATTGCGGAAAACTCCGACGCCATTGCCATCGTGGTCAGCGAGGAGACCGGCATCATCTCCATGGCAAAAAATGGTGTGCTGATCCGTCATTTTGACCGCCAGAGCCTATATACCCGCCTGATCGACGAGATGATCCCCAAGGAGTCCACGGTGGAAAAGAACACCGCCGACAGCTGGGTGGAGCAGGCAAAGAAGCTGTGGACTTGGATCAGCCAGAAGGGGGAGGACGAGCAGCAATGAGCAACCAGCCGAACAAGACGAACGGCGCAAAGCCTGCCGTCCGCAAAAAGAAGAATCTTCTGGATGACCGCCGCATCCGGCTGGCACTGTCCGTGCTGGGCGCCATCGTTGCATGGATGGTGGTCACCATCATCGTCCAGCCCGGCACCACCAACACCATCTATAATGTGCCGGTGGACTACACCTACGATTCCGCTGCCTACACCTCCCGGGGCCTGAGCATCGTCAGCGCCGAGGATAAGACTGTGAACCTGAAGCTCTCCGGCGACGGCTACACCATCGGCGGGCTTAGCGCTTCGGATTTTGTGGTCTACCCGGACTGGTCCAGCGTGCGCGACAGCGGCGAAAAGACCCTGCGGCTGCTGGTGCGCGGTGCAAACGGCCTGCTCAACGGCGTGACCGTGACCATGGAGGGCAGCGACAACACGGTGGATGTGGTGTTTGACGTGGTGGAGGAAAAGACCCTGCCCGTTACCGTTACCACCAACTATCTGCGCATTGCGGATGGCTATATCCTTTACAGCACCGAGGTCTCCAAGGAGACCGTCACCCTGTCCGGCCCCAGCAGCGAGCTGAGCAAGGTGGCTACCTGCACTGCCGAGGCATCCTATGACAGCGAGCTGACCGAGTCGGTCACGCTGGACACCCCCCTGCGCTTTTACACCAGCGGCGGCAAGGAGATCAAGTTCCAGTACACCACGCTGGAAGAAAGCAGCGTGGACGTGACGCTGCAGGTGTACAAGATGGCGACCCTGCCGGTGAAGGTGAACTTTATCAACGCGCCGCGCGGGTTCGATAACTCGGTGCTGAGCTACGCCCTCAGCTGCAAGCAGCTCAAGGTGGCAGGCCCGGCAGAAAAGATCGATGCGCTGTCCACCTTGTCCATCGGCACCATCGACCTTTCCACCTTCAGCCTGAACAAGGTGTACGAGATGCCCATTGAGCTGCCGACAGATATCTATCTGCTGGACAATATCTCCACCATCACGGTCAGCTTTGACTGCTCCGGGCTGGAGACCAAGACCATGAACCTGCCCGCCAGCTGCGTGCAGGTGATCAACCTGCCCGCTACCTATCAGCTGACGGTGGAGACCGAGCGGCTGATGAACGTGATCCTCTGCGGCCCCAAGGGCGCTATGGAGACATTGACCCCCGAGCAGGTGGTCATTGAGATCGACGCCGAGGACTTTGCTGTGGCTACCGGCCAGCAGAACATTGCCTGCCGGCTGTATGTGCCCTCCAACGGCAAGATCTTTGCACTGGGCAGCTATGTGCTGCAGTGCCGCATTGAAAGCAACTAAAGTAAAAGGACAACACAACAAATGATTCTGGTTCGCAACATCCGTCTGCCCCTCTCCGCAGGAGAGCCGCAGGCATTTGAAAAGGCGCTGCACACCCTGCGGGTGCCCCGCAGCAAGGTAGAGCACACCGGCGTGGCAAAGCTTTCGGTGGATGCCCGCCACGGCCAGCCCAAGCTGGTGTATACCGTGGCGGTCACCCTCAGGCAGCCCGGGGAGGAAGCCGCCCTTGCGGCGCGCTGCCCGGACGCCGCCTTGCACCGCCGGGCAGACTTTACCCTGCACGCGGGCACCCAGCCGCTTGCGCACCGCCCTGTGGTGTGCGGACTGGGCCCGGCGGGGCTGTTTGCCGCCCTGCTGCTGGCACGGCAGGGCTACCGCCCCATCGTGCTGGAACGCGGCCCCGCGCTGGATGCCCGTGTGCAGGCGGTGGAGCACTTTTCCGCCACCGGTCAGCTGGACCCCAACGCCAACATCCAGTTCGGCGAGGGCGGCGCGGGCACTTTCTCGGATGGCAAGCTGACCACCCGCATCGGGGATGAACTGTGTGATTTTGTCACCGAGGTGTTTTTGCAGCACGGTGCCCCGGCAGAGATCGCGTGGAAGCAAAAGCCCCATGTGGGCACCGACCTGCTGCGCGGCGTCATCACCTCCATCCGCAGGGAGATCGAGTCTCTGGGCGGCGAGGTGCACTTCAACACCGCCCTTACCGGGCTGGAGCGCAAAAACGGCCGGCTTGTGGGCATCACTACTACAAATGGCAGCTTTGCCTGCGAGACGCTGGTGTTTGCAGTGGGACACTCGGCACGGGATACCTTCAGTATGCTGATGGACAGCGGCCTTGTGCTGGAGTGCAAGCCTTTCAGCGTGGGTTTCCGCGCCGAGCACCTGCAAACCGAGATCGAAAAAAGCCTTTACCACGAAGCCGCCGGGCATCCGGCGCTGCCCCGGGGCGAGTACCAGCTCTCCCAGCACGTTGGCGACCGGTGCGTATACACCTTCTGTATGTGCCCCGGCGGTCAGGTGGTGGCTTCCGCCAGTGAGGAAGAGCGTGTTGTGACCAACGGCATGAGCTACCATGCCCGCAGCGGCAAAAACGCCAACGCGGCGGTGGTGGTCAGCGTGGGCGGGGCGGATTTTGCCAACGACCCCCGCCGCGCCATCGCCTTTCAGCGGGAGCTGGAAGCAAAAGCCTACGCCGCCGGCCGTGCCGCCGGGGCTTACGCCGCCCCGGCAGAGAACGTGCAAAGCTTTCTGGAAGGGCGCGGGCAGCTGCGCATCGGCAGCGTGCAGCCCACCTACGACCGCGGCGTGACTGCCGCAGACCTGGGCGCACTGCTGCCCGGGGAATTGGCGGACACCCTGCGGGCGGGTCTGCGCGCCTATGAGCGCAAAATCGCGGGCTACACCGCGCCGGACGCCATCCTGACCGGCCTTGAGACCCGTACCAGCAGCCCGGTGCGGCTCAAGCGGGAAGAAGATCTTGTGTGCACCCAGCTGGCAGGGCTTTACCCCTGCGGCGAGGGTGCGGGATATGCGGGCGGCATTATGAGCGCCGCCGTGGATGGCCTGCGGGTGGCACGCGCCATCATCAGCCGGTATGCACCGGCAGAAGGGTGAGAAAATTTTGATGTACGATCGTGAAAACGATAACCGAAATAACGAAGGCCGGCAGGTACAGCAGGAGCTGGAAGATCAGCTGCGCGCCTTTGGCGACACCATGACCGATGCCTTTGCCCACGGCTTTGAGGGCAGGGGCATGGACATCGGTGACCGGGCGTGGGATGTAGGCAAGGCAGCTGTTCATGCAGCCAACTACGGCATCGGGGAGGCCGCAAAAGCTTTCCGGCAGGGGCGCAGAGGTTATCCCTATGGGGACACAAAGCAGCCCTTCCGCGAAGGTGCTGCGGATGCCGACTCCGCCGGGATGCCCGGCTGGTTCCAGCAGATCTTCGCAAAGCCGGAGCCGACCCCGGTGGAAAGTATCCGCATCAGCGCAAAAAAACGCCATAGCGCAGGTTGCACTTTGCTGGCTGTGGGCATCACCTTTGCGGTGATCTTCGGGCTGGGCGGCATTGGCTGCATCGTGGCGTCGGAAACCGTGATGCCCGGACTCATGCTCGGAGATACGATTGTCACAGTCACGGAAGGCGGAACCTATACTTTTACCACGGGCGCATCCATGGCCGTGACGGCACTGGAGATCACAGGAAACGTGTTGACCCTTGTCGCCTGCGGTTTTGGTGCCATGATCGCCGCCGGTGCAAGCCGCTTTTCTGCTTCCAAAAAGCTGGGGGCGCTTGCAGATGCAGCCGAAAAGCTGAACGCGCAAAAGGGCTTGCAAGTGGAGATGCTGGCCGACCTGACCCACCAGACCAAGAAAAAAGCGCTGAAAAAGCTGCGCAGCTACATCCATAAGGGCTGGCTGAACGCATGGCTGGATGATGAGACTGAAACGCTCTACCTGACGGCAGAGGACTACCGCGCCGCCAAGGAAGCGGTCGCCGCTGCCGCCGTGCCGCCGCAGCCGGAAAAGGTGGAAACCGGCGATACTCCGCTCAATCTCGATACCGCCCGCCGCTTTGCTGCCGTGCTGGAAAAAGAGCAGCAGCTCATGCAGGACGCGCAGGCGCGGGAAGAGCTGGCGGCGATGTACAAGACCACTACCGCCATCTGCGACTGGCTGGAAGCACACCCGGAAAGCCAGCCCAAGACCCGCCGCTTTGCGGAATATTATATCCCCACAACCCTCAAGCTGCTGCACACCTATAACGATGTGCAGGGGCAGCAGGGCGAAAACGCCGAGACCATCCGCCGGGATATCGCGGGCATCCTGCATACCTTGAATCAGGCGTATGAGAACCTGTACAACAATCTGCTTTCGGACGTAGCCATGGATATTTCTTCCGAGATCGCCGCTTTGCAGGGAATGCTGGCCAACGACGGCCTGACCGGGAGGGAATTTGAATGACCTACCGCGCTTGGGAACAAAAACCGCTGGACCGCACCGCTGTGCGGGAGCTGACCGCCGCCATTGCCGAGCAGGCAGCGGCGCAGCTGGAAGAGCAGGCCATGGACGAAGCGCCGTGGTCAGACGAAAAATATAAGGCCGTGCTGGCTGCCCAGCAGAAGGAAAACGCCCTGCTGGCGGGCATCCTTGCCGCCCGTGGTATCACCGACCCCGCCGAAGCGCTGACCTTGCTGGCAGGGGAGGAGGAGCTTTCCGACCCCGCCCTGCTGACCGATATGGACGCCGCTTGTCAGCGCATCTGGCAGGCCATCGACAACGGCGAGACCATCGCGGTCTTCGGCGATTACGATGTGGACGGCGTGACCGCTACCGCCCTGCTGTACCAGCATCTCAAGGGCATGGGCGCGACCGTCAAGTGTATGCTGCCCAGCCGCGAGGGGGACGGCTACGGCCTTTCTAAAAACGCCATCCAGTCCATGCACAACAAGGGCTGCACCCTTATCGTGACGGTGGATAACGGCATCTCTGCCGTGGAAGAAGCCGACTTTGCCGCCTCGCTGGGCATGGATCTGATCATCACCGACCACCATCTGCCGCCGGACACTCTGCCCAAGGCGGTGGCCGTGGTGGACCCCCGCCGGGAGGACGACCACAGCCCCTTCAAGGGTCTGTGCGGTGCGGGCGTAGCCTTCAAGCTCTGCGCCGCTCTGGACGGCTGTCCGCCGGAGGAAATGCTGGATTACTGCGGCGACCTTGCCGCTGTGGGCACGGTGGCGGACGTGATGCCGCTGGTAGGGGAGAACCGCACCCTTGTCAAGGCCGGGCTGCGGCAGCTGCAGCAGACCGACCGCCCCGGCTTTGGGGCACTTTTAGAGGAAGTCGGCCTTGCGGGCAAGCCCATCACCGCCGAGAATATCAGCTACGCCATCGCGCCCCGCATCAACGCGGCAGGCCGCATGGATAACGCCGTTACCGCTTTGCAGCTGGTGCTCTGTGAGGACCCGGACAGGGCCGAGGAACTGGCGCATAAACTCAACGAGATCAATGCCCACCGGCAGGAGACCGAGCAGCAGATCTTCAAAGCCGCCGAGGAATTGCTGGAACAGCAGCCCGAGCGGCTGGACGACCGCATCATGCTGCTGTGGGGACGGGACTGGCATCCCGGCGTCATCGGCATCGTGGCGTCCCGGCTGGTGGAACGCACCGGACGCCCGGTCATCGTGGTCACCATCGACGAGCACGGCGAGGGCAAGGGCAGCGGGCGCAGTGTGCAGGGCTTCAACCTGCACGCCTGCATCGGCTCCTGTGCCGACCTTCTGGTGCGCTACGGCGGTCACGCCATGGCGGCGGGACTTTCCGTCCGGGAAGAAAACCTGCCCCAGCTGCGCCGCCGCCTGAACGAGTGGGCTGCCCGGGAGTGCCCGGTGCTGCACACCCCGCCGCTTACCTGTGATGTAGCCATCCATCTGGATCGTATCACGGTGGAGAGCGTGCGCCATCTGGATCAGCTGGCACCCTACGGAGCCGAGAACCCCACCCCGGTGTTCCTGCTGCAAAGCGCCGTGGTGGACGGCGTATACCCGGTATCGGAGGGGCGGCACAGCCGCCTGCGGCTGCGGCAGGGCAATAGCTGCCTGTACGCCGTCTGGTTCGGGATGCCCGCAGAGCAGCTGCCCTACGCATTGGGCGATGTGGTGGACGCAGCGCTGAACCTTTCGGTCTACGAGTCCGCCCGGGGCGCGCAGCTTTCCGGCCGCATCATCGACCTGCACCCGGCAGGGCTGGGCGCAGAGCTGGCGCGGCAGGCTGCACTGGTGCAGGCACTGCGCCGGGGCACCCCCCTGACCGATGAACAAAAGAAACAGATCGCCCCCGCACGCACGGATATCATTGCCGTGTACCGGGAATTGCAGTCCCGCCGCTGGCACGCCGAAGATCTGCAGCCCCTGTGCGCAAAGCTGGGCGAGGAGCAGACCGGCAAAACGCTGGTGGCAGTTGCCGCCTTGGAACAGGTGGGGCTGATCACCGCAGCGGAAAAAGGCGGGGCAAAGTTCTGGGAGCTGGTGCCGACAGCAGGCAAAAAGAACCTTGGCGATGCCCCCATCCTGAAATGTCTGGAGGAACTATAAATGCCTGAGGGAAAGAAAAATACTGCCCCGGTCCCGGCTCCGGTACGGGACGAGGACGGCTACTCTGCCAAGACCCATCTGCACCAGCCGGTGCAGGAGACCGCCACCGTAGCTGCTACGGCACTGCTGGCAGACGCACCGGAGGGGGCGCTGCCCTCTGAGGTGCGCCCGGAGATCGTAACGTGGGAAAAGCTGTGCGAGGCCATTCAGGCCAGCGGCAAGGCCTACAATATGGAGATGATCCAAAAGGCCTACGAGCTGGCCAATAACGCCCATAACGGCGTGTGCCGCCGCAGCGGCGAGCCCTATATCTGCCACCCGCTGGCAGTCGCCCGGCTGGTGCTGGATCTGGGCATGGACTCCGAGAGCATTGCTGCCGCCCTGCTGCATGACGTAGTGGAGGATACCCCCACCACGCTGGACGACCTGAAAGCTGCCTTTGGCGAGGAAGTGGCGCTGCTGGTGGACGGCGTGACCAAGCTGACCAAGATCCAGTTCTCCAATATTGAGGAACTGCAGGCCGAGAACCTGCGCAAGATGCTGCTGGCTATGAGCCGGGACGTCCGTGTGATGATCATCAAGCTGTGCGACCGGCTGCACAATATGCGCACCGGCGATGCTTGGCCGGAGCAGAAGCGCCGCGATAAGGCTCGCGAAACCATGGAGGTGTACGCCCCCATCGCCAACCGCCTTGGCATCCTGAACGTCAAGGAGGAGCTGGAGGATCGCAGCCTGCATTATCTGGACCCTGTGGGCTACTCCGAAATCAGCCGGATGCTCAGCGAGCGCTCCGGCGAGGAGTTTTTGATCAAGGTGTCCGGCGTCATCGAGCGCCGTCTGGTGGAAAGCGGCATCGAGGGTGCCACCATCAAGCGCCGGGTCAAGAGCATCTACGGCATCTACCGCAAGACCATCATGCAGAACAAGTCCTT
>PPYE01777237.1_pt1 | contig 10590 bp, 11 predicted proteins | sample 1559881 | NCBI WGS metagenome assembly PPYE01 (sample SAMN08240022, study PRJNA423297) | Human gut metagenome, whole genome shotgun sequencing project.
GACACGGTTTTCTTTCTTACCACGGACCTGTGCCCCGCGCACCGGAGCCGGCAAATTGAGATCATCCGTCAGCGGCTGAAGCAGAAGCTGCCCTGCCGGGTCGTGGCGACCCAGTGCATCGAGGCTGGGGTAGACCTTGACTTTGAAACGCTGTATCGCGCGCTGGCTCCGCTGGATGCCATCATTCAGGCTGCCGGACGCTGCAACCGGAACGGCTGCGGTTCTATGGGGCAAGTGATCGTATTTCGCCCGGAGGACAGCCGTATGCCGTATCCTGACGACTGGTACAACAATGCTGCGGTCACAGTACAGGAAATGAATCCGCCGTTTTCCATCCATGACCCGGAGAACATCCGGGAATACTACCGGCGGCTGTTTGACGGCACAGCCGATAAACCAGAGCTGACGAAGGCAATCGACGCACGGGCCTTTGCAGAAACGGCGGCGCAATACAAGCTGATCTCCAGCGCCGGTGCGCAGGTCATTGTTCCCTACGCCGCAGAGCGGAAGCTGTATGAACAGATCGCGAAGCAGCTGCGCGAACAGGGTGTCACCGGTGTGCTTCTGAAGCAGGCAGCGCCGATCACTCTGACCTGTTTTGCAAAAAATCTGGCCCTGTATGCCGAGCAGATTCCGTTTGCCCGCCGTGGCAGAGAACAGTCTGCTGAGCAGGCCGCAGGCAGCAATGTCTATCTGCTGTGCCCGCAGTATGAGGACCTGTATTCTGAGCAGCTGGGCCTGCATTTTCCGCAGGAAGAGCGATTTGATTCTATATTTTGAAAAAAAGCACACTGGTTGTCCGGATTATTGGACAGCTGGTGTGCTATTCTATTTTTCGTGGATACTTGACAAATTACCCGTTATATTTCATACTTATTTTGTCAGATATTTCATTCTTCTAACAGACACGTGCTATGGACGTCCTGTTCACAGTCCGAATCAAGACGAACAAATTACGGAGGTGAAGCGTATTTGAAAGAAATCACGATCGAGGTCTGGGGAGATTTCGCCTGTTTCTCTGCCCCTTATGCAAAAGTAGAACGGCTGACCTACCCATTCCCAACCCCATCTGCCGCCAGAGGGATTTTTTCTGCGATTTACATGAAACCGAAGGAGTTCCGCTGGCAGATCAACCGCATTGAGGTATTGAATCCCATCCGCTATATCAGCTTCAAGCGCAACGAGGTCAAATGTACCGTCGGTTCGGAGCCGATCTCCACCGAGGAGGAGCGAACGCAGCGGCAGACGACGGCGCTGCAGGACGTCCGCTACCGGATCGCGGCGTCGATCATTCCCCGCCCGGCTTTTGCGGGAAAAGAGCTCCAACTGTATGAGCAGGCGCTGCGGCGCATCCGAACGGGAAAATGTTTCCACCAGCCGGAGCTTGGAATGCGCGAGTTTGTCTGCTATTTTGAGGAGAGCGACGGGACGCGTTCGCCTATCCAGCAGTCGATGGACGCAGGGCTGATGGTCTACGACCTGTTTGCGCCGGATGATGTGGAGGTCACGAAAAAGACGAAGATCAAAATGTCCCTGTTCCACGCGGTCATGGAGAACGGCGTGATTCTGATCCCGCCCTATGACAGTCCGGAGGTTCTGAAGGGGGAAGGCCTATGCTGAAAGCACTATATGACTACGGAGTACGCCGCCAGCTGGCTTTGCCGCCGGGATTCGCGGGGAAAACCATGAAGGCATATATTTCCCTCTCTGAAAGCGATGACCATGTCAGCGTCTATCTGGGGGGAGACGAGCCTGTTCCGTGCCCGGATATCGGCAGTCTGGCCAACGGCAAGGATAAGAGTAATGTTCTTGCAGAGAAGCGCTCTGTCGTCATTCCCGAGGAGCCCGGAAGCAAAAGCACATTCTTTTTGGAGGCACTCCGCAGCGCGGCAGAGGAAGAACCGCTGCTGAAGGTCTGCGTCCGTGCACTGGAAACGCCTGAACTTGCGGCGGCCGTTCGCGCAGAGCTGGATCGGGCCAAAATCAAGCCGGGAGATCGGATCTCATTTCGGGTCAACGGGCAGTCTATCCTGCAATCGGAAAAACTTCGTACATGGTGGAAGTCCTACCGAAAGCAGTTTTTTGCGGCGGACGAACGCCCATCCGCCCTGTGCCTGATCACCGGCGAACCGACGGTTCCCATGACGACGACCACGCCGATACAGGGCCTGCGAGTCGTCGGAGGGCACGCGAGCGGGGATGCGCTGATTTGCTTTGACAAGACGGCATTCTGCTCCTATAACCAGAAAAAAGCGGCGAACGCACCTGTTTCGGAAGAGGCTTTCAGCGTCGTGAAGGCTGCGCTGGATGATCTTTTGAAGGATGCGCCGATCCTTGCAGGAATGAAATTTGTCCACTGGTTTGACCGCGAGATTCCACAGGAGGATGATCCGCTTTATACTGTGGACTTTGGTTATGATCTGCCGGAGGATGAAACGGACGAGGAAGCAGAACCGGAAGCCGCCGTCAACGAGCTGACAGCGCGAAATCAGGCGAATCAAATTCCGGAAAGCGTCTATTCCGGGCAGCCTGTTCCCGATTTGGACAACGTATCCTACTATATTCTGCTGCTGTCCGGCGCAAACAGCCGCGTTATGATCCGCAGATATGACAGAGGCAGCTATCCGGATCTTCGCCGCAATCTGGGACAATGGTATGCCGATCTGGCACTGACCAATCAGGGCGGTACCGGAAACATCAGGCCTGTGAAGCTGGCTGCTCGTCTGCTTCGTCTTTTAAAATTCCAGAAAACCGACAGCCGACCCTTTGAGCGGCTGTCAAAGGAGCTGGCCGGGATCACCCCGGCGGTCGTGCAGGCGATTTTGTCAGGCGGATGCCTGCCGGATGCCGTCGCGGCAAAGGCGCTGGCCTATATTCGCTCGGAGCTGCTGTCGAACGACGACAGCGACACGCGAAGCACCCTGCCCAACAGTCTGGCCTGCCAATGGCTGAAGGTCTGGCTGCTCCGGAAAAACCGAATCCATCATCAGGAGGGAACAATTTTGGAAGCATACAATCTGCATCTTCGCAATGCCGCATATCACTGCGGCGGATTGATGGCCGTATATGCGGCGATCCAGAGGACGGCCATGCCGGACGTCAATACCGGCATTGTGGAGCGGTACTACGCCTCCGCCATTCAGATGCCCGCGCTGGTCATCGGCCAGCTCAGCAGCCGCTCAAATCACCATCTGGAAAAGATCGAAAACGGGTGGCTCGCCGATAAATACCGCGAGAAGCTGCAGGAAATTTCCGTCGCGCTGGGGACGTCCATTCCTGCTACGCTGAATCTGGAACAGCAGTCCTATTTTGCGCTGGGCTACTATCAGATGGGCGCGAAGCTCAATCAGGAGAGAAACAGAAACGTCGCCGCCGCCAGAGAAAAGACCGGCGCGGCAGAAGAATAAGAGGAGGAGTATCTTATGGCAATTCAGAACCGATATGAGTTCATGTATTACGTTGCGTGCACAAATTGTAACCCGAACGGAGACCCGGACATGGGGAATATGCCCCGGCTCGATCCGCAGACCATGCAGGGCTTCATCACCGACGCTGCAACCAAGCGCCGCATTCGAAATTACGTGGAGCTGGCCCATCAGGGCGAGCCCGGCATGAACATCATCATCCAGCAGGCAACCAACATCAACCGCCATATCGCGGAGGCCAAGCGGGCAGCCGGTGTTGAAGACTGCGCAAAGGCAAAGGAAGCCGTTTACGCGGGCAGAAAAAAGGCCTGTGAGCTGTTCTACGATGTACGTACCTTCGGCGCAGTCATGTCCACAGGCCCCAACGCGGGGCAGGTGCGCGGGCCGGTGCAGATCACCTACGGAAAAAGTCTGGACGCCGTTCTTCCGCTGGACATTTCCATCACCCGTATGGCGGTCGCCGACAAGGTAAAGGATGGCGCTACAGTAGAGGATTACGCGGCATGGGAGCAGGAGCAGCCGGAGGACAAGCTTCGCACAATGGGCCGCAAGCAGATCATCCCCTTTGGCCTGTACGAGGTTCGCGGCTTCGTCAGCGCCAACCTTGCTGAAGAGACCGGGTTTGATGACGAAGATTTGAATGTCCTGTTTGAAGCCATTCTGAATATGTACGAGCATGACCACTCCGCCAGCAAGGGCGAAATGGCCGTCGTTTCTCCGCTGATTATTTTCAGGCACGTTGGCACGGATACCGACGCGGCGCAGAGAATCCGTCAGGCCAAACTGGGCTGCGCCCCGGCCCACAAGCTCTTTGATCTGGTCAAGGTCACGAAAAAAGCTTCCGTTTCCTATCCCAGAAGCTATCGGGATTATGACGCGCTTGTCTCTCTGGACAGGGTTCCCAAGGGCGTGCAGATCGGGTTCAAGCCAAGCGCCTTTGAGCCGGTAGTCTGGGACGCGCTTCCCGCAGACGAAGACTGGTTCTGCCATGGATGAGTGGGAGCCGATTCCTCTTTCCCGACTGTCTCACGCAGGGTTCTGCCTGCGTCGGGCTGCACTGCTGACCAATGAGCAGGTCTGGGCGGAAAGTGCGGATACCGCAAAAGGACGCTCTGAGCATGAGCGGGTCCACACGCAGCGGATAGAACGCCGGGGCGATTCAGCAAAGCTGTATGAGTTCCCTGTATTCTCCAAAGCTATGGGAGTTTCCGGGAAATGCGACTGCATAGAAGCGGAAGCATCCGCCCAGGGCTGCATGATCCCTGCGCTGGATTTCCCGGTCAGGCTGTATCCGGTTGAGTACAAGCACGGAAAACTCCGCGCAGAACAGGAATATGAGGTTCAGCTGTGCGCGCAGGCCATGTGTCTGGAAGAAATGTTCCAGACACAGATCCCGGAGGGCGCCATCTACTACATCACATCGCACCGCCGCTATCCGGTCTCTTTTACAGCGGAGCTCCGCAGTCTTGTAAAGGAAACAATCGAAAGAATCGAGGCGTTTCGCCGAAGCTTTTCGATCCCGCCGGCGGAATACGGGGCGAAATGCAAGGCGTGCTCCCTGCGGGAGCACTGCCTTCCCAGCGTGCAGCGATCCGCGTCCGGCTACTGTATGCAGCTGCGCAAAGAGGCCATGCACGAGGAGGATGTCCCATGAAAAAGCTGCTGGAGACGCTCTATATTACAACGCCTGAAAGCTATCTGTTTGAGCGGAACGGGAATATCTGCATCTCCATCGGCGGTGCAGAAAAGGCCGCTGTTCCAATCACACAGGTGAACTCCATCGTTCTGTTCGGAAAGAACACACTCTCAACTGCGTTGCTCTCATTTTGCTCCAAAAACGACGTGACGATTACATTTCTCAGCGAGAACGGCTTTTTTCTGGGGCGGCTATGCGGCCCGGTCAGCGGAAATGTGCTGTTAAGAAAGCGCCAGTATGAAACACTGGCAGATACAGCCTTTGCAAACCGGTTTGTTAAGGATCTGCTGTTCTGTAAGCTGCGAAACAGCAGATCTGTGTTGGTGCGGTATGCCCGTACTGCCTCTGATGAAGCAGAAAAGAGCGGCGTTGCTGCGGCGGCAGCTGATTTGACCGCAATCGCAAATCGTCTGGATGACTGTACGGACATTGATTCCATGCGCGGAATCGAGGGCGCAGCTGCGTCTGTCTACTTCTCTCGCTTTGACGATCTGCTCTCCAGTCCGAAGGGATACCGCTTTGAGACGAGAAGTCGGCGTCCGCCGCTGAACGAAGTCAATGCGGTGCTGTCTTTTGTCTATACGCTGTTGGCACATGACGTTCGATCTTCGATGGAAGCTGTGGGGCTGGACCCTGCCGCCGGGTATCTGCACACCCTTCGCCCGGGGCGGCTATCCTTTGCGCTGGACATCATGGAGGAGCTGCGTGCGCCCCTGTGCGACCGGCTGGTCATTTCCATGTTCAACAGGGATCAGTTTCAGACGCAGGATTTTACGACAGACTTTGAAGCGGTATACCTCAGCGAGAAAGGACGGCGAAAGGTTCTTGAACAGTGGCGGGCCAGAAAGCACGAGTCCATTCAGCACCCGTTTTTGAAGGAGAAAGTTCCCATTGGGATGATCCCATACGTACAGTCTATGCTGTTTGCCCGTGTGCTGCGCGGGGATCTGGATCGATACCCGCCGTTTGTGTGGAGGTCATGACATATGATGCTGGTCGTAACCTATGATGTGGACACATCGGATTCTGCCGGGCAAAAGCGCTTGCGGAAAGTAGCAAAGATCTGTGAACGACACGGGATGCGTGTTCAAAACTCCGTGTTTGAGGTGCTCGTGGACGCTGCACAGCTGGTCGTGCTGAAACAGGAACTGGGAAAAGCTATCGATATGGAGCAGGATTCTGTCCGCTTTTATCGACTCGGCAATTCATACGAGAACCGGATCGAAAGCATGGGACGCAAGCCCCACGTGGAAGCAGGAAGTGCCTTGATCTTTTAACGCCAACCCCTGCCGTACACATTTTTGCGGCAGGTTGGCGCATGAAATCCATGCAAGATATACAGCTTTTGGATCTCTTCTTGGAAAACCAAAGGAAGCCAGACATAAAACTGTATCATCTTTCGGCAATTTGCCGCAAAACCTCATGACGGACTTGTGGAAAATTGCAGTCGCCCCTCCCGCAGGGGCGTGAGTAGAAATATTTTTTGTTACGCCAGCCCATACAAGAGTGTGACGTCGCCCCTCCCGCAGGGGCGTGAGTAGAAATACTTCCGGAAACTGGCGGATCGAGCGCTTCAACGTCGCCCCTCCCGCAGGGGCGTGAGTAGAAATTGTCACCGCCGCTGATAATGGAAAATTTCTGCGGGTCGCCCCTCCCGCAGGGGCGTGAGTAGAAATTTCGGCGTCGCCCCAGACGCTGGACAGCGCCATATCGGTCGCCCCTCCCGCAGGGGCGTGAGTAGAAATGTGAGGATGTCACCGACGTGATAATTCGGCTCCGACGTCGCCCCTCCCGCAGGGGCGTGAGTAGAAATATGGACAAGGAAGCCCCGGGCGATTACGTGCAGACCGTCGCCCCTCCCGCAGGGGCGTGAGTAGAAATTGCATCGTACTCTCTATGGAACACAGGGAAAACAAGTCGCCCCTCCCGCAGGGGCGTGAGTAGAAATGATGATCGGCTGCAATACAATGGCGTATTATATCGCGTGTCGCCCCTCCCGCAGGGGCGTGAGTAGAAATGGCTTACCACTGTGGCGCAAATATAATTGCTTTTTGTCGCCCCTCCCGCAGGGGCGTGAGTAGAAATTTATCGCATAAGCTTTTGTGAATCTCAAGTTTGGGTCGCCCCTCCCGCAGGGGCGTGAGTAGAAATGAAGGTCGAGCCGTCGCAGGCGTGCCACGGGGCGGGTCGCCCCTCCCGCAGGGGCGTGAGTAGAAATTGCGTGCACCCGCCCCCGCGGCGGAGATCCCGCGGAAGTCGCCCCTCCCGCAGGGGCGTGAGTAGAAATATCGGTTTCGCCGGTCAAGTAGGCGATAGTTGTTTCGGTCGCCCCTCCCGCAGGGGCGTGAGTAGAAATAAAGCCAACAATCCTCGCAAGCGAGGCGGCGCAGGGTCGCCCCTCCCGCAGGGGCGTGAGTAGAAATTTCGGAGTTAACCGTTCCGCCCGCTCCGTCTGGCGTCGCCCCTCCCGCAGGGGCGTGAGTAGAAATACGGCAGCGACGGGCAAGAAGATCACAGTCGTTGGTCGCCCCTCCCGCAGGGGCGTGAGTAGAAATAAGTTTAACGGATTCCCGCGTCCGACATGGTGCGAAGTCGCCCCTCCCGCAGGGGCGTGAGTAGAAATATTTGGGATATCAATTGTGCCATCCAGCATCCATCGTCGCCCCTCCCGCAGGGGCGTGAGTAGAAATAGGCGGCCCAGCTGCGGCGCGTCCGGCGTCCCGGCAGGGTCGCCCCTCCCGCAGGGGCGTGAGTAGAAATACAGTGCGGGCAGAACTTCTCCTGTTCCGGGAACGTCGCCCCTCCCGCAGGGGCGTGAGTAGAAATCGAGCCGAAGGACAAACAGACGCCGAAGTCCGCAAGGTCGCCCCTCCCGCAGGGGCGTGAGTAGAAATAATGGCCTTGTGAGCGGCGTCAAGAGCATCCTCGGTCGCCCCTCCCGCAGGGGCGTGAGTAGAAATTTCGCCGCAGCCGTTTTTTTCATACCAGCGATAAAGTCGCCCCTCCCGCAGGGGCGTGAGTAGAAATAAACAGTACCCGCGCCAGCGTTTGGCCGTCAACGACGTCGCCCCTCCCGCAGGGGCGTGAGTAGAAATCGGCTATGTTTATACGTTTTTTGTGTTCGTGGCGTGTCGCCCCTCCCGCAGGGGCGTGAGTAGAAATCTTGTCTATGGATTCAATCACGATGCAGCGGCTTGCGTCGCCCCTCCCGCAGGGGCGTGAGTAGAAATCATCTCCGGCGTTCTGGGCGTGGACGCCGAAGCGCGTCGCCCCTCCCGCAGGGGCGTGAGTAGAAATGGAAATGACATGGCAGCAACACTCGAACGTGCGACGTCGCCCCTCCCGCAGGGGCGTGAGTAGAAATGCGAATCCGTACTGCTGCAACAGCGGCTACAACTACGTCGCCTCTCCCGCAGGGGCGTGAGTAGAAATACCTGTCCGACGTACTCGGCTTTACCGGCTGGGTCGCCCCTCCCGCAGGGGCGTGAGTAGAAATGCGAAGAATTACCAAACCGTGTATATGTGGGGCTGCGTCGCCCCTCCCGCAGGGGCGTGAGTAGAAATTTGGCAAACTGGTTGATGTACGCCTCAACCTCTTTGTCGCCCCTCCCGCAGGGGCGTGAGTAGAAATGAGTTTGACCGCGCGACCGCCATGCAGTGGGCGGGTCGCCCCTCCCGCAGGGGCGTGAGTAGAAATACAGGAAGAGGTGACGACCATGCTCCTGCGGCAGCGTCGCCCCTCCCGCAGGGGCGTGAGTAGAAATTTCGTGCATCCGTAAAGCTCCAGGATGCGATAGAGTCGCCCCTCCCGCAGGGGCGTGAGTAGAAATCGCACAGGTGAGCGTGCCGAGAGGCTGCTGCCTGGTCGCCCCTCCCGCAGGGGCGTGAGTAGAAATCGGTGTCAGCGCCCGCTTGTGGTGGACGATATAGTCGCCCCTCCCGCAGGGGCGTGAGTAGAAATTAAGAGATTCCACGTATTTGTCACTGAGATTGGTGTCGCCCCTCCCGCAGGGGCGTGAGTAGAAATGAAATCGTGGCGGCGCGGCTGATGCGGTTGGTGCGGTCGCCCCTCCCGCAGGGGCGTGAGTAGAAATTTTCTGGCCAAGGTACTGCTTCCCAAGCCAGATCGGTCGCCCCTCCCGCAGGGGCGTGAGTAGAAATTCGGCGAGGACGTCAACATTATTGTCCACGATTCGTCGCCCCTCCCGCAGGGGCGTGAGTAGAAATAGCAATTCAAAATCGCCCGTTGCGGGCCAATCGGGGTCGCCCCTCCCGCAGGGGCGTGAGCAGAAATGGTGTACTCGCGGAGAAATTTCACATCCTGACCAGCACTGGAGCGCTGAATCTCCAGTTATTTGACTGCAAATACGAGGATGTCCGAAAGGCAGCTGTTTTGCAGACGCTTGAGGCAATCTTCTCGAAGCATTGACACGGAAAACGAAGAAAGGAAAAAGAGGAAAAAAGATGACCAGACAATATCAGATTCAAAAAATCACCGGGAAACCGGACTGGAATAAGATCGAAAAAGCGCCGATCGACCAGAAACTGTGGCTACCCTGTGAGCAGATCAGCGCCTACGCGCAGCTTGCGTACGATGACAGCCGGTTGTATGTGCGCCTTCACGCGGAGGAACCAACGATCCGCGCAGAAAATACCGGCATGCTTGACCAGCCGTGTCAGGACAGCTGCCTGGAGTTTTTCTTCAGCGCCGCAGAGCAGGATGCGCGATATATCAACATTGAGCTGAACCCCAGCCTGTGCATCTATTTCGGATTTGGGACCGGAAGAGAGGATCTGATGCGGATCCTGCTTCCGGACGGCGCAAAGACCTTGCATGCAGCCAGCGAAAGAACGCCCAGTGGCTGGGATGTGACGTATGAGCTTCCTTTTCAGCTGCTGCGGCTGTTCTTCCCGGATTTTGCTCCGTCCGGAACAATCCGGGGCAATTTCTACAAATGCGGCGATCTGACCATGCAGGAGCATTATCTTGCGTGGAACCGCGTGTACGCGGAACGGCCCGATTTCCATCTTCCGAAGTACTTTGGAGCGTTGATTTTTCCTGAATAAGCAAGCAGCCCGGCTCTGAATTCCGAGTCGGGCTGTTAAAGATGGCGGCATCTCATTGTATCAATGGGATGCCGCCATTTTGCTATCACCGTCCGAAGCTGCCGGTCTACTGCCGGTCCAGTGATATCCACTAGTCGGAAACGGACGATACCGTCTCTGTCAACCGAGCAGAGCGGTTTTTCGTGCCAACTGACGTGGACCAGACCGTCCTCCAGCAGCCTTGCGTCCAGCTCCCTGTGCAGGAGCTTCTGTTCTACCTCTTGCAGGAATCGTTCCTTCTGCGGTGTAAGTTCTTCGTTCATTCAATACCTCCAATCTGCAGTGCCCTTTTTGAGCGCAAAAAAGGCGCTGGTCATTGGTTCGTGAAAACCAACAATCCAGCGCCCATAACTTTGTGAAAGA
>PPYE01412210.1_pt1 | contig 10586 bp, 9 predicted proteins | sample 1559881 | NCBI WGS metagenome assembly PPYE01 (sample SAMN08240022, study PRJNA423297) | Human gut metagenome, whole genome shotgun sequencing project.
AAATAATCGCCTACAATGGATAAATCTACCGGTTTACTAATACTTGCACCATCCGTATAAATAGGCGTTATATCATTTTCATAACCTTTGTATAAGTGATTCCACATATCGGCTGATAAATAAAATGACTTATCTGCTGTCATACGATGATTTTGCACCGTAAACGGATGTTCGAAACGTTTAATCACTTGCCCATCTACGTTTTGCATATAGATAATATCTTTGTCATCTTGCCACATAAATTCGTGGCTATCCGGAATAAACATAGCGCTGAAGGCGTTAGCATTTTTTGATAAGACGGTCTTGGTTTTCTTTTCAATATCCCATAATACCAGCTGACCTATTGGATTTGACGGATCAGCATTACGCCCGACATGTCCGCTCACGACATAGTAACCATCAGTAGAAACACTGACCGACATTGCAGGATCAGTTTTAGCATGAACGGAGAAAAATAATATTGTTATAATTAATGTAAGGATAATAAGAAACTTCTTACGCATTTAATATCTCCCAAAGTTTTTAATATATTTATCCATAATCTGATCTTTATAAGTTTCTCGATAAATCCGAGAAAATCTTGTTGGGTTTGATCGTTTTCTCTGATGATCTGTTAGTGTCATTTCCTCCCAAATTAAGTCTTTAATTGCTGAATGGGAGGTAAAATAATCACTTTGATCATGATAGGAAAATTGTTTATTTTTTAACCCTGAAATAAAGTTATCAGTTGGATATTCTTTAGCTAAATTTTTATCAATTTTTTCTTTTGGATCTGGAGCAGTAAATTTATCCCCTACATGTCCCAAGGCTGGACGAATTTCCAACTCTTTTGAGGAAAGTTTCCATGTGTTACGAAAAACCATAGTCATCAAAATATCAGTGATGTGCTTAACGTAATCCTCATTTTCTGGGAACCGACGAAAGTGACTCCATGGTCTTAAAATCTTTAATTCTGTTTGCCAATCGTCATTAACCATCTTCATCTCGTTCTGTATTAGTGCCTTAAGTTCATTTTCTATTTGTGCTTTACTTATACTAGGTTGGTTCTTGAGGATATAATCACAAACTTCTTTAAACCGTTGATCTTTATTTTTTATATAAGATTTACATTGTGCTTGAACGGATTCTGACTGTGCATTTGCCCGTTGGTTATTTATGGCGCTACCATGGGGGTAATAATCACCAAACGCATTTGTTTTACCTGCTATTACTCCGTATTTTAGTGGGTAAGCCCCACGGCTAATGTCTGAAGCAAGGCCATCATCTAAATCCAATAAAGAATTATCAGGACCTAATACACCATCTTCTTGAGAATACATAACACGAACATATTCTGCCGCTTTGTGAGCGAAAGGGAATAACTCCATTGCCACCGGATTTTTTTCTCGAGTGTAATTGGCAGTAATGGCATTATCGGCGACAGCTGCTTCCAGCATGATAAGATTCTTTATCTTTTTAGGTTGATTTGCATCCCCTAAGATATTCAGTGCGGCGAGTGCAACACGAGCGCCTAAAGAGTGTGTAATAATATTAACTTGAATATTATTCTCAAGTAGTGTTGAAATATCTTTGGCTAACTTCCTTCCAGCCTCATTTGCATATATTTCTGCTCTAAAAAAAGTTCGAGACGGATCAACACTTCCGGACCAAGTGACTCCAATGATTCGACTGTATTTTGTCCAATCACTAAGCTTTGCGTTAACACTTGTTGCGCCGGAGGCTGCCAAATTTAAATAATACTCTACAGAAGGGAACCAAGCTAAAGCATCTTTTCCGTTAAATTTTGTATCCATACTATTAAAAATAATTTGAGTTTCAGACTTAAGTTGAGCATCAATATCTCTCCCTCCGCCCCCCGTAGTTCTATTACTATATTCATAAAAATTTCGACGTTCAGCAATTACATTTCTAACACGCTGGCCAATAATATCTCCATAATATAAATAAGGTGCTTGAATGCCACGACTATCTTTTAAAGAATCGTAAGCGGGATTTTCCCCCAGCTCTGTAGGATTTGGGAAACGACCAATAGCACCAAGAGGAACATTAAAACCATGGATAAATAATGTAGCCGATTTACCATCAGCGTTTACTTGCTGAACAATTTTATTTATTTCTTCTTTTCTTTTTTTGCTACTAAGTTTTTGTTTAAATCGTAAATTTAATAGCATTGGCGGAGGTAGATAAATGGCGGTGACATTGGATTTGCCATCTTGTCCTCTTGATACTGAAATTTTAAGCGGTTTAATAAACTGTTCTCTTGGATCTTTGTTTTTAACGCCATTGGCTTCAACTAGAACATAGCCGTCACTTCTCCCAAATTGAAAAGATTCATCTTTGTCGGTTAATTGACGTTTTATGTTAGATTTGTCAAAAGATTCAGTGCCAGCGGCATCGTAAGGCCCTCTAACCAATTGCCAAGAAATTTTTCCACAACGCACATTCAAATGAGTACTATACCCTGACTTATCTATTGCTGCAGGAATTGGTTTACCTGATTCATCGTAAACCATTACTACAATATTAGCAGGAAGCTTTCGCTCTTTACCGAGTGTATCCCTATGATAAATAACAACAGTTGTTCGACAAGCATCAGTGCCCGTACCGATCTTCTCTGATTGATGTTTATTGGTAAATGATTTGGCAGTTCCCGTTATGCTAGTCATTGTGAGGTTCCTCAAATTTATTTTGTATAACACCTTGTTGTTCTAGTAAATTGACTCTTTCTTGAATGTAATAAAGCTTTTCCATTTCGGTCATTTCACTCTCTAAAATGCTTGGGATTTTTCGCTCGGGATCTAGAATATCAATCATTTTTCCACAAGCCAAACTGTATATTGTCAGTATTCCTATACTTCTAGTTTCAATAATATTATTTTGTTTACAGATTTCATAGCATCGAGAAACTGCTTTATGGATAATGTCTCGACTATAATAATCGGAGATAATTGGTGTTGTTTCTAAAATTTCATCGGTTAATTGACTTAGTAATTTTTGATCTTTTTGTGCAATCATTTCTCTCATTTCAAACTGATCAAATTGTTTTTTAGATGATTCTATTTGAGAAAAATCTATATTTGATGTGTAGCAAATCACATTTTTTCCCTTGGGCATAATGAATGCATTAATTAACCCGCCTCCCCAAAACGTTGCGATCTTTTTAGGGTAATACATTAAACGGTCAAAATAGTCTTCCAATACTGTCGGGTCATAAAAGCGAAAATAGAGTAAGCGTCCGTCATAGGTCGGCATATAGATAAATTTTCTGAAATGGTGTAACAGCTCATCAAATGTAGCGGTTGATCGGAAGAAAAAACCAAATGATTTATTCCACTGTTGCAATCCATCCTCAGATTCTTTTCCTTTCGGGCTTTCACTGCATAACTCTTCTACAAAAGGATGATTTTCTGGTAAATGCAATAAATAAGGCGCTGTCTTTTTTCGTCTTTCACCCTCCTCTCCCTTAAATAAGCATGCACTTTGAATATCATCCAATTCAAAACGCTGAGGAAACCAAACACTTACCTCTGCGTTGATAATGGCATAACATTGAGAATTGCTGTCTTCGGGCCACAGATAAGGCTTAATTGAATCAGGGATTGATTGAAACAAGAAAGGAGAATATTCATCTTCTTGTCTTAATGGAAATTCATTTTTGGTTAAGCATGCTGTTTTGCTTTTTTCATTTTCTAGATATTGGTTTGGATTAAAAATGAGAATGGGATGCTGCTCTGATAAATCTTGAGCCACTATTTTTAATTGATCAATTAATGTCTCATCGGCATGACGTTGAAAATACATACTAAGCGGTAAAGGAAGAAATGTATACTGCAATCGGAGCTGGTTTTGCTGCTGATACACCGTAATATAATTTTTTGCAATTTCAGCATTAGAAGCATAGATTAAGATAATAATATTTTCTTGTTCATTATTAGAAAGCTGCAGACCATTAACGGCATAAACTAGATTTTCATACTGCATAAATTTCCCCTTTATTTACAAAGAGGTATTATAATAGATTTATTGATAAAAGCTAATCCCTATCAACTTGGATTACATTCTAAATAGCAATATAAGTCGATAATTGCTCCTATCACTAATACGCATGAAATTTTTAAATACTTTCCATTATGTAACCCTGTTAGAACAACACGCTAAAATAAAACCGTACTTTACAATCTAAAGTTCGGTAGCTTTTTTCATTACTTTGTCGATTTCTTCGGCATACCGTTTTTTTTCGTCTAAACCCGTATCACCGTTTAACCCAGCCTGCCATTCCTAATGGCGAACCGAGGTTTCATCAGATTTTAGTGGAGTTCTCCTTCAAACCAATACTGGAAAACAATTTTGCCGTCCCAATTTGGCAATCGTGTAGGAAGCAATAGCACAATATCATCCAAATCAGGAACTTTTGAGGTGGATATGTCATTATCAGAAAGATAATCTGAAATAATTCTATAATTTCTAGAGAGTTCTTGAGCTTATGGTAAATTAAAAAAAATACTGTTACATTAATAACAATTTTTTTAATTATCTAAAGCTAATAAACATTAAGCAATTTAGAAAACTCAGCATCTTTTATATTTAAATCTTTAAACTTAATAACCTTTGATTCTCCCGTTCTAGATTGGATTATATCTTTCTTGATAATATATACTTCATGTGAATGCACATTAAAATAATACCTCTCTAGATTAGACTGGCCATTCCCATATTCAAAATCTAGTGTAAATAAATCACCACTTTTATTTATTTCAGGGTAAACATCTCCTAACTCAGCAGACAATTTCTTACTATATACATAATCACCGGAAATATTAAAGAATACATCATATTTCTTATCATAACAAACATCTCCGCGATTATCTAAGTATGACACTAAAAACATTTCAGTGTTATTTATCTCAACTCTATTATTTAATAAAATACTTTTATGAGACAACACATTATTTAAGGGAACACTCTCTTTAGCACATGGATTAATTAACTCTTCATCTTTAGCTAACACATTAGAAAAAATAAATAAAGATAACAATAACAAAAAACTTTTCTCATCTTACTACTCTCTATAATTTTAGTTATGCATTCTTTCCATCTTTAAAGAAAAGAGCTCCATCCTTAATAAAATTACCATACAGGAAAAGTACGATTCATTTTATATAAAACAAACCGCACTTTATAAGTTGAAAAACAGGTTTACTATATGTTTAGAATATTAACCTCTATCTTGTTAAAAACTCACTATTTACACTTAAATAGCTAATATTATAAGATCTCATCCATTTAGTTATGCTCTTCTTTCCTGGAAAGAATATTTTATACCACTTATTGTTTTTAGAATCCTTTTTAACATCAAGTATCAATACCTTATCCCCTTTAACCAAATACATATCAGTCTTATTATAGTTTTCATTATACAAATAAGATTTTTTATTAACATATCCAAGAGAAAACATTCTATTTCCATTATCAGAAATATCTGTAGAAATATTTCGTCTAAAACTTACAAGATTATCGATTATAAACTCATCAACTTCTGATGGTCCACTACCCAAATAATAATATTCATACTTATCCAAAAGTAGATTATCATCTATCAATTTATAGGTATATATATTAGAAATGCCATCAAATCCACACTCTATAGATATTTTATCTTTTGATATAGGGACGATACTAAATTCCCCACATTCATTATTATCTTTTATATGTATAGTATTGTAGTAATTACTACCTAATTTTAACTCGCATTGATAGCTCATTGAGTCAGATTGACTACAAGAAACTTTAGACTCCATATCACCACTAAATTTTTGCAGCCCATTCATACTGGATGTAGCCTCAGCATAATAAGATATCAACAAAGTAATAATAAAAATAATTTTAATCATCATAACCTTCAAATTTCTTTTGTAGACCTGTGCCATATTTTGTGTTTTTAATACCACTAGTAGAGAATTTATACTCTCCTATAGGCTTAGATAAATTCAAATTAGGACATTCTTGTATATTATTATCTCTAATAAGCGACTTAACCCTATTATGTTAGTAAAAAATTAACCGCACGTTGAAAAGTGCGGTTAATAAATTTTTAATCTAGATCGACAGAATCGGCTTTGATCCACATGTTGATTTCTTTTTTTCCTTTGTAATTTATAAGGTACCATTTTTCATCTCTTAAAGATCTCACATCATTAATTATGACTTGCTCCCCTTTAATCAAATACATTTTACTTATACTATTAGGAGATGTATATAAATAGCTTCTTTTATTAACAAATCCAATCTCCTTGCATGAGGATGAATTAATACTCTCATTTAAATATTCACACTTCATATATTTTTCACTCAACAGCCCACCATCGGAAGAAATATCATAATTAATAATCAATATACTTTTATTATCGTATGTACTTAAAAAAACATTCTTATCATAAGCCTTAATATTTAGAACCAAATTATTGTTTTTATTAAAAAATTTATAATCTTCAAATCCATACTTGGATTCAATACCATACATAAATTCTTCACTAACACCCTCTAATTTTATACCATTATGAAAATTTAAAAAATAACCATAATACCTATCATACCCTGGAGAATAATTAACTTGCTCTATCTTTAATATCTTTCCATTTAATTTGCTAAAAATATAACTCAATTCAGTTTTAGTAGATGAAGCATTATATGAATTTGATATAACAATAAAATCTTTATTATCCAATAACACACTACCTAACTCATCATTAATTAAGATAGTTTTAACTTTATTACCATCATTATAAATATTATTATCTTTTACATAATATTCAGAAAAAGCAAATTGAGGAATAAACAATAGCAAAATAAATAATCTTTTTATAACCATCTTAAACACTCCTCTAATTTAGATGCATATCCAGCTATGCTATCAGCCTTATCCATACCGTTAATAACCCTTCTGGCATTCAGGTAGTCAGCACTATCTTCTGAAATATAACTTGATATTTTTTTCGTCGTAAACATTCCTGTTTCCATTCCATATATCATTATTTTAGTTGCATTCTTTTGATCTAAAGCTAATTCTGGATTATTAACAAGATCTTTTTTTAGGTATTCCCCTGATTTCTTTATAATTTTTCTTCCATGTAGTAATAGTACCTCGCCGCTTTCACCTATTTGGTTATACTCACCCACTAAGCCAGCTCTTACCCCAATCGTCACTCCGTTTTTCAACTCTATACGTAGATTAAGCGGATGATTTTGCGCATCTCAAATAACAATCTTATTATCTGACTTTGGTACTCACCACAATCTCTTCTATTCCACTTTTGTAATCGCTCAATTTTACCGTATGACGATAATTAGGATTTAAAAATGTGTAATCTTGCAAGGTTTGCCGGGATAATTGCTAGCTTTTAAAAGAACAAAAAATAACCGCACCTTACAAAGTGCGGTTAATAAATCATTTAATTTAGATCGACAGAATCAGCTTATCACCTTTAACTAAATACATATTACTTCTTTTATTTAAATCGTAATAAAGATATGACTTTTCTCTTATACTTGGTAATATTTCATTATGATTGTAGTAAATACCCACCGAACTCACCTTTCCATTTGATGAATATAACTTTCTAAGCTCATAATTATTTCTAATAATATATTTTTCCTCACATAAATACCCAGTTGATTGAAAACAATATATTTTCTCTTTTATAGAGTATCCATCCTTGTAGTATATTTTTATTTTTTTATTATCCAGAAACTCATAACTTTTCACTTCTGGAAATAAAGGATGCATTTCTAATTTATCACATTTTAATTTCAATACTGCATACTCAACATCATGAGAAGGATCATTATCAACTCTTAAAATAATTTCTTTCTCTCCATCAAAATCTAAGTCAGAATATTCTACATTATTTATATTATGATCTACTTCAAGAGCTTCATAGAAAATAATACTTTATCATTATGATAAATTTTAAATTTAGAAAAATCACCATCAGAAGTAGAGTTATCATCTAGACGAACAGATATATCATTAATAGTAAAACAACTCTTTGCCTGAATGAAAAATGGATAAGAAATCAATATAACACCTAATAATATATTTTTTATCATATTACTTTATATCATTAATCATCTTATTAATATTTTTTATTCTTGTATTATAATAATCTTCTAAACACTCATAATAAACAACTATATACCCATCCCCTTGAGTAAAAGACATTGGCTAGTTCATAAACTTACAGTCTTCTTTTATAAATTTATTCCATAAAATCTGAGATTCTTTAAAAGAATCTACTACAAGCTTATTTTTATCCACTTTAACTAACTCTTGGAATGATTTATTTAACTCTTTCTTATATTCTTCAATATTATTTTTATGACATTCTATATCATCACAGTTTTTATTAGCTGCAGTTAATAAAATTATAGAACAAAGGGATATTAAAAATTTTTTCATAAATTCTCCTAATTATATAATTCTTCTTCACGGTCTGTTTCGACACATCCGCTAACGGCAGCGTGACCTCAACTTGAGTTTCTGATAATTCAAATGCTTCGTCGTTCTAATCTCTATCTGCTTATCTAAATAGATAGATTTATATTTAAAAAGTTTTCAGTCTATGAAATCAATAAAAAAGCGCGGTCTATTTTCACATTATTTTATAAACACTGAAAAAATTAACCGCACTTTTTATAAAACACCATCTAAATAAGACTAATTTGTTGGTTTTTGACAATTCAATTGGGCTACCTTATCATCATGATTAAATCGATATTTTTCTTCAAATTTTCCATTTTTACTAGGTTGAGCAATCACAAATTGATCACCATCGTTATACCATATGCTCTTAATATCTTTATGACTTAACACAACTGCATCACAAGATTTCCCTAAGTAAATAACAGTATCTAAGGCATCAACCACAACACCATTATCATTTAATTTACTTGATATAACTTCATCTATCAAAATAGGATCATAATATTCTCCGTTACCAAAAGAATTCCAGGTCTCTACTTTAGTAATGTAACACAACTTACGCAAAGCCACATCCTTATTTTTTTCCTGTCTAACTATACTATTAAGTCGATCTCTAAAATCATTATTATAAGTAGAATAATCTTCTACAGGCGTATGTGTTGCATTTTCATAAGCATATATAAAACCGATAGATAAAAGCAACATTGCATTCTTTAATTTAGGATCACTACAAACTAAATCACTTAGTTCAGATTTAACTTTACAATTCACCATATTTGGTACATCTGAGTAAAAATCTCCTTTAGATGGCAATCCTGCTAATACTCTTTTATATTCTTCATCAGAGATACAAGAAGCACTAGCAATTGTAGAACCAGCCAATAGTAAAGATAAAAAAAATATATTCTTAAGCATGTATTTTCCTATTTGTTTAAAATTGATAATGTAACTTCTCTAACTAAACTATAACCACCAAAATTATCAATTATTTTTTTAGTTTCTTTTAACGCATTAATTGTTACATCAGCAGAATAATGGGCATTATTCATACCATCCCCAGCATAATAACTCATATATCCATTAGAAATAAATTTACCTTTATAAGTTGATTTATTTTTAGGTACTGCCGCTGAAGCCCACTCTTTTGATACTGCATAGGCTGCCTCTTCTACTGTTGTTTTATCCATAAAATATAAAGATATTTCCTCTTGTTTATCCTCCCAAAAATATAGAGGCGTTAATTGCTGAAATTCACGGTTAAATAGTTGTTCAGATTCATTAACATTACGATAATTTGATAACCATTTCATAAAACACTTATCACCTTTACGCTTTCCAAAAATAGTACTAGGTATCATCTGAAAAATACCAATAGCAAATAAATGTTTTCTATTTGGTCCTATCTCTGTTGTTTGTGCTTTCCTAATATCTGCAATCGTCATTTTTTCCAAATGATACTGTGCCGTAGGCTCAAAATGGCTTTCATAAACTCTATTTCTGTTTTTTTCATCCCAACCGGTTATATTATAGGCATTAAAAGAACCCTTAGATTCTTTTGAAACAATCAATTTAACTAACGGTGTTTCAAACCAATCAAACTCTCCAACGGAAACAGCCAACCACCCAATCAACCCCAACGGATGCAGATAATACGCCTGTTTATCCGAGTTAAATCCATCCACCTCTAACTTTATCGATAAGTCCTTTATCCGCTTCTCTATTCTCTTAGCGGTATCTTCTTTTCCATTTGCTCGATAAACACCACAGGTTTGACTAAAATCTGCCGTCCTCGTCTTCTTCCATTCGCTGTCATGTTTGACAACGATTCCTGTCAATCTTCTTTGCTGAACTGACGTTAACAATAAATCCTTCAGCTTTCCTGCCTCAAATACCACTGGCTTGTTTTTGTCTTTATCTAAGCTCAGCTCGTTCATAATAGATTTAAACACCGGGTCCAATTCATTTTTCTGCTCAGTCGTTAAATCACCTTTCGGGTCTATGTTTTGATGGAGTCCATGTTTGAATATGCAAAGCCCATTTCCAGATTGATTAAAAATATTCACACCAGGGAACAATAAACCATGTGTTAAATGGCTACTATCCACAT
>PPYE01645250.1_pt1 | contig 10586 bp, 6 predicted proteins | sample 1559881 | NCBI WGS metagenome assembly PPYE01 (sample SAMN08240022, study PRJNA423297) | Human gut metagenome, whole genome shotgun sequencing project.
TGAGGTAGTACCACGAGCCGCCGTCGGCGAGCCACCCGGTCTTCATGACCTTGGAGGAGGGATCGAGGTAGTACCACTGACCACCGTCACGCACCCAGCCGCCCACGAAGGCTCCATCCTGGTCGGCGTACACCCAGTCACCGTTGGCGCGCTTGAGGAAGCCGGTCGCCATGTAGCCGGAGGGGCCAAACAGGTAGTCCGAACCGTTGATAGTAAACCAGCCTCCCTTGAGGTACTGCTTACCTCCGGCACAGACGTACCACCAGCCCACTCCATCCTTCGCCCAGTGGCCGCCCTCGGGGCTCACGCACGGGCTGGGCGTGCCCGGGTTACCGCTAGGCAGGTCGATCGGGAAGATCTCGGAAGGGTTGAGTCCGTAGTCCCACGCGAGGATGTAGGGGTTGGCGATGACGTCACCAGTGCCACCCTGGTCGGTCCACGCCTGTTCGATGGCACTGAGCGGGATCTCAACGTGGTACACGTACCGGCCGTCGGGACCGACGCTGCCCTCACTCTCGGTGAAAACATGACGGTAGAACCACAGTCCGTCAGCCGGGTCGTGCAGGTCGACGGCCGCCAGCGGCGAGTCGTCGGTGACATCGAAGGTGACGACGAAGCCCTCATCCTTGCCGGAGTACACCAGATCGGAGATGACCGGTGCCGTCGTGTCGAGGCGGAAGTCGTAGGAGATCGACTGCCGGGCAGACGACGGCCCGTCGTTGGATGCGGCGATCCGAAGCGTGTACTCTCCGTCGGGCAGCTGCGCGAAGGGATCCGCGTTCGCATCGAAGGACGTGGACTCGTGGTAGGCCTCGACCCAGGTGTTCTCCTCGGTGCTCGTCTGGTAGAGGGACTTCCAGTTCCGATGGTTGGTCACCGAGAACACCGTCTCCCCTGCCTCGTTCGTGTAGGTGCTGGTCAGCGAGTGGACGCTGCGCAGCGTACCCGTGCGGGGTTCGAGGATCGTCGGGGCACCCGAGGCCGTGGATCGCGAGATCACGTAGCGCCGCGGGTTGGGGTTCCCGGTGCGATCGGCCGCCTTGACGAGGGGGTTGTAGCCGAGGGAGTCGCCGGTCTTGCCATTCACGACGGCCGAGGCCCGGGTGTGCGCTCCGCCCTCCGAGGCGAGGGCGTCGAAGATGGGGGCCTTGCCCCAGTCGCCGTAGAAGCCCAGGTAGGGCACAGAGAGATCGGGCTGCCCCTCGGTCTTCGACGCGAAGCGCACGAAACCGTCGAGGAACGTGCCATTCGGTGCGTTGTCCGCGACATAGGAGGCGAACTCGCTGCCAGGCGTGACGTCAATACCGACGGTCGCCTCACCACTCGCGGGAACGGTGACGGTCGCACCCTCAGCCGACGCGGATGCGGCGCCCGAGTACGTGATTTCCACGCCCTTGCCTCGCCAATCCGACGAGTGCTGCGTGAAGAAGCCGCCATCCACGATCTCCGACAGCGCCTGCGAGCTCAGCTCGTAGGTGGCCGGAACACCGGAGAGGTTGTGGAGCGTGACGTCGAAATGCCAGCCCTTCGTGCCGTCCCCCAGGTCCGCCTTGGGGCGGGACTGCTCGGGCGCGCCCACGACCGTCGGGTACACGGACGAGGTCGTCGCAGCCAGGGCGTCGACGAGGCCCGCGCCCTGCTTACGCGGAGAGTACAGCGCGCCCGTCGTCTGGGCCGCATCGGTGAGCGGACGGGCCGTGCCCATGATGAGGTTCTGGACCACGTCGGCCTTCTGGCGTGCACTCATCGACGCGAACAGCGGGTCGGACTGGACGCGCTGCAGGACGATCGTGCTGACGCCGGCCATCTGTGGCGTGGCCATCGACGTGCCCGAGGATTGCTCGTACGCCCCGCCCGGAATCGACGAGAAAACCTCGCCACCGGGGGCCGCGATCTCGGGCTTGAGGCGCAGGTCCGGGGACACGCCCCACGCGGAGAACTCCGACGCCTCGTAGATGGTGGACTGCGGCAGGACCTGGCCCTCGGTGATCGTGAGCTTGTGCTCGGGGGCATCCAGCATGGCCTGGCCGTCGGCCTGGGAGATGAACGCGGCGGGCATGTCCTGCGTCGTCAGATTCATGGCGATGAGGGATCCGACCGACACGTTGTTGTAGACGATGATTCCGGCGGGCTTGAGGTCGTAGAGGTTCTCGACCTTCTTCTGGTAGGTCATGTTGCCGCGAGAGACGAGCGCGATCTTGCCGGCGAGGCCGTCCGGATACTTGGCCTTGAGCGCGGCCGCGTCCTCCTCGGAGGCGAACCCGGCGTCGACATACTCGTAGGTGCCGGCGGGCAGGTCGGAGAAGAAGGCGACCTTCTCACCGTTGAGGCCACGCGCGCGCTGGTATCCAATGTCCTTCCCATTGACGGTGAAGGCGTTACGAAGCAGGGCGTTTTCGACCGAGGCGACGGCAACCACCGACGAATACGTGGCCGGCTCGTCCATGACCGAGGAGTCGGGGTCCGAGGCGTAGGGCAGGCCCTTGCCGGAGTTGTTGCCGTACCCGGTGGAGAAGGCGTTGCAGCGACAGGTTGATGACGTCGGGATGCAGGACGAGCATGTCGTCGAGGGAGGCGAGCAGCGCCGAGTCCAGCAGCGCGTCGTCCTCGCTGCGCGTCACCTTCGCGACGATCACCTGTGCGTTCGGAGCGGTGCCGACGATCTTGTCAGCGTTACCGGAGGCGATGCCGGCGACGTGCGTCCCGTGGGAAGCGTACGGGGTCTTCGACGGCGACGCGTCGTTGTCGCCATCCGCGTAGTCGTAGGCGAAGGGGAACTTCTGCGAGACGTAGACGCCGGTCTTGCCCTCACCCAGCTGCGAGGTCATCGCGGCGACCTTCTGCGGGGTGAGCGGGGGCGTTCCCGCGAGTTCGCCCATGAACGCCGGATGCGCCATGTCGACACCCGTGTCGATGACGGCGATAACCTTTCCTTCGCCCTTCTGGGCGACCTGGTCGATGTGCATCATGAGGTGGGCGCTCAGGTTGGCGGGGTCCTGCCCGCCGGTCTGCGTGGACTCGATGCCGCCCTCGGCATCGGGCGTGGCCACATCACTGACGCGACCCTCACGCTCGAGGAATGCGGCTTGCACGCCCGGGGCACGGCGGATCGCATCAAGCGCACCGACGGGAGCCTTGAGGGCGAAGCCCGACATGACGTTGTCGTACTCACGCTCCACCTGGGCCGAGGCGCCGGGGAAGAGGGAGGCCACGGCCTCGTTGATCTCGCTGATCGCACCCTCGCGGGACGCGCCATCCTCGAGCTGGACGATGACTCCGACGACGCGCGCCGGGTCCGCCTCGGTGTCGGTCAAGGAGGGCGCGGACTGCCCACTCTTCGAGGTCAGCGCCGTGTCGATGTCACCCACGGGCAGGGCCGCTGCACCGTCACGGACGCCGGACGGGCCCGGGGGCACGGGCGAGGCCAGGGTGGCCGGCCCAGTCACCGCGAGCGCGCACGCGCCGACGAAAGCGAGGAGGGCAGCCGGTTTCTTCGTTGACATAAGCCTTCTCCGATATGTTGGGGGACGGAGTGCCAGTGGCACCCGGTACGTCGGTGTACCAGCCGTCTCCTCACAACATACCTCACGCGACCCCCATGACAATCACGGTATTGCTTACCGATGCATGAAGCGCAGCTGAAGTGTCTAACGCGCCGGGCCCGGGAGCGCGTTGCTGCGTTCCCAGACCCGTGATCTTGACAAACAAGTCGCGGTGCGTGCAGAGACCCTACTGGCGGTCCGACAGCTCCAGGTTCGCCCGCACGACGATGCCGATACGCTCGACCATCTCCTCGTCCGCCCACTCACCATCCAGGGCGGCCAAGCGCGGGTGGGTCGGGGCCTCGTCGAAGAGGCGATCGAAGCCGAGGATCGCCCTCCACAGGGGGATCAGCTCCTCGTTGTAGGTATGGCCGTGGCCGCCGGGGGCGGTGCCCGCGACGGGCAGGTCGGCGAGCACCTGAATGAAGGTGACGAATCGCGTGAACTCGACGAAGGGAGACACGTCGCGGCCCGCCCGCTCACGCAACCAATCCGGCTGGGTCCACAGGAGCTTCCGGTTCCACCACACGACCGGATCGGAGGCGTGCTGGGCGTAGACGAAGCGCGGGAAACCCCACGGCCCCAGCTCGCGCCCGTACAGGTCTGTGCGCAGGTCGGATGGCTCATTGACGAAGCGCACGCGCCGACCGTTGTAGACGACGGGGGCGACCTCGGGGCTGCCCTTGTGGCGGGCGCTCGTCAGCTCGGCGTGCATCGGCGTGAAGGCCGGGGTGCCCACCCACAGGGCCCCATCCACCTGGGAAAGCGCCTCCTCGACCGAGGAGAACACGGACTGCGAGGCGAACGCCCCCAGGGATTCGCCGCAGACGAAGAGCGCAGGTCGGTCGGCCTCGTCCATGGTGTCGAGCTCGGCGCGCACCGCTCGGAAGAGCGCGGCCGAGGCCTCCTGCGCCGGCTCGAGGCCGGTCAGCCAGTTGAGGGCCGAGGGCACGTAGGAGTACTGGAGCGAGGCGGTGGCGCAGTTGCCGCGCGTCAGGAACTCGAGGGGCTGGACCTGCCACTCGTCGACCCAGCCGGAGCCGGTCGACGCGGCGATGAGGATGACGGCTCGATCGAAGGCGCCCGTACGGCGCAGCTCGGCCACCACCGTCGCAGCGGCCTGCTCGATGCCCACCCCACCCGTGGGCATACCGGAGTAGACGCGGATCGGCTCCATGGCCTCGCCGCCGCAGACCTGGGCGATATCGAGGCGCGAGGGGCCGCGCCCCAGGAAGACGCGCCCCTGACCGCCGACGGATTCCCAGGTGACGGGCGAGGCCGGGGATGCGGAGCGCTCGGGCACGAACGGCTTGAAAATGCCGCGCGCGGTGCGCGTGTTCATCTGCTCGGCGCGGTGGCGGAAGAAGCCGATTCCACCGCGCAGGATCACGTTGGACGTCAGGAAGAAAACGATGACGGCCAAGATCGCGACGCCCACGACGACCGCCGCCGGGTGTGGCATGTAGCCGCCGAGGGCCCCGATCAGCATGCGTCCCACGCGATTCATGGCGGCCACGATTGCGATGAGGCACCAGGCGATGACGACCGTGCCGGCCGTGCCTAGGAGGTACTCGCCGAAGGTCTCCCCCGGCATGTTCACGAGCCTGGCGGCGACGCGGGCCCGGCGGTAGGACTGGATGACCGCGTAGAGCCACCAGATGGCAAAAAGGGCGGCGATGCAGGCACGGAAGCCGATCTCGACGGGCTCGGATGCGCGGATCGTCAGGCCGGTCATGGCGATGACGCGGGCACCCACGTTCTGGACGATAACGCCCGCGACGTACCCGCAAGACACGAGGACGCCCGAGGCGACCGCGTGCCACGCCCACGAACGCGCCATCAGCGACGGCGCCACGCTCACCGCGTACATGGCGAGGGCAGCGATCACTCCCAGAAACGACACACCCATGGACCCCATTGTGCCAGGCGCGGCCCACCCGTTCAGGAGCGGCACGAGGCCCGGACTCCCCCACGCACCAAGGCAGACACACGAGCGCGTCCTCCGCCTCACCCAGGCGGCCACACACCGCCGCGATCATTCGGTGTCGCCCACCGGAGCGCAATCGGATACCGTGGGCACATCACCACCGACTTCGTCACCAACGCAGACGGTTCAGACAATGGCGCGACGGACCCACGATGCGCCCCCAACAAGCCAGGAAGACCGATGACTGAGAATTACGCCGACAAGACCCGCGGTCTTCTCGCGCTCCTCAACAAGCTGCCCCCCAAGCCGCAGATCACCTTCCGCGGCTACGTCGATCGCACGGTGGACCGTGTGCGGGTCGTCGGTTCACCGGCGCTCACGGCCACGACGCACAGCCTCGAGATCGCGACGAACAACCTGGCGCGGCCGGAGGTCGCCATCGTCGTCGGCGCAAACGGGCGCGACCTCACGCCGATCCTTCAGGGGGCTCCCAACTTCAACCTCCAGGAGGTCACCTACCTCCCGAACTCCTACTTCCTCCAGCACGTCGCCCACGAGTACAACGGCGTGACGATCCAGGTCTACGAGGAAATCGTTCTGAACAGCGACTCCGCTGGATTCACGATCGCCCATCCGCTGCACACCTGGGATCCGGTCCTGGCCGTCCTCGACCCCGCCCTGCGCACCGCACGCCAGCGGCCGCTCCCCATGCCCGAGGGATCCTCGGACCGGTTCCTGGAGCCCATTCACTGACGTATGCGCTCGGCTCGCGTACCTCTCACAGGTGGGTGAGCCACACGAGCGTCGCGTAGGGGATGGTCACCTGTTCCCCCGGCGCATACCCGAGGTGGTCGTAGAGGTACCAGCGCAGGTTCTCCTGCATGCGCGCACGCCCCGCCTCCGACGAACGGATATACGAGGAGCGCGTCGTGCCCAGGGTGAGGATCTCCTCGGGGGTCATCCGATCCTCCCACGCGACCTGGGTGAGGGTCATCGGCGCAAAGTTGCCACCGGGCGTAGGCGGCCTGTCGGGACGGTGCACGTCACCCGAGCGCATGATGCGCGTCAGGCGATGCACCCACGGGATCGACACGGCCATCTGGTTCCACACGATCGCAAGCGCGCCCCCGGGCGCCAAGATCCGAGCGGCCTCGAGGCCCGCAAGCTCCGGATCCATCCAATGCCATGACTGGGCAAACACGACGATGTCATACACGCCGTTCGGTAACCCCGTGTCTTCCGCGACGCCGGCGTGCCAGGTGACTCCCTCGATCGACGAGGCCTGGGCGCGCATCGCCTCGGAGGGTTCGACCGCGTCCACGCGGAGGCCGCCGCGAGCCAGGAGCTCGCTCATCTTGCCGGTGCCCGCGCCGATGTCGGCGGCGCGCAGTGGGCCGCCCTGCCCCGTCACTCGGGCACCCCTCGCGCGCCGCGCGGCGTCGATTAACGCGGCCACAGCCTCGTCCGGGTAGGCCGGGCGCACGGAGTCGTAGGCGCCTCCCTCCCCGACGAAGGGGTTGACGTCGAGCGAAGCGGACACAGTGTTCGGCAAAGCGACACGATCCGTGTTCTGAGAATGTAAATGAGTGGTGTCAGCGGGCCCGGCCACGGCCTCGTTGTCGGGGGCGCTCACAGGAGCGAGCTCCCCAGTCGACACACGTTGTCGATGTAGTGGACGTGCCACGGCAGGGCGCGCCACTCCTCATAGGTGAGCTCGCGAGACTTCTCGCGCGTGCGGTCGTCATTGCCGTGCAGCATCTCAACCAGGCGCGAGCTGTCGGCGACGAGCACGATCTCGTAGTTGAGGCCGAAGGAGCGCACGTCCATGTTGGAAGAGCCGATAAAACACAGACTCCCGTCGACGATCATGTACTTCGAGTGGAGCATCCGCGGCTTGTGGTACAGGTGGATGCGCACGCCCGCCTTCAGGAGCGGCCCGTAGTAAGAGCGCTGCGCGTGACCGACCAGGAACTGGTCGAACTGCTCGGAGACGAAGAGCTCGACCTCGACGCCCGACAGCGCGGCGTTTGTCAGCGCGGTCATGAGGGCCTCGTCCGGGATGAAGTAAGGGCTCGTGATCGACACGTGCGTGCGCGCCGAGGAGATCATGTGGATGAACGCGCGCAGGTTCGGCTCGCCCTTGAACGCGGGGCCGGACGGGATGATCTGCATCGCCGAGGCCTGCTCCCCCTCGCGCTCTGCCGCAACCTCTGCGGCCGGCGGAGTGAGGACCTCGGGAGTGAGGACCTGCTTGCACGCGTAGTACCAGTCCACGGCGAAGACCGCCTGGATCTGGGCGACGATGGGCCCGGTGACGGACACGCTCGTGTCGTCGTAGAGCATGCCGGCCTTCGCGTACGACGGGGTGTCGTAGTCGGGGGCCACGAGGTTGTGGGAGCCGACGTAGGCCTCGCGCCCGTCGATGACGAGGATCTTGCGGTGGTTGCGCAGGTCGGGGCGGCGAATCTGCCCGCGCAGCGGGGCGAAGGGCAGCATCTCGTGCCATTCGATGCCCATGGCGTTCAGGCGCCGGCGGAAGTCCCTGTGGCCGGGGATCGTGCGCATGCCGTGATGGTCGACGAGCAGGCGGACGGTGACGCCGCGGGCGACCGCGCGCTCGAGGGCCTCGTAGAAGGGGGCCGTGTACTCGTTGTCATCGTCCGAGCCCGCGGGAAGGCCGTCGGGCCCGTCCGGCGCCTCGTAGTTCTCGGGATCGGGCGCGGTCGAGCCGGCCACGATGGCGTCGACCAGCTGGCGGGCCTCCGGGTCGTCGTCGAGCCTGCGGCCCATCGCCCACCACGAGCCGAAGATGACGTAGAGGGGCACGCCGAGGAGGGGCCACAGGAAGATCAGCAGCAGCCACGCGGTCGAGGTCGACGCGCGCCGATGCTTGGGGACAACCCCCAGCGCGACAACGCGGATCACGAAATCGATGGCCCCGACAAGGAGCCACCCCCACAGCGGGGGTTCGGGAGGCGGCGGCAGCATGCGCCTAGTCTATCGAGCGCCCCAGATCTTGCTCGGCCCAGCGCCGCCAGTGTGGCGCGTAGGTCTGCCCGTCGCGCGCGAGCGCGCGGCTGCGGCGTTCGTCCTCGCCGGGGTCGGCGATCCACACGCTGAGGTCGGCCTCGGCCTCGATGGCGCCGCAGCCCTCGATGATGGTCGGTGCGAGGGGCACGCGGATCGTCGCCCCAGTTGTGCCATTCTCCCAATCCCAGGCCTCGTAGGAGGAGGCACGTCCTGCCCGCAGGTCGGCGGCGATTCGCCGAGCGATGTCGGCTCCAGCCGCGAGGCCGTCCCAGCCCGGGTACCAGTCGTCGAGGTGCAGCACCTGCCAGCCGTTCACGAGCCGAGCGAGCGCGGCGGCCAGCGTGGACTTCCCGGAGCCGGAGTAGCCGTCGATCGTGACGACCGGGACGCCGGGGCGCGTGCCCGCCTCACCAGACGAGGCCGGGGCCCGCTCCCCCGCCAGGGCACTCAGGCGGGGGGCGAGGTCTCGGGCGGCCTGGTCGGGACTCATCGCGACGGGGACGGTGACCCGCAGGCCCACTCCCCCGCCCGCATCCTGCCAGGTCAGGCCGCTCATCGGCCCACCAGGGCGAAGGTACCCGCCCAGATGCTCGCGGCCAGCGCGATCGCGGGCAGGGCGATGGCGACAACCATGAGGACGGCGTCGGCGGCGCGCAGGCGCGAGACGCGCGCCCACGTGCGCCTTCCCTGCGCCCCGAAGCCCCTGGCCTCCATGGTGGTGGCCAGCTTGCCGGAGCGTCGCAGCGCAAACACAAGCAGCGAGAAGGAGCCGCGCAGGAAGGAACGGATGCGCGAGACGTCACCCACACCTCGGGCGCGCCGAGCCCGCTCGAGGGCCTTCCAGTCGGCCGCCATCAGCGAGGTCATGCGCGCGCCCGCGAGCGCGGCCAGGACGGGACGGGCGGGCAGGTGCAGGATCTGCGCGAGGCCGTCGCCCATGTCGGTCGGATCGATGCGGTCGAGCAGCGCGATTGCGGGCATGACGATCGCGCACATGCGCAGGCCGATGCCCAGCGCCAGCCACATCGAGTGGTCCGAGATCGCGGCCGGCCCAAACTGCCAGTACACGGTTCCGCCCGGCGACGCGTAGAGCAGCATGGACAGTGCACCGAGGGGCGCGGCCAGCAGCAGCGGCGTCGCCTTCAGGAAGAAGCTGCGCGCCGACACGCCCGACAGGGGCATGAGCGCGAGCTCGAGGGCGAGTGCCACTCCCGCGCTCACCGGGTCAATCGTGATCAGCAGGGGGGTCGTTGCGACCAGGAGGGCGAGCACGCGGGCGACGGGATTCGTGCGCGCGAGGAGGCCTCGGGCACCGGGCTTCGTCCCCCGATCGCGAACGTTACCGGCGGGGGCGGCCCCGGCCTCGTCCGTGGGATCAGCGGGGGTCGCGCCGCGCGTCCCGACCTGCCCGAGGTCGACGACGCGCTGGCCCATCGCGGCCACGAACGCGGGGTCGTGCGTGATCGACACCAGGGTGACGCCGCGCTCGAGGGCGGCGCGCAGGAGGCGCACGAGGCCGAGCCACGTGCCGCGGTCCTGGCCGAAGGTCGGCTCGTCGAGGATGAGCAGCTCGGGGGCGCTGATGAGCGCGGTCGCCACCGACAGGCGGCGCTTCTCGCCGCCCGACAGGGTCATGGGGTTGGCGCGCGCGAGGGCGGTGAGCCCCAGGGCCTCGAGGTGTTCGTCGACGAGGGGGGCGATCTCCTCCTCGCTCATTCCGGCCGCGCGCGGGCCGATCGCGAGCTCCTCGGCGACGGTGGCGGCCAGGAACTGGTATTCGGGCTCCTGGAAGACCATGGACATGCGCCCCAGGAGCTGTTTGCTCGACCACTCGTGCGGATCGCCGCGCGTACCGTCGGAGGTCTCGACCTCAACGGTGCCCTCCAGTGGCGGCAGGAGGCCCGCGAGAGTGAGCGCAAAGGTTGATTTTCCGGCGCCGTTAGCGCCAACGATGCATGTGGAGACCCCGCGCTCGATCGTCAGGTCGATGCCGCTGCGCACAGGGGCGGACGCGTCATAGCCGATCGTCAGGTCGGTGACGCGGGCGATCGGGGTGGCATCAGACGAGGCCGGGGGGACCTCGGGGG
>PPYE01321303.1_pt1 | contig 10585 bp, 16 predicted proteins | sample 1559881 | NCBI WGS metagenome assembly PPYE01 (sample SAMN08240022, study PRJNA423297) | Human gut metagenome, whole genome shotgun sequencing project.
GGTTTCTTCTTATTCCGCCGAAACAGAAGCGAAATCAACCATCAAAAAAACAGAAAATTGTTATTCCATCAAAAACATGATCAAAGTAGCGAAGAATGCCAAAGATATCGTCAAGTTAAGAATTCATCATGATGCCTATTTTATCCAAGAGGACGGCATGACCGCGCTGACAATGGCCGTTAGAGTACACAAAAAGAAGGAGGAAAACGCATGACAAATCTCTTAGATTCACTCGGATTAAAAGAGGCCAAGAAGCCAGAACGAAAGAAAGAACAAAAAGGATCAAAAGAAAAGAAGGAAACAAAGAAAGCAGAAGAATCCTCAAAAGGAACAGTAAAGTATCGTTATCCGTTCATCTTGCACTATGCCGCGCAAAATTTAGATGTAGATCACATTTTTGAAGAAGGTCGTGAATACACCGCGGAAGAAATCACAAAAAGAATGCTGGAACATCAATTTTACGAATTCGCTGGAAAAGTTGTCTATGATTACCGGTCAGAAGAAAATGTTTTGATCCCAATCTTCCAGCAGCCGAAGAAAGGCTGATTATGGAATACCTGTTTATTATTGTGGGAGTCGGAGGAACCGGTTCACTGCTTGCCAGGGACTTGCCGAAACTGCTGATCGGTACCAATCACAAGATGATCCTTGTCGATGGGGACCGAGTTGAGAAAAAGAATATGCTTCGGCAGTCGTATCAAGATCAAGATATCGGAGAGAATAAAGCGGTGAGCCTAGCCGCGAAAATCAACACATTTTATGATTGTCAGTGTGAAGCGATGGCATCCTATGTAACAAAAAATGAGTTGATCGAGAAAATAAAGTTATTTAGTACCTACATTCCTGTTCTGATCGGATGCGTTGACAATGACGCAACGCGTAAGCTGTTGGAAAATACATTCCATCAGCTTACGCAAGCGATCTATTTCGATTCTGCGAATTTTGAATATCAAGGTAATGTTTATGTATCAGTAAAAGAAGGAAATGACATTGCAGGACCGCTGAGAGGACAAACCTACACATTAGAATCGGACATCCACCCGACAGAAAAAAGTTGTCAGGAACAGGCTGCAGGAGGCAACACACAGTATTTAATCACAAATCTAAGAATGGCGTCGTGTTTGCTTGAACATTGCCATGCTTTGCTTACCGGAATGATGAGAGTAGGTGTGACCAGTGTTGATCGATTTAACGAAATACATATCTGACACTTGCGCGTTGTCAGAGGAAGAACAGTTCATCCGATATATCATCCAACACTGCCGAAATCAGAGTATAAAGAATCTGTTGATTGAGGGGATCAGAAGCAATGCTGCGGACTTGATTTACGATCATGATCGTTTATTTCATTTCTTCGATGGTGATCAACATCAGTATGATTTGTTTGATGGATCAGAACTCGATGTTTCAATTCCGTTGCTTGCTTATCTTTACTGCATGTTTGATGAAGGTGAATTTCATCTTCAAGGTACTTCGGTTGAAGCAATTGAATTTTATAACTTTTATATCAATTACCCTGATCCATTAAAAAGATCAAAACAGATGGTTAAAGAACTTAAGAATATTCTTATAAAAAATTCTGCATTTCCAGATTCAGTAGTACAATCCTTTGAAAATGAAGATTCAGATAAAATCTATGATTCACTTGAAAAATCCGGTTGGTACGATTGGTACATTGACACCACAGAATTATTTTTTTCAGAAGAATTGAAGAAAAAAATTCCTCATCTATGCGAAGAAATACAAGAAAATCTTGGTCTAGCGATTGATGATGAAGGCATTGCTTATAACTGGTGTGTAACGCCATGCGGTCAAGAGAATCAAGACGGAGAGCCGGAAAAAGACCTGCTTGCATTAATCGAAACCGCCGAAAATGTCCGCGCAAATCTTGAACGAAACAACATTGAATCTGAACTTCCATACAAAGATGTGATCCGTGTCTTTGAAGATGCGGGCGAGAATAATGAACTGATCTTATCTATCAGTTCAATTCATGAAAGCGAAAGAGAGGTCTTATTTTGAAAGAAATGATTATCAGAATTCAATCGGATCGTGACGATGCCGATATTCTTATCAAAAGCGGAGATTCTGAAATCTTTAAAAAAATCAGATCTGCAACACTTGTAAAAAAATTAATTCAATATTTTCAAAAAGAAAATGAAAATGAAATACTGCGATATATCCCGCCTGGGATTGTCGCCCTTTCTGAAAATTGTCAGGCGATTCTTGAGCCTGAAGAAAAAAGAATTATTACCTACGATAATCGAGCCTATAACATTCATTTTCCAAATGCCTTGTACCTTGTTAAATCTCAAGGAAATAAAATTGTGTCAATTGAAGCATATTCCTATAAAAATTGGGACGGATTAAAAACAAAGCTTTATAAGTATCCAATGCCCAATATGCTTGGCGGGAATATGATTTGTCTTGGATCAGCGCCAAGACAAATAAAAGACAACGATTATAAGCGGGCGCTGGATCTGATTATTTACACTCAATATTCCCATGCTTATGTCAATAACATCAAGTCTTTCAAAAATACAACAGATTATTTTTCATATCTTGAGAAAAATCCATTTCCGTATGACTTGTTAATGGATGCAAAAAAGAAAGCTGGTGATTTATTTGCCTGATATTGGAGTTCTTTTAGGGATAAAAGAAAATGAATATTTCAAATTAAAATGCCTTTCCAGAAAAGTTCGTCCGGCTGGTGAATACATCGTTATTGGCGGGACACTGTACCAAAATGGGAAGAGAAAAGCCGTGAAGGTATCGAATGCCATTCTCGAAAATCCTTCTGATTTCATCGTCCAACCGGGTCTTGAGGTTTAGAAATGGGAGCGCCACAGAAACCTGACCTCAGATATTACATCTGGGAAGTCAACGCGTTCGATGTGGATGTTAAACTTTTTGATTTAATGGAAGAATATGGAACTCTTGGTGAGTCCGTTTATCGAAGATCGCTTGATATCATTTACTCTCAGTCTTACTACTTTGAAGGCAGCGCAGATCAGCTCGCGATGATGATTTGTAAAAAGATTGGTTCAAAATGGATAAAGCGTTCAAAATGCCGTGAAATCCTGCTCTATTGTGTCGATATAGGTCTGTTTGATCATGACCTCGTACAGAATGGTATATGGAGTTCAGTGGGTATTCAAAAGCGATATTTAGCAGCCATCAAACTGCGACGGAGGAAACTCACAGATAAAAAGTTTTTCATCCAAACGGATGATGTTTTAAATGCGCTAAAAAATTGTGTTTCTTCCGAAGAAACATCAGTAACTTCCGAAGAAACTCAAGTAAATGATGAAGATATACAACATAAAGGAACAGAACTGAACGGAACAGAACTGAACAGAACTGAACGTATAGGAACGGAAAATAAAGAAAAGCTTCTTCAGCTTTTCCAAATTGAATTTGGACATTTATTTTCTGATGATGAAAAAAAATCACTTCTTACTCTCGAAAAAAAATATGATTATGATTCCATCGTTCAGGCATTAAAAAGTGCCAGTATGTATCAAAAGGTTAGCTTTGGCTATATTACCCAAATCTTAAAAAATGCGGATAAGGAGTGGGAAGATGAATAAGCAGGAAATGCAGGATCAGCTCGATTCATTCATTGAAGATCAGTATTGTAAAGAACTATCGAAAAAGACACTGCACAAATACAAAGTAGATATTCAAGCCTTCCTCGACTGGCTGCCGGACGATACTGAGATTACAAAGAAATTAATGATCGACTACAAAGATCATCTGAAAGAAAAAACAAAGAAAACAACCAGCATAAACAGTTATATCACTGCGATTGACAAATTTGTTTATTGGCTCGGTTGTAAAGAACTAGCGCTGGAAAAAGTAAAATCGCAAATCGAATATGAGCTTGATAATGTAATCGATCTGACAGACTACAAAAGATTACTGAAGCAAGCAAGGATTGAGAAAGAAAAAAGAATTGAAAAGCTGAGAAAAAAGGGCAAAGAAATTGAAAAAGAAGCAGACACAGAAATGATTATGCGAGTTTTAGCTGGAACGGGAATTCGGATTGAAGAACTAAAATTCTTTACTGTTGAGAATTTAGGCCCTTACATAGAAGTAACTAACAAAGGAAAAACGAGGTCAGTGCCTATTCGCCGCGAATTGCTTCATGACCTTCGCGCCTATTGCAAAGAAAATAAAATTCGATCCGGTACATTGTTTCCAGGTCGGATTCCAGGACAGCAACTGACCAACTCTGCAATTTGGAAACGACTTAAAAAAATTGCAGGAGCGGCGAGGGTAAAAAAAGAAAAGGTCTACCCGCACAGTTTCCGTCATTTCTTTGCGCTGGAATATCTTGAAGCCGGCGGATTGGAAATTGAACTTGCTGATATCTTGGGACATAGCAGTCTTGAAACAACGCGGATATATGTGCGTGCTACAAAAGAGCGGAAACGCGAGAAAATGGAGAGGATGAGATATAAATGATCAATAAAGTTGTGCTTGTCGGTCGGCTTGTCCGCGATCCAGAGCTTAAAAAGTCGCCTGGTGGATATTCTGTCTGCCGATTTACGATTGCCTGTGATCGCAAGGGAAGCAAGCAAGGTAAGCAGGCGGATTTTGTTAACTGTATTGTATGGCGGCAAGGTGCTGATTTTCTAACACAATATGGATCTAAAGGACTGCTGACAGGCGTAACCGGCAGTATCCAGACACACAGTTATACAGATAATTCTGGCCGCACGGTGTACGTCACAGAAGTCCTCTGCGACGAAATTCGATTGCTGGAATACAAAGACAAGAATCAAGCACCAAAGAAACAGGAACAGCCAAAACAAAGCAGCTACGATGACGTGATGCAGCAATGGCAGGCGATGGACAATGATTATACGAATGCGATGGATCAGGATGACATTAAAGATCAAGACGATTTTAATAATCTTTTGAAATCCTTGCCGTTTTAAGGAGAAAATATGAAATATGAAGAATTTTTGAAAACGAAAATTGAACTTGCGGTTGAAAGCGGATTTGATATCGATCCGGTATAAATCGCGCCCATTCTGAAGCCTCATCAACGCGATGCTGTATGTTGGGCGATCCGCGGAGGATGCCGGGCATTGTTCGAGTCGTTCGGACTTGGGAAAACGATCCAAGAATTGGAATGGTGCAGGCTGATCACGAGACACGAAGGCGGACAGGCGTTGATTGTTCTTCCGTTGGGCGTGAAACAGGAATTTGAACGCGATGCGCGCGATCTACTGAACGTTAAAGTAAAATATGTGCGGACAATGGAAGAAATCAAAAAGAGTGATGAATCAATCCTGCTGACGAACTATGAGCGCGTGAGAGATGGCGACATCGATCCGGCGTATTTCACGGCGACGTCGCTGGATGAAGCGTCAGTGCTGCGCAGCTTTGGAAGCAAGACATATCAAACCTTTCTTGATAAATTCAAAAAAGTGAAATATAAGCTTGTTGCAACGGCTACACCGTCGCCGAACAAATATAAAGAATTAATTCATTATGCCGGATATCTAGGCATCATGGACACTGGACAGGCGCTGACGCGGTTCTTCCAGCGCGACAGCACAAAAGCCAACAATCTAACGCTGTATCCAGCTCAAGAAGATGAGTTCTGGTTGTGGGTGAGCAGCTGGGCATTATTTGCGACACGGCCGTCAGACCTAGATTCCAGCTATTCTGATGAGGGATATGATTTACCGCCGCTGGACGTGAGATTCCACCGGTTGCATATTGAGAACACAGAGATCACGGATCGTGATGGGCAGCCGCTGCTATATCGTGATGCTGCGGTGAGCCTGCAAGATGCCGCGACGATCAAACGGCTGAGCATTTCTGAGCGTGTAAAAAAAGCTAAGGAGATTATAGATTCTGATCCTGGCGCTCATTTTATCTTATGGCATGACTTGGAAGCAGAACGCTATGAGATCAAGAAGCAGATTCCGGAAACCGTCGAAATCTACGGTTCTCAGGATTACGAAATTCGCGAAAAAAGAGTGATCGATTTCTCTGATGGAAAATGTCGCTTGTTTGCGACAAAGAAAGAGTTGTCAGGATCCGGATGCAACTTTCAGCGATACTGTCACCGTGCCATTTTCGTTGGCATTGATTATGAGTTCAATGACTTCATCCAGGCGGTTCACCGGATTTATCGTTTTCTTCAGACGGATAAGGTTATTATTGACATTATTTACACTGACGAAGAAGACAAGATCAAAGATGTCCTTCTGGATAAGTGGAAGAAGCATGATTACATGGTCGGAAAAATGATTGAAATTGTGAAGAAATACGGCCTAAGCGAAGCTGGAAAATCAGAGCGATTAAAACGAAAGATGGGAGTGAAAACCGTGAAGATTGAAGGAAAGCTATATACCGCAGTCAATGACGATTGCGTGGAAGAAACAAAGAGGATGAAAAGCAACAGCATTGGATTAATCCATACGTCGATCCCATTTTCTAATCACTATGAGTACACACCAAACTACAATGATTTCGGGCACAACGAAGATACGGAACGATTCTTTGAGCAGATGGATTTTCTAACACCGGAATTATTGAGGATCCTGCAGCCTGGACGTGTTGCCGCGATCCATGTCAAAGATCGTGTCTTATTCGGCAATGCGACGGGCACAGGAATGCCGACAATTGAGCCGTTTCACGCGATCTGCATAGAGCACTATATCAAGCACGGATTTCAGTATTTCGGCATGATTACGGTGGTCACGGACGTTGTCCGTGAAAACAATCAGACCTACCGGCTCGGATGGTCCGAGCAATGCAAGGATGGTTCAAAGATGGGTGTCGGCTGCCCGGAATATATTCTGCTTTTCCGGAAGCTTCCGACAGATCGATCAAACGCCTACGCAGATGAACCGGTAACTAAATCAAAAGAAGAGTATACGCGGGCACAGTGGCAGATTGACGCGCATGGATTCTGGCGCAGTAGCGGCGACAGATTGATGAGTAAAGATGAGCTTGTCAAAATTCCAATTTCAAAGCTTCAGAAGGTCTATCGCAAATACTCCCGCGAATCTGTTTACAGTTACTCTGAACATGTGCTGCTTGCAAAGAAGCTGGATCAGAACAATAAGCTTCCGGCGACGTTCATGGTTGTTGCACCGGGCAGCTGGACAGATGAGGTATGGGACGATATTAACCGGATGCGGACGCTCAACACGGAGCAGAGCCGGCGCAGGCTTCAGATGCACGTCTGCCCGCTTCAACTGGATATCGTGGAGCGAATTATCAACCGCTACAGTAACCCTGGTGATCTTGTCCTGGATCCGTTCGCTGGCTTGTTTACGGTTCCAATGAGCGCCATTAAGCTTGGCCGCAGAGGATACGGAATTGAGCTCAATGAGGATTATTTCCGGGATGGTGTTGGTTACTGCCGGCGGGCGGAAATTCAAAAAGATGTACCTTCGCTATTTGATCTGATTGAAGGAGATAAAGAAGAATGATTCAGATGATGATTGCCTTTGTTTTCATCTTATTAATTATCATAATAAATAAATTTGGAGGTGGAAATGATGGGATGTTATGAAAATAAAAGTATGAATGCAATTGAGTATTTTAGATCTATAGGATTCGTTGTGATGAATGAAACAAGATATTTTATCTTATTCCGCTATACTCTCGGATGGCTTCCATATTTGAATGGGTACCTATATTTTTACAAATCAGATGGATCGTACAAAATGAGTCATTGTTGGACGCCAGAACCAAATGAAGATGTCATTAAAGGTATTGAAATGTTGAAGAAAGAATACGTAGGTGAAAACTATGATTAGATATCGAAGAAAGAAGAAAATGCTGGTCACGGATAAAAATAGCAGCGTGTCAGAAGGTAATGGCATCATGATATTTACAAAGTATGACAGTGGCAGCACGATCACAATTGGACAGGACGGAGGGATTGGATTCACCGTGCCGTTTGATGATGTTTACAGACTCATTAGAGCGGAGATAAAACGGGAATTGGAAGCTGAAAAACAGGCCGAAAATTCCAAAAAGTATTCATGAGTCTAAAAGTTCAAAATAAGCCTTAACAAAAGGTTGAAAGAAAGGAAATAAGCTGGAAATATAATATACTGGTTATCTTTCCAGGAAACAAGGAGGATAAACCCATGAAAATCAGTGAGATCGACCAGGCTTTAGAGGTCTATTATAATTGGATTGCATCAACAGGTTATGATGAAATCGATGTGGTTCTTATTCGTCAGGTTATTCAACGATGCAAAGATCTGGAATGGGAGAACTTCGGTCTCCGAAAACAGATTGAAAATATGAAACGGAAGGAAGAATCGCGATATAAATGTGATGCTTGGGTGGATTGAATGATCAAATTTAAAAAATCGGGTGCTATTGCTGCAAAAGATAAAACTGATTTTGGAAATTATGCTGACGGCGTTATCTCAGCAAAGACAGGGGCAAAGCGGATTGCAAAAAACAATGGTATAGAATCCGTTACCGAAGACGAATTCATCATGATGGCTATGTGGCTTGGCTATTGGAAAGAAGGGGAATCAGAATGCTATTAACCATGAACTGGCGTAAGGAAGTTCGGGAACGATTTGAGAGGCTGAACAGTTTAAAAGAAAACCTGAATGCAGCTCAATTAGAATTGGAAGAGCTGAACAGAATGTATCCGGTTGGAAGCGTTCCATTCGATAAAATTCCAGGCAACAGCGGATCAAATTCCAATCCAGCGATCCGATTCAGCGAACGAAAGACAAAGCTGAAAGAACAGATCACAGAATATAAGTCGCTAATCAATGATTGTGAAAAGGGCATTAGAATATTGAGCAAAGATGAATGCCAGGTTCTTGAATTAAGAATTGTATATAGAAAAACACAAGAGGAATGTTCAGAAATAATGCAATGTAGCCTAAGTACAATAAAGCGTTATGAAAATTCAGCACTTCAGAAAATGGAAACACAAATGATAAAGTATTAGGCCGCTGTTTATTAAGCGGCTTTTATTTTTTTGTGCTATTATAAATACAGGTGATAGTATGAATGAAGTTGTTGCAAAAATTCTAAAAGCAATTGAAGATAATCCGCTAGGAGGAATTATCATAACGCTTTTTGTTGTTACTTTTTTATTTGCTCCAGGATTAATTTATGTATGCGTTGTAAACAATGATTTAATTTTAAAAATGAATTTTATGAACATTATTCTATTATGTCTTACTTTGACGATCCCTATTTTTTTCATTTTCTTTACATTTATATCGGTAACGAAAGCCATATTTTTTTCAAATGTAGAAATACTTGAAAGTTTATTATATTCTGGATATTTTACACTTATGAATTATATTTGTTATTTTATTTTGACGTATTATTTGCATGTCAACCTTGATCTATTTATTTGGAGTGCCTTTTTTTGTCTGTGCATTCTTAGCATTAATGTTATATTAACAAAGTATGATTTAAAAAAATCTCAGAAGAATTCCACTGATTTCGTAGAGAATGAAAAATAAATTGACACTTTTGTGAACTGGAAAATTCGGAAATCCGTGATATGATGGTATCATAGAAAAATAAGAGAAACGAAGCGCATAGGGAAACTGACGCGCTTTTTTCGTAGGTGAAAGGATGGAGCAAAGAGAACTTGTAAAATGGATAAACAATCTCATAGAAATAGATAAACTTTATCGGTTTTATAAAAATTCTTTGTGGCTGCGATTGAAAAAAGATGTCGAAGAAGAACAACATCATGAATGTCAGAAGTGCAAAGCTCATGGACGGTACAGAAGAAATGATGTCGTTCATCATGTGAAGCATGTAAAAGAACATCCGGAGCTTGCTTTGTCAAAGTATTACACGGATGAGCATGGAAGAAAAAAACGACAGCTTATCTGCTTATGTAATCAATGCCATAATGAAGAGCATCCTGAGAAGTTTGGGAAGTTATATAAAAATGAAGACAGATATTCAAATGAAGAGAGGTGGTAGGAATGAGAGAAACGCTTGAACGTTACTATGAATTAAAAAGTAAGCCGAACCTTACTGCGGAGGAAGCTGAAGAATTTGCAAGAGTAAAGAGAAACATCTATTACTTCTATGGACAGATCAGAAATATTGTTGAAGAAAACAAATGCTTGAACTTAAATCCGGATGGGATCCGCAAAAAGATAGCAGATCATCATTATGAAATGATTAAAAAGTATTACGGATTGGAAAAGAAAGAGATCGATCAGTTTATTTCCAGCATCCATGCCCCCGGGTCAAAAAAATCGATTTAATTTTTGGAAGGGTCCACAACGGGGGATGGTACTGCAAGGCGAAAAATATAGTGAACTCGTATGAATAGGGGGTGTGTCCAATGACAGAAAATAACGAGAAAGTGAAAGCTCTTAGGAAATCAAAAAAATTCAAGATGATCAGAAAAGACCTGCTTGAACAGCTTGAAATGAACGGTGTGTCCAGCGAATTTTATCTCGATCTTGTCGAAGATTATATGACGATGTGGATTCATAAATGCCTGCTTAAGGAAGATATCGAAAACCGCGGCGTCAGCGTTGAATGGAATAACGGCGGCGGTCAAAGAGGGTTCAAGAAAAATGAAAGCATTGCAGAATTC
>PPYE01740868.1_pt1 | contig 10585 bp, 7 predicted proteins | sample 1559881 | NCBI WGS metagenome assembly PPYE01 (sample SAMN08240022, study PRJNA423297) | Human gut metagenome, whole genome shotgun sequencing project.
GAACAGTAAAATCAGACATTTTTACAGAAAAAATACGCGGCTGGAATACCGGATGTTCTGGGGAAAATCAAAATCTGCACAAAGTAATACAGAAACGTATACGTAAGCAGTCAAAAGTAATCCTTGTAAACAAAGGATAGAGGGAAATGTGTATTTCCAGCGAGGCGTACCGTGCCTCGTAAAGAAGCCTCGGCCACCCCCCGGTTGTCCGATGGTGTATCACTGTTGAGAGCAGATATTTGATACATATTCTCTGCGAGTGTGATGAAAATGGAAAATATAAGAAGAACGGAGAAATTCAGTTTCCACCGGCTCCAAGTTTTGATTCGGACGAGAAACGAAAGTTGGCGGTTTTAAAGCAGTTTCATGATATACCTTTTGGAGCTATCAAATTGTAAGGCATTGAGAAGGGATGGTTTAAATGAGATTAATTAACAAAAACAAAGGAACTCGGTTTGCAGATGTAGGTGCATACGTTTGCGAGCTTACTGACGAATTGGATGCTCTTGTCAAGACTGTGTCAGATGCAAGTGCCAACCGACACTATATTTTGGCGGATGAATTCTGTAAAAGGAATAAATGCCTTGCAATCCGTATACCAGGCTGCACTCTTGGCGGTATACATCACAACGAAGATAATATCATCACAGAAATTAACATTAATACAGACTGCATGGATGAGATATATTTGTTGAGCGCAAAAGAACTGGTTAATAAATACATCGGAGATAAAATTGAGTTTGCAAAATAAGTTTGAAGACGAAAATTGGAAAAGACAGAGATTATTGGTACAAAAGCAGTTTTTTTTCAGAAATTCTGAGAGGAAAACTGCTTTTTGTATTTCTGACAGTATCAAAGGAGTTCGTCGATTTCGTCGTAGTCCTCACGACTGTCACCGGCATCCTCGCATCTTCCTGCAACTTCTTGGACGGCCATATCCTGTTCATCTTCCATATCTTCCAGGCGGTCGCCGCTTACCATTACGTAGGCATCCTCCGGAGATTCTTCTTTGTTGTGGAAGGCGAGAAGATCTTCCTCAGATGGCTCGGAGAAGAAACTGCCGATCTCCGGAAGCGCTCCGTGCTCCTGCACGTAGTTGCCGTAGGCTTCCTGAAAGTAAGGTTCCACGATACTGTTGTTTTTCAGGATAGAACAGGACCTGCCAGCATCGGTGTATGGTTTCCTTCCAGTAAATTGTTCTACTTCTTCCACTACGGGTGGTATCATTCCACCAAATTGTCGGATACTGTCATTTGTCATCCCATTGTAACCATTCCCCATGAGGATATCCGGATATGGCGATTCCTCACACCATTTTGCAAGTACCGGGGCGAACTGGCTGATCTGCCGGTCATCCGCAAACTCAATGTTATCAAAGACAAGCATCTGGCTGTCCACTGCCTGCCATGTTTCTGCCTGCGCGAGAATCTTTCCGGAGGTTTTATCTTCGATCACGAAAAATCCAGCATCCGGATTGGCAAGCCCGTACATCATAGCAGTTTCTCCTTCGCCATCGAGGTGCTGGCAGCAATTAGTGTCATAACCGATCATTACCTGCCTCGGGTCTTTTGCGTCCATGATGTAGGCTTTATAATCCCCAAGTTCTACTCCTGTCTTTGGAAGATTACATTTGCAGTCGGCAAACGTAAACCCTGGATATGCTTTTTCAATTTCGTTGATTTCAAGTATCGCTTCATTCTTTGAAATCTGTGCCCTGACAGCAGCCACGTTGCTGGGTGCGTCAAGGTTGATACCGTTACGGTACTTTACTATATCCTTTACCAGGTCTTGACTGATATCCGGATGGGAAACAATCCATTTGGCAAGGTCTTTTAAATGGCTGTCATTCTTTTTGTAACTCTCGCACAGTAAGACGGAAGCATAGTCTTTGTTCGGATTTTCAAGAATGACGTTCTTTACTGTATTGACATCAAAGTTCATTGCAAACAATGCCGCTTCCACATCACAGAACCGGTTCCCTTTATTGCAGGAACGCATCGCCATGACCGCATTCCGGAATTTCTTTTCCTCGAAAGACTTTACGATCTGCTCTGGCGGGATGTGAAGCTCCGTGGAAGCGATGGTAAGTGCATCAATGATCTTTGGTACGATACCGTGGCTTTTTCTGTCCGCCTGAAACAGTGCTGTCAGTTCTTCTTTTGCTTTTACATCTGCACTGTTTTTGATATCGTAAAACCCGATGGTCCGGAAATCCTTTTTGATCTGTGCGACTGTTTGTTCCAGTTTCCCGCCATGTTCTGCATTACAAAGTTTTGATACAAGGACCGGGGAATAGATACCGTCTCCAAGAATATCTGTAGCATCCTTTGCTATGTCCAGACACTTCTGGTCCGGAAGCCCATCTGACTGTTCTTTGGCTATGTTTAATGTCTTGTTTGTGATATTTGTTCCTTTATAGCTTATGACAAGGGCATCCGAGCATTTTTTTATGAAGTCATCTCCGATATCTTTCACACTGTCAGGGATGCTGACAGACATTAAGCTGTTGCAGCCAATAAATGCACCGTAACCTATGCTTGTTACACTATCTGGAATATTGACAGACGTTAAGCTGTTACAGTTAGAAAGTACACAGCCTTCAATTTTTGTCACGCTATCTGGAATACTGACAGACGTTAAGCTGTTACACCCAGAAAATGCATATTTTTCTATGTCTGTTACACTATCTGGAATACTGACGGATACCAAACTGCTACAGTCAGAAAATGCGCGAAATTTTATACTTGTCACACTATCTGGGATGTTGACGGATGTTAAGCCGTTACAGCCAATAAATGCACTTTCCCCTATGATTGTCACGCTATCCGGGATGCTGACAGATACTAAACTACTACAGCCACGAAATGCATGAGGTCCGATTTTTGTCACACCGTCCGGAATATTGATGGATGTTAAGTTGTTACAGCCAGAAAAAGAAAATGTTCCGATTTCTGTCACACTGTCCGGAATATTGATAGATGTTAAGTTGTTACAGCCAGAAAATGCAAATCTCCCAATCTCAGTTACTTTGTACTCTTCTCCATGGTAAATAACGGTTTCTGGAAGAACCACATTTCCTTCTCTTGGAATCGGTTTACCAGTCGCTGCATCCACACAATCAGTGAAATTTTCTTTTGTAAGTATCAATCCTTCCATTCGTTGTACCTCCATATTGTCGTATTCTCGTATACCTTCAATATGCAACAAGAAAAGTTTGCGGCGCTTTTTTCATCTCATATTCCTGATGTAAACAAATTTTGAAAATCGAAAGGAGATAATTTATTATGGAAGGACAGATGAGTTTATTCAATACACCGGAGGTATCCGGAACATCGGCACTTAAGGTTTCCAGAGATTTTGGAGAACATATCGGAGGCGCGAGAAAGGAACTCTGGTCAGCTGGAGGCATCAATCTTGAGGATCTTTTGGATATGAATGATGCTGAGAAAGCAAAATTCGTAAAGAAGGACAATATCTGGAAGAAACCGGATTATGAGCAGATGGTCGAAGCTGGCGTTCCGAAGGTAGTCGCTTACGCGATCAAAGAGGTGCGCAATGCAATTCCAGCAAAGCCATATGTTTCGTATTTCGAGCAGGACGATCCAGAGACGGTGAAATACCGGATGGAGTGTTACGTCAAATTCGTGACCATGATCAGGGATACCATGTCGGGTGTTTCTTCTGAAGAAGAGTTTATGGAGAAACAGCAGGTTGTTTACAATCAGATTGTTGATCCGGAGCGTAGCGCACGGTACAGAATCTCTACCAAACCGGAATATACCGGATTGTTCCAGACAAAGCTTTTGCGTGCGATCCGCTGTGGTCATCAGACTTTCTCTACTAACTACGCATACTGTGCAGAAAAAGAACAGTTTGCTGTGAAGAAAGAAGATAAGATACCTGCCGGATGGAAGATTGAAAAATATTCCCCGGATGGTTTTTACAGCCGCAGCCGAGTTGGATGTATCAAAGACACTTACATCGTTTCCAAAGGGTATTCCGTGATTGAAAAGAATATCCCAACGTACGAGGAAGCACTTTGTAAGTGCCAGGAATACGCAAAGCAGCTGAGAGCCAAGAAGCCACGCAAGGCTTCCGCTACTCCAAAGCAGCTGAAACGGGTTGAGCGTACCGGCCTTCCTGATGTCCGGAACGGACGGGATATCGTAGGAGAGGATTTCCTTAAGGATTTTGGTATCCGCGGTGGAGAGTTCGGCAACTGGATGTCCGAAAAGGACGCACAGGCAAGTCTTAACATGGCGTACGAAGCATTCTGCGATTTTGCAGATGTCCTTGGCATCCCGTTATCTTCCGTGTCTTTCAGAGGCCGTCTTGCAATCGCTTTTGGTGCAAGAGGGCAGGGTTCCGCCGTCGCTCATTACGATCCGCTTCGTGAGGTAATCAATATTACGAAGATGAAAGGAGCCGGATCGCTTGGTCATGAGATGTTCCATGCACTTGATGACATCGTAGCAAAGAAATTGGGATTAAAGAAGATGATGACAGAATCATTTGAGAAAGAAAAAATCCCGGAGAGCGTGCGAAATGTGATTTCTGCCATGCAGTACCGCAAGGCGACAAAAGAAGAGATCGAAGCTGAGAAGACAAAGAAGATCGAGGGCACAGAAAAACGTCTTCAGAAATGTATTGATTCTGTTTTCCCGGCAGACGGTCTTACAGATGCGCAGGTCAAAAAGAGAGCGGAACTTGTAAGGAATATCTTCGCAGACAAAGAGGAGCACCTTATATCCATTGATGGAACGGCAACAGCTGCAATCGAGGCACTTTCTTCCTGCAAAAAAGAAGTGACCGGGCGTGTGATCAATAAGGAATCCAGAAAAGATCTGTTCTGGACCTGGTACAGATACGAAAGGGCTGTGACTGCTTCCTATAATGACATGCAGATGTTATCGGAATACTACAAGGAATCCAAAAAGATGGATGACTGCACTTCCAAAGACAAGTTTGGATACTGGTCATCCACCGTTGAGATGTTTGCCCGCGCTGGTGCATGCTACCTGACCGATATGCTGAAAGCCAAGGGCGCCAAGAGCGATTACTTATCCGGGCATTCAGAAAGCTGTGTAGGCGTGGATAAGAACCTTGATCCTGTTTTTGCAATGCCGCGTGGTTCAGAAAGAGAAGCAATCAATGTGGCAATTCACGACATGATTGAAGATCTCAAGGCAAAAGAACTTATTTAACAACAACGAAGAAGGGCTTGCAGCGATGCAGGCCTTTTTTTGTTTCATATTAAAGAATGTAAACAATTTGATCATCGAAAGGAGAAAAAATACTATGAAAAAATCAAACGAAGAAAAAACTTATGCAACTCTTAAACTTGGTAAGACTTATAAGTTTGCCGGATACAATTGGATGGCCTGTGAAGTGGATAATGACCGTCATGTTGTTGTAATCCAGTCGCATGGGGTAACCCATGGTGCATGGCCGGGATATACAATGCCACAGTTTGGAAACGGCAATTATTATTCCAATTCCATTGATGGAAAGGACATCAGCGACTACGATGACAAGATGCGGGCACTTTACGATGACATCAAAGATGCAGAGGATAAAGCTGCTCCTTATGGGGAAGGACTGTATTTGATATCAGTGGAAAAAGCCGAGTTTAAGGAATGGGATAACACAGGTTCCGGAAATTACTGGCAGGCATTGAAGGCAACGGCAGAAAACGCCCATTCGTTCCGGGATGCCAATTACTTTGCGTGGCTCGGTGCTGACAATGGCAGCAAAGGCGCGTGGTGTGTTGACTCGGATGGCTGCTTCTACAACTACTTCAATAAACGCAACGACTTTGTTATTGCCCCATGCTTCAACTTAGATTTATCGAAGGTTAAAGTTGTAGATAACGAAATCGTCATTATAGACAATAAATTTGGTATATCCTTAATTGAGAAACCAGATGTTTATGGCCTGGTAAAATCAGAAATCATTAAAATGTATGACATGCTGGACACGGATGAAGTATACCCGTTAGAAATCAGCGGTTCCCAGAGTTCTGCAATGGGCTTTATTACCCAAAAGGCAGCGGAAGTCATTGATTATGACTACGAGAATTCGGGGCTGAATGAATTTATATCATCTATTCTGGATGATATGGATAAGGAATCAGAAGACAGTATCTATGATTTCCATGGTGTTAAAATTCATCTTGAACGTTGATCAGTCATACATAACCCGATGCACCGGGAACTAAAAATTGAGGTTCCCGTGTAAAGGGGGAACCTCTTTGTTTAACAGCATTGTGCTGAGAAAGAGAGGAAATTATGAGCTATTACAAAGTAAGAAGTGTTGCATTTAAGCGGTCTATTGGAGAAATCTATGTTACCTGTGCCGATTCGTCTCTGCGCCCACTCAAGTATTACAGGAGCGAATACGCAGAGAATATTGAGGATTTCGCAGAAAAATGCAAGCTGTTCTGGGTGGATGTCCTGTCTGGAAATTTCCAGTTTACGAAGAGTAATCAATGGCATTATTATGTTAAGAATGCTTATGCAGAAATGCACCTGATTGCACACAACATCGACATTTTCAGCAAGGATTTGGATTACAGAACTAATTTTTATAATGAATTGCAAGAGTATGTTGCAAAAACTTACCTTGTACCTCTTGTAACAAAGGAAGCAAAACGTATCGATATTGATTTCGAAGCAGATTTTGCCGAGAGATGTCAGAAAAGATGGGATGAGATTGATAAGGAACGTGCCGAAAAGAAGCAGATCAGCATCCGTGCAGCTTTGATATCAGATGTATTTCCTGGATGGGATACGCTTTTGAGTAAAAAAGAGAATCGTATCATTGTTGCAAAGAGTCAGAATTACGATAATCATGGTTTGCTGGATAATTCAGATAAAACAGCTGTTCTACTACCAGAAGGCAGTGGAAATGATTGGCGCTGGATTGCGTACGCAAATATGGAAGATCTTCCGGAGATTCTGGAAAAATATCCGCAACTTGTAAGTGCTATCACTGTCGAAGCATCATATCAGTCCGGAGAGCGTGCTGTAATGGATGGCTATACAAAAATCTGCCAGAAACCAGATGGGAAGGCTCTGTATGTAGAAAATAGTAATGGAAAAGTATCCTGGGCAGAGGAAACTGGATATTGCTAGGAGGTGTAAGAATCATGCAACAAATTACATCATATAACCAGCTGTTCACTAATATTTCAGAGCATCCAGAATATCCATACATAATCATTGATTTTCTTGTTGTAAATGATGAGAAAGTAGATCTTTGGTGTTCGCAGCGTACTTCATCATTATTGAAGATTGGAGAACCAAAGCATCGGCTATTGAGAGGAAAAGTAGCTTATGATACCCCGGAAATGAAAAGAATAGGCAGAGAGATAAAGAGAAAACTGCAGAAAGATTTGCGTGGTACTGGTTTTGAAGTGCATAGCAATCTGCGTTTTAGGTTCTGACATTTACAGATGGAATTAAGAAGAGTCTTCTGGCTCTTCTTTTTTTTATTGCATATTAAGGGTGTAAACAAAACATATTTGAAAGGAGAATTGAAACTATGAAAGAGTACAAAGAATTTAAAGATCAGGATGAAATGTATAAAGTAATTACTTTCTGGAGTAATTGCTGCGGTGACCTGCATCACAACGGGGAATACGATGTCAGCGAGGAACAGCTTCCGGAAGAATTGCAAAGGGCATACCGCGAACTGTGGGAAGAAGGCAACGGATGCCTGGAATATCTTCTTGAGTATGGCGGCAGATATTACGTTGCGTTGTCTGCGGAATTTGATGGCGATTACGCAGATATGCTTGGTCTTTCCATGGACGAACTGTATGCGGTTGGTAAATGCAATGCACTTAAACTGTATTGCACGGATCTGTTTAAGGATACACTGCTTCTTATGGCAAAAAAGCCGCTAGATGGAGATTGCCACGAATTCATATTCCTGGTTCCGGCAATGGAGTCGAAGGAAGTTTACGATGAAATCGAGAAGGAAATCAGCAAAAAAATCTGGGATGTCCCGAAGGAAGTTGTGGATAAGAGAAGATAGCAACAAATCACTTAAGGGGGAATGGGAAACCGTTCCTTCTTTTTCTGCCTGCAAGCAGACGATGTATACAGTTTATTTCAAAAATTAAAATATGAGGTTTTTCAGTATACGGTTGTAAAAATATTTTTAAAAAACTTTCTAAATTCCTTTGACAATTTTCCAGATGGCGCAATATGTGTATTGTAAAGGTCATAAACCGGGCTGCCAGGGTTACCGGCTGGCAGAAATCCTTTCGAAAATGTTTACGCTTCCGGGAAAACCCGGAAAGGAGCAGGAGGACAGCAGCACATGCTGCTTCCGGGTGAGATTCCCGGATGCTTCTTTTACAAGACCGCACGAAGCGGCGCAAAAACCACATAAATATGACAAAATACAGGGAGATTAAAAAATGAATCAGAATAAGAAAATAGCAGAGAAAAAATCAAGACCATACCAGCAGGAATGCATTGATAAGGTAGATAGCTTAAAAGAAGGAAGATTCCTGATTGCTCTTGCAACAGGGCTTGGGAAGACATGGATCTTCTCCCACTTTAAGAGATACGGAAGAGTGCTTATTCTTTCACACAGGGATGAACTGGTCAACCAGCCGAGACGGTATTTCGACTGTAGTTTTGGCGTAGAAAAGGCAGAAAACCATTCTAATGGGGAAGATGTAGTATCTGCGAGTGTTCAGACACTCAGCCATGACTCCCGTCTTAAGCAGTATAAGCCGGACGATTTCCACACGATCATCATTGATGAGGCGCACCACGCTGCCGCGCCATCCTATAAGAAGATCTTAAATTACTTTTCCGGCGCTAAGCGTGTGATCGGTGTCACGGCGACTCCGAAGCGTGGCGACAACGTCCGGTTAGATGACGTTTTTAACGAGATTATTTATGCAAAGGATCTTCGTTGGGGGATTAAAAATAAATATTTAAGTCCGGTGCACTGCCGGGAGGTCCGTGCAAAATATTCCCTGAAAGGCGTAAAAAAATCTATGGGGGATTTTAATGTATCCGATTTGGACGGTTGTATTACGGAAGAAGCTGTAATAAGTGTTGCAAAAGTTCTTACAGACTGTCTCCAGGAGAATCGGCATATTCTTATTTATTGTACTACTGTCAGAACCTGTAATTTCCTGAAGGCAGTAGTTGACAAACTGCTCCCGGAAAAAGAACGTGGCAGTGTTGCTGTTTTATCAGGGAAAACGCAGGAAGAAGATAGAAAAAATATGCTTGATGGTTTTATGAACGGGAGTGTCCGCGCCATTATTAACTGCATGGTTTTAACAGAAGGTACAGATCTTCCTATTGCGGATACCATTATCAACTTTCGGCCGACGTGCAACGCGTCTTTGTATCAGCAGATCATCGGAAGAGGAACCCGGCTTTATGAAGGTAAGGAAAACTGTTTATGTATTGATATTCTTCCAGATGATGGCAGCGGGACAAGAAATCTGTGTACAGCTCTTACTCTTTTTGGTATAGATGCAAAACTTCTTGGAAAGAAACAGTCTCGAATGCTTGAAGGTGAGATTGATCCGCTTGAGATTAGCGATGAAATTGCAGGACGATTTGCAGAACTTACAAAGGCGTATGAATATCGGTTGGAGCAGGTTAATCGCTTTGTGCAGGAGCAGGAAGAAATTATATCTTCTGCGCGGAAGAAACCACATGCAGATCTAAGCGATCTTGCGCATGCAGTAGATAAATATAATTCAAAGAAAATGGATGAATTCCAAAATGATTATGATTTCCTTGGAATGGATTACTCACTTATGCCGGATACGGAACATCGTTATTGTATCAAACCTACATGGAATGACCATATTTACCTTGCTGATCCAGATGTTATGGGAAATACAACAGTTACGTTTGATCTTACTGCCAGTGTCGGGAAATATTATATCGGTGAAATGAAAATGCAGGATGCAATTTCATTTGTTCATGATTTTTGTATGATATCTCCAGATTATATGAAATATTCATGGGACGTGGCATTACAAGATGAATGGGGGAAAATAAAAGCGACTGAAAATCAAATTGGACGTCTAATGCATGAGTATGACGGGTTTTACAAAGGCGATATTAACAAACTTCAAGCATCCAGACTGATTGATCTTGCCTCTCGTATTTCGAAGATGAAGGCAGAGGGGAAAATGATGCTTATTACACCAAGAATGCAGGATAAAACAATTGATAAGAAAAAGAAAATGTTTAAGGAGACACTCGAAAAGGAACTGAGGGCAAAAGAGCAGGGACGTAGTGAGTTTGGAGAATTCCAGTCAAAAATCTTTGCTTTGGCAGAAAAAAAGAAAAAAGACGAAGAGAAATTAAAGGAACAAAAGCCTTTGGAAGAAGAAATGCTCGAAAATGGGGCGATTACAGTTAATATTGCTGTTTTTAGTTCAAAAAAAACAGCAAGCGATGCGCAGATAAAATTTCTTGGTAATTTAAAAGATAAATTAAAAAACAGAGGAGTGGCTGTCGATAAAAAAATTCCTTATATAGGAATGGGAGCAGAAGAGGCAAGTGTATATATTACTATATTAAAAACGCTTGTAGAT
>PPYE01484697.1_pt1 | contig 10584 bp, 5 predicted proteins | sample 1559881 | NCBI WGS metagenome assembly PPYE01 (sample SAMN08240022, study PRJNA423297) | Human gut metagenome, whole genome shotgun sequencing project.
CAGGAAAGAACCTGGCGGTATATAATGCCGAAGGCAATCCGGTAGGCCGCTTTGCCGGTTATCATATCGGGGCAGTTGCAGCCGATGGTACGAAGATAGCTCCCCGTTATTTCAGTTACAATTGGCTGAACATGGCTTTCACGGCTGCCGCCACTTATAAAATGACAAAGCAGTTTGGCTTTACCGCCGATTTCACCTACAATACCCAGCGGCCGAATATGTCGAACTTTGCTCCTGCCGAGATGCCGAATGTAGATAAGATTACAATTCCGTTGGGGCGTGCGGGTATTTATTTCAATAATGACTGGATTAGTCTGACCTCACTGTTCAGTTACATTGCCAAGACTAACAACAACTCTACCTTGAATCTGATTAATCCGAATAATGATAAGGATATTAAGGCGGCCGCATTGAGTTATGATATTGAAACAATAGGGTGGACGACGGATGCGGTGGTGAAACCTTTCAAAGGATTTGATTTCCACTTCCTGTTCACTTACCAAAGCCCGAAGTATAAGAAGTATGAAACGGGAGTGACCTTTAGTGACGGGACAACATCGGGTATCAATGCCACCGGCAATATCGTTACCGAAATTCCGAAGGTGCTGATTGAACTGGACCCTAGTTACAACATTACCAAAGACTTGAAGGTATGGGCCAGTTTCCGTTACTTCAGCAAGACGTATGCAAATATTAAAAATGCCTATTATTTCAACGGCCGTTGGGAAACATTCGGTGGAATAAACTGGAATGTGAACAAACATTTGTCCTTAAGCGGAACTGTGATAAACTTCTTGAACCAGACCGGGGCGAAAGGAAGTATTTCGGGAGCCGAGCTGGTAGATAAGGAGAATGCGGCGGCATATAACGGCGCATGGATGGCAGGCAGCTATATCCGTCCGTTCACCGTAGAATTTGCGGCGAAAATAACATTTTGATTCAAGAGGGATTTAATTCTTCTTTATGGTGGAAAAGTAACATTTATACATAAGAATGAAACAAATGTTTCAGCCGGTAAGGCAGGTTTCCGTTAACTTTGCCGATAACGAAAAACAATCAAACAAAACTTTTAATATCCTATACTTCATGAAAACAAATCTTGTTAACCTTGCATTAGGTTTAGCCTTTACAGGAGGCGCTGTTTCTTGTCAGTCACAAAAAAATGACCTGGTTTTCGAACATCAGGGAGATACGGTGACAATCGTACATATTGCCCGTCCCGCTAACTATTTGTTGCTTCCGATTCAGGAGAGCAGCAAGGAAGGACTGGTAAGGCTGGATACTGGGAGCCCCGCAGATACCGATATGGATGTGCGTCTGGCTACAGACAGCGTTGAATATTATGTTCCGTTTGCCTTGCCTCAGGGAAGTGAGGAAGCTACTGTCATTATAAAGAAGGTGGCGGCAGATGCGCTGTGTTGGGACAGCATCCGGGTTTCGGATACATTTGATACGGCAAACAGGGATAAGTTCCGTCCGGTTTATCATCACACTCCGCTTTATGGCTGGATGAATGATGCCAACGGACTGGTTTATAAAGACGGTGAATATCACCTTTATTTTCAATATAATCCATACGGCTCCGTATGGGGAAATATGCACTGGGGACATTCCGTGAGCAAGGATTTGGTTCATTGGGAGCATCTTGACCCGGCGATTGCCCGTGATACATTGGGGCATATCTTTTCGGGAAGTGCCATTGTGGATAAACATAACAGCGCAGGCTACGGTGAAAATACAATTGTCGCTTTTTATACTTCGCACCGTAATATACCCGGTGGGCAGAGCCAGGTGCAAAGTATGGCATACAGTACGGACAACGGGCGTACTTATACGAAGTATGAACAGAATCCGGTTCTTACTCCGTTTGACGGACTACAGAATTTCCGTGACCCGAAGGTCTTTTGGTATGAACCCGAACAGAAATGGATTATGATTGTCAGTGCGGACAAGAATATGCGTTTTTATTCATCTGCCAACTTGAAGCAATGGGAATACATGAGTGAGTTTGGAGAAGGATTTGGTCCTCAGCCCAATCAGTTCGAATGTCCGGATTTCATCCAACTGCCTGTAGATGGTGACCGGACCAGGATGAAATGGGTGATGATTGTCAATATCAATCCGGGATTTGTCTATGGAGGCAGCGGTACGATGTATTTTACAGGCGACTTTGACGGGCATCAGTTTGTATGTGATACGAAACCCGAGGTGGTGAAATGGCTCGACTGGGGAAAAGACCATTATGCCACTGTTTGTTTCTCGAATACCGGCGACCGTGTCATTGCCGTACCTTGGATGAGCAACTGGCAGTATGCTAACTATACTCCTATACAACAGTTCCGCAGTGCCAATGCTTTGCCGCGTGAGTTGAGTCTGTATACGGGAGAAGACAAACAGCTTTATCTGAGTGCCGCACCGGTAAAGGAAACGGAGCACTTGCGGAAAGATTCTAAAAAGCTGGATGATTTTACAGTAAATGGCGAGAAGCGTTTAGAAACACTTTTTGAAAATAACGACGGCGCTTTTGAACTGGAATTGCAACTGGTGTCGGCTGGTAAAGAGGCTGGTTTTGAATTGCTGAACAGTTTGGGTGAGAAGGTGAAGATTTATTTGGACGCTTCGGAGGGACGTGTGGTAATGGACCGTGCGGAAAGTGGTATTGTAGATTTTGGCAAGAAGGTAAAACCGCATGATTTGGATACTGAAGAAAGTTATGCTCGTTATAAAGAGGTTACGGTGAATTATAAAAATGATTTTGCTTTGGGTACTTGGGCTCCGATAAACACCGCGAAGACACATAAAATTCAAGTTTTTGTGGATAATGGAAGTGTGGAGTTGTTTGTTGACGGTGGCCGCGTTGCCATGACTAATCTGGTATTCCCGAATGAACCTTATAACTCTTTGCGTTTTTATAGTAAAGGAGGAGAGATGAAGATTTCAAATTTCACAATATATAAGTTAGGTTTGTAAACTAAGTATAAAGCCATGAATAGCAATAAAAATCTGTATGCCAAATTAATTCCGGTGATGCTGTGTTTCTTCGCCATGGGATTTGTAGACCTGGTGGGGATTGCATCGAATTATGTAAAAGCGGATCTGGATCTGACAGACTCTCAAGCCAATATATTTCCTTCCTTGGTCTTCTTCTGGTTCCTGATTTTCTCCGTACCTACAGGTATTCTGATGAATAAGATAGGGCGTAAGAAGACAGTTCTTCTGAGTCTGATTGTCACTTTTGCCTCTTTGCTGCTCCCTATATTCGGCGACGGCTATACGCTTATGTTGATTTCTTTCTCTTTACTGGGTATCGGTAATGCGTTGATGCAAACCTCTTTGAATCCGTTGCTGAGTAATATTATTGCGGGGGAAAAGTTGGCAAGTACATTGACTTTCGGTCAGTTTGTAAAAGCTATTGCTTCCTTTCTTGCCCCTTACATTGCCATGTGGGGAGCGATGCAGGCTATTCCTACTTTCGGGCTTGGCTGGCGGGTATTATTTCCTGTTTATATGGTGATAGCCGTTTTTGCCATCGTGTTGTTGGGGCTGACCCCTATTGAGGAAGAGAAACCCGATAAAGCGTCCGGCTTCAAAGCGTGCTTTTCCTTGTTGGGAAAACCGTTTATTCTCTTGTCTTTCATTGGGATCATGTGCCATGTCGGTATTGATGTCGGTACGAATACAACGGCTCCTAAAATCTTGATGGAGCGTTTGGATATGACATTGGCTGAGGCCGGTTTTGCAACAAGTCTTTATTTTATTTTCCGTACGGTGGGTTGCTTTCTCGGAGCCTTTATCTTGCAAAAGGCTTCTGCAAAGTCTTTCTTTGCTCTCAGTGTCGTGTTCATGTTGCTGGCAATGGTGGGATTATTTATATTCCATTCGGAAACAATTATTTATATTTGCATTGCCATGATTGGTTTCGGTAACTCCAATGTGTTCTCTATTATATTCTCGCAGGCATTGTTTGCCATGCCCGAAAAGAAAAATGAAGTTTCCGGATTGATGATTATGGGGCTGTTCGGCGGTACGGTATTTCCGTTGGCCATGGGAGTTGCCAGTGATGCCATGGGGCAGAGTGGCGCTGTGGCAGTGATGACTGTCGGAGTTATCTATTTGTTGATGTATACCTTGAAAATAAAGAAATGATTTTAATTGTAAACAGTAAATAATATCATGAATCAAATCATCGTAGGAATGGGTGAGGCACTATGGGATGTGCTGCCCGAAGGAAAGAAAATTGGTGGTGCTCCGGCAAACTTCGCTTATCATGATATAAAAGAAGGGGTGGCTTGGGATAATATACCTTTTACACCTGCTTTGGAAGAGTTGGCAAAGAATACCCGTTCCGTATGTTTCGGCTCGTTGGCACAGCGTAGTGTGGTTTCAAGGGAAACAATCAACCGTTTTCTGGATGTGATGCCCGAAGGAGAAGGACAATGTAAAATTTTCGATGTGAATTTGCGCCAAGGTTTCTATACGAAGGAGATTCTTTGCAACTCGATGAAAAAATGTAATATTTTAAAGATTAATGACGAGGAGTTGGTCACAGTGAGCCGTATGTTCGGTTATCCCGGCATAGACTTGCAGGATAAATGCTGGATTCTGTTGGCGAAATATAATCTGAAGATGTTGATTTTAACGTGTGGTGTCAATGGCAGTTATGTCTTTACTCCGGGTGAGATTTCATTTGTAGAGACTCCGAAGGTGGAGGTGGCCGATACGGTAGGTGCGGGCGATTCGTTCACGGCGACTTTTGTAGCTGCTATTTTGAAGGGAAAGCCGGTTGCCGAGGCGCATAAACTGGCTGTTGAGGTTTCTGCATACGTATGTACGCAAAACGGGGCTATGCCTGAGTTGCCGGCTCGTTTAAAGAATGAGTTGATTTAAATTTTAATGGTTGCGGATACTCATTCAAATTGGATTGGAAATCATATTGTCTGAGGCTGTATCGCGAAGAACCTGTAAATACAAAGTAGATGTAATCAGGTTCTTCGCGATGTTCTTTTTTTACTTTCTCTTGCAGATGTTTGTTTTATTAGCGGTTACCTTTTATCTTTGTTATCTATAAATACCTTGAGGAACATGAAAAAACATCTTTTGTTTTTGATTTTATGCCTTATGGGAATTCTGACATCGTGCAGTCAGAAACATACGCGCTATTACATTGGTGTTTCACAATGTAGTGATGACGAATGGCGGCATAAAATGAATCATGAAATTGTACGTGAAGCCTTGTTTTATGATGGGGTGGAGGTGGAGATCCGTACCGCGAAAGATAATAACCGGAATCAGATAGAAGATATCAACTATTTTATTGACAGGAAAGTTGATTTATTGATTGTCGCTCCGAATGAGGCGGCGGCTGTCACTCCTGTTGTGGAGAAGGCATACGGGCTGGGAATACCTGTTGTGGTAATTGACCGTAAGATTTTGTCGGACCGTTATACGGCTTTTGTGGGTGCTGATAATTGTGAGATTGGCAAAGATGTGGGACAATATATTGTGAACCGTTTGGGTGGAAAAGGGAAGATTTTGGAGATAACGGGACTGGAAGGTTCCACTCCGGCTATGGAGCGTCATAGAGGATTGGCGGATGCCTTGAAGGCAGAGCCTGGAATAGAAATTACCGCCAGCGTGGACGGAGCCTGGCTGCAAAGTGTGGCTGGGGAGAAAATGGATTCCATACTTCAAGACAATAAGGATATAAATCTGGTTTTTGCCCAAAATGACCGCATGGCTGTCGGGGCTTATTTGTCGGCCAGACAGCGACAGTTGGAAAAGGAAATGTTGTTTGTCGGTATTGATGCGTTGCCTGGCAAGGGGTATGGAGTGGAGCAGGTACTGGAAGGAGTGTTGGATGCCACTTTTATTTACCCTACCGGAGGAGATAAAGTGATGCAGGTGGCGATGGATATTTTGGAGAAGCGTCCGTATGAACGGGATACTAAGTTATCAACAGCCCTTGTTGATAAAACGAATGCCCGTGTCATGCAGTTGCAGACAGACCACATTGCCGAACAGGACGGAAAGATAGAACGGCTGAATAATCAGGTGGACGAATATTGGTCAAGATACTCTGCCCAGACCATGTTTCTGTATGCATGTCTGATTATCCTGTTACTGTTTGCTGCCTTATTGGCGATCATCGTCCGTGCGTATTGGACAAAGAACCGGATGAACATGGAGTTATCCCGTCAAAAGAAACAATTGGAGGAACAACGCGACCAACTGATCAGCCTCTCCAAGCAGTTGGAAGAGGCGACTCATGCCAAACTGGTCTTCTTTACGAATGTTTCTCATGATTTCCGTACTCCGCTTACTTTGGTTGCCGATCCGGTGGAACAGCTTTTAGAGGATAAAGACTTGACCTCTAAGCAACGATCCTTATTGAAAGTGGTACATAAGAATGTGAATATTCTGTTGAGGCTGGTCAACCAGATTCTTGATTTCCGTAAGTATGAAAATGGTAAACTGGAGTTGGTGAGAACCAATATGGACCTGCGTGCGCAATTACAGGAATGGAGCCATGCATTTCAAACATTGGCTTTGAGAAAGCATATCCATTTTGTTCTGGACGTGAACGATGACCGGACAGACTGTCTGATGGCGTTGGATGCCGAAAAGATGGAACGTGTCTATTTTAATTTGTTGTCCAATGCGTTTAAGTTTACCCCGGAGAATGGAACTATCACTGTCACACTTTCTACTTTAATAAAGGAGGAAAATAGAAGATATGTCCGTCTGGTAGTTGCTGATACCGGTTCGGGAATCTCTGTCCGGCACATCCGGCATATTTTCGACCGCTTTTATCAGATGGATGTGAACCATGCGGGCTCAGGTATTGGTCTTGCTTTGGCAAAGGCTTTTGTCGAGTTGCACGGCGGGGTGATAACGGTGGACAGTGTGGAAGGAAAAGGAACAGTGTTTACGGTGGATATTCCTATGGAGATAGTGGAGGAGCAGTCTGTAGATCGGATACAGGAACCGCACACTACACAGCCGACGGTGGTGGAGGAATTGGAGGAAACGGAAACAGAAGAACGGCTTCCGGATGAGAATAAGGAATGCATCTTGATAATTGACGATAATGCGGATGTACGTGGCTATGTGAAATCATTATTGAAAGAGGAATATACGGTGATAGAGGCTGCCGACGGACATGCCGGATTAAAGAAAGCTATGAAATATGTGCCTGATGCCATTATCTGTGATGTGATGATGCCGGTGATGGACGGATTGGAATGTTGCAGGAAGCTGAAAATGGAATTACAGACTTCTCATATTCCGGTGATGTTGCTTACTGCCTGTTCTTTGGATGAACAGCGGATACAGGGGTTTGAATGTGGAGCGGATTCTTATATTTCCAAACCTTTTAATTCCAAATTGTTACTGGTGCGTCTTCGGAATCTGATTGATAACCATAAGCGGTTGAAACAGTTTTTCGGAGATAAGATTACTTTGTCTAAAGAGTCTGTAAGCGAGGTGGATAAAGGATTTGTGGAGCGCTTCAGAGAGCTGATAGAAGCAAATTTGACAGATTCTGAGTTAAGTGTGGAAGAATTAGGCAGTAAGATGGGATTAAGCAGGGTGCAGCTTTATCGTAAGATTAAGGCACTTACCAATTATTCTCCCAATGAACTGGTGCGTATTGCCAGATTAAAGAAAGCTGCTTCCTTGTTGGCTTCTTCTGAGAAAACCATATCCGAGATAACGTATGAGGTAGGTTTTACATCTCCTTCTTATTTTACCAAGTGTTACAAGGAATATTTCGGAGAAAGTCCTACGGATTTCTTGAAACGCAGAGGATAATTGTGGGGGCGGACACGCAGCTCCGCCCCTACAAGGAATACTTTAAATCAGTGTTGATAAATCTTTTTCGGCTACAAAAGAGAGATTATTAAGAATAATCACTTCCCTTGCTCTGTCCGGATTGTCTGTCCGGAAAATCAAGATGCCTTTATTTCCTAACAGGAAGGAATACAGATAAGTAATGCCTATTTGGGCTTCACTGAAAATGGTGATGGCGTCTGCCGCCCGCCCCGGCTGATTGTCTAGTGTGATGGCGAACACATCGGAGAGTGCCACGGAGATTCCTGCCTCTTTCAGCGTCTCGTATGCGCGTTTGGGTTCCGAGCAGATGATACGGTAAATACCATACTCTACTGTATCGGCAATGGTAGAGGCAATCAACTGTATGCCTGCTTCTTTCAATAAGTTCAATACTTTCTGTAGTGTCCCCGATTTGTTTTCGATGAAGACGGATAATTGTTGTATAGTCATAAACTTATTTTTTAAAAGGTTTTACGTAAGTCTTTCACACGGACTGCTTTACCTTCCGATTTAGGCAGTGCTCCTTTGGGTACCAGTTTCACACGTGGGGTAACCAATATCTCATCTTTCAGTTGGCGGGTAATTTCCCGGGTCAATGCTTGCAGGCGTCCATAGTCATCGGTGAACAGTTGGCTCAATTCCACTTCTACAGTCATTTCGTCATTAGATTCGGCGGTTTCGAGTGTGATCAGATAGTCACTGCCCAATTCTTTGAATTGCAATAAAATCGTTTCAATCTGAATGGGGAAGATATTGACCCCTTTCAGGATAATCATATCGTCGCTGCGCCCTTTCATTCTGTCCAGACGTTTGTGATGGCGGCCGCAGGGGCATTCCCCCGGCAGAATGCGGGTCAGATCACGGGTACGGTATCTCAATAACGGCATCGCCTCGCGGTTGATGGTGGTCAGTACCAGTTCGCCCACTTCACCCTCGGGCACAGGTTCCAATGTGTCGGGGTCGATGATTTCTACGATATAATAGTCTTCCCATATATGCAATCCGTTTTGTTCCTGGCATTCAAAAGCCACACCGGGACCGCACATTTCGGACATGCCGAAAGAGTTGTAGGCTTTTACACCCAGCATATCTTCGATGCGGCGGCGTTGTTCTTCGGAATGAGGTTCCGCTCCTATGATCAATGTTCTCAATTTGGTGTCACGACGCGGATCAATCCCCATTTCCTGCATTACCTCGTACATACGGGCTGCGTAACTGGGAATGGCGTGCAAGGCGGTGGTTCCGAAATCGGAGATGAATTTCAACTGGCGTTTGGTGTTTCCGGCAGCGGCAGGTACAGTCAGCATTCCCAGCCTTTCAGCACCATATTGAAAGCCCAGCCCGCCGGTGAACATTCCATAGCCGGAAGAGTTCTGGAAAATATCTCCCGGACGTAATCCTACCATATAAAGACAACGGGCCACTGCATTAGCCCATTCGTCAAGGTCTTTTTGGGTATGCAGAATGACAGTGGGATTTCCAGTTGTTCCACTGGATGAGTGAAGGCGGACTGTTTTTTCCAAAGGTACGGACGCCAGTCCGAAAGGATAAGTGTCACGTAGATCTTGTTTGGTGGTAAACGGGATTTTCTGTAAATCATCCAATGAACGGATATCTTCCGGACTCAGATGATTTTCGGCAAACCGTTGTTTATAGAAAGGGGAATTCATGCAATGGCGGACAGTCTTTTGCAGTCGTTCCAATTGTAGTTTCTCAATTTCGGGTCGTGTCAGGGTCTCTAACTCTTTGTGTAAATACATAGCATTTCCTGTTTAGTTGGTTATCAGTCCGACAAAAATAGAAAAAAATATAATGCGGTTGGGAATAAGCTGACAAAATATGTATCTTTGGAGGATTTTAATTTGAAAATGTGATGAAAAAGACATTGTTTGTAATAGGTATGCTGTTATGTGGGCTTTCATTGTACGCTCAGGATATGAAAACTCTTTTTATTGCCATGCCCGATTCGGTGGCTCCTTTATTGACAAAGGTAAATCGTGAGGATTGTGTGGATTTTCTGGCAAGCAATATGAAAGCGGAAGTGAAAAATCGTTTTGGCAAAGTATCTGAACTGAAAAGACTGACGGATGATTATTTGTTTCTGCAAACCACCGGAAGTAGTTCTATGGAAATGAAACTGTTACCCTTGAATGATTCTGTAAAGGTGATTTGTGTAGTGAATACTGTTTGCGGTCCGGCTTGTGATAGTGAAGTTCGTTTTTATAATACGGACTGGCAGCAACTGGCGAAGGAGGATTTTATTCAGCTTCCCTCCGTCGGGGCTTTTTATCTGCCGGTGGATACGCTGACCGATGAGGCTTATGCCGCGATTAGAGAGAAGGCGGATATGGAGTTGGTGAAAGCCACTTTATCAGAAGACAAACCTATTATTTCTTTTACTTATACTACTCCGGATTATCTGGCAAAGACGGAACGGGAAAAATTGGTTGTATACATCAGGAAAGAACCTGTAGTGTATGAATGGAAGGGGGGAAAGTATAATGATGTATCTTTGAAATAAAGGTGGATACGTATGATAAAATAAAAGGCTGCAAACTTATCGGGTTGCAGCCTTTTATTTTGGAACTTATGTATAAGTTACAAATTACTTTTTCATACGGTTGCCGTAGCGGCTCATGAACTTGTCTACACGACCAGCTGTATCTACTAATTTGGATTTACCAGTGTAGAACGGGTGTGATGTATTAGAAATTTCCAGTTTTACCAACGGATAAGTTTCACCTTCGAATTCGA
>PPYE01208627.1_pt1 | contig 10583 bp, 11 predicted proteins | sample 1559881 | NCBI WGS metagenome assembly PPYE01 (sample SAMN08240022, study PRJNA423297) | Human gut metagenome, whole genome shotgun sequencing project.
GGGGCCTCGCCTGGATCGTCCTGCGCTGGGCGGGAACGGTGCGGCCGCGGGTGATCATCCTGGAGAACGTGGAGGAGTTCCGGACCTGGGGACCGGTGCGTCGTGGACGCCCGGTAAAATCAAAGGCCGGTCAGACATTCACAAAGTGGCTGGGGCAGCTCCGGGACTTGGGGTATGACGTCGAGTGGCGCGAGATGGTAGCCGCGGACTATGGCGCGCCAACCACGCGCAAGCGGTTTTTCCTCATTGCCCGCTGCGACGGGCGGCCCATCGCGTGGCCGGAGCCTACTCATGCCCCAGCTGACAGCCCGGAGACGAAGGCAGGGCTGAGAAAGCCGTGGAGGAGCGCGGCGGAAATCATCGACTGGTCGCTGCCATGCCCGTCCATCTTTGATACGCGGAAGGAAGCGCGTGATAAGTACGGCCTCACCGCACAGCGACCACTCAGCCCGAACACCATGCGGCGTGTCATCCGCGGCGTGGACAAGTTTGTGATTAGGTCGTCGGCACCGTATGTAGTGCCTGCTGCGGAAAAGCCTGGGGAACGTGGAGCCTGCCGGCCTTATATCATCCAGTATCACACGGAGCGGCACGAGCATGTCCGGGGGCAGAATGTGACGGAGCCCCTTATGACAATAGACGCCGCCAACCGTTATGGGCTGGCGGCGGCATCGCTGACTGCATATTACGGCGCTGAGCGGCATGGGCAGGACGCGGAGGCACCTCTGCGCACCATTACGGCGCGAGACCGCGCCGGCTTGACGCTTGCAAGCCTGGTCAAGATGAAAGGCACGAACCTCGGCGGGGCGGCCTCCGAGCCGGTACAGACAATCACCGCGGGCGGCGGACATCATGGCGTGGTCACGACAGAGGTGCGGAAAGCGGAGCCGGGCGCAGAGCTGCACAACTGGCCGAAGATTCGCGGTCTGCTCAATATTTACTGCGGGTACGCGCTGGCGGATGACGAGGTGCTGCTGCTTGAGCTTGGCGGCACGTGGTATTTCATAGCCGATATCGGCCTGCGCATGCTGATACCGAGGGAGCTGTATCGCGCCAACGGCTTCCCGGATGACTACATAATCGACCGGGACTACACTGGGCGGGAATATCCGAAGTTCAAACAGACCGCCCGCTGCGGCAACGCAGTCCCGCCGCCCTTCGCAGAGGCCCTCGTGCGTGCAAACCTGCCTGAGTGGTGCAGTTAAACTTGTGTAAAGGTTTGGAGAGTGATGAGAATGGCGTTCTGCAAATTTAGAGTGATGGACCGCTGCACAAAAAGTCAGCAGCCGTGTTTATTCGATGAGGAATGTTTTGAGCCTCAGGATGAGCCCATACCTATGACGTGCATCAATTTTGACCGCCTCATGCGTGACCACGGATATGATGCGCCGGACGAGAGCGGCGAGGACGAGGATGCGTTCTGACCAAAGGGCCCGCGCGGCGGGCCCTTTTGTGAGGACATATACGTTTAGTGTGGACAGCATGGCCAGAAACCGCCCTGTGGGTCGGCTGCTCGCGCCCGACCGCGTTTTCCTCCTTGAAGGGCGACAGCCCGTCTGCGTCGTCAAGCCTTGCCGGACACAAGCAGACGCCCCACAGGGTCGGAGATTTTTGAGCGTGCCCGCCGTCTCGTGGCGATGACGGCGACGGGCAGACGGGCTGTCGCCCTTCAACCGGCGACGGCGATGACATGGGGCGGCGGACACGTTCAAAAACGGATTCGGGTCATGCCGTCCACACTATATTTAATACGCGCGCGCGTGCGCGTTTTCAGAGGTTCGTAAGGGCCTAAGTTTACGGACGCGGGGGAAATATATGGGCTCGACCGGTTACTGGGAGATCCGCACATATGAGTGCGGGGCTCTCGGGGAGAAAACGAAATACTGGGTCCCCGGTGAGCCTCCGGCCAGGGGGCGGAAGCTCGGGCGCAGTTCGGAGCGGAAGCAGCGGCAGAACGAGAACGACGCGGCGCGCAGACTCAATCGGGAGATACACGCGAACTTCTCAGCCGGGGATCTGTTCCTCGGGCTGGACTATGGGCCGAAGAAATACTCCGAGCTCCTTCGCAGGGCGGAAGCCAGGCAGGAGGCAGACCGGGCCGCCGGGCAGGAGCCGGGAATACTCGAGGACTATCTCCGCAAGGAGGCTAACCGCGAGCTGGACAATTTCATTCGCCGGGTCAAGCGCCGTCTTCCTCCGGGAGCGGAGCTCAAATACATAGCCGTGACCTCCGATATGGACGGGGAGACGGGCGAGGCAGTCCGCATACATCACCACATCATAGCCAACCGGGCCGCGTGGCAGGCCTGCCTGGAAGCCTGGCCGCACGGGGGCGCCTACGCCAAAGCGCTCAGCGCGCAAAAGGATTACACGCCGCTGGCGGAGTATCTGCTGAACCAGGTTCGCCGCCTGCCCGACGAGAAGAAGTACAAGCCCTCCCGCAACCTTGTGAGGCCTCAGCCGAAGTGCCGCGTCGTATGGAGCGGGGCGGAGCTGCGCGTGCCAAAGGGCTGCGAGCTGCTGTACCGTACGGCCTACTCGGGCAAACGAGCGGGGCAGTATATCCGCTATGCGCTGCCCTTCGCGCCAATGCGCAGTTAGGAGGGCGGGATGGCGAGGAAATTCAAGTATCTGCCCTCGGTACATAAAGGCTATGCCGAGCAGGGCATGATATTTTTTGCGTGCCAGAACTATGCACGGCAGACTGCGGAGGTGCAAAGTAAAATAGACAGACTGTGCCGCGAGGCCGGGGGCGAGTATGCTGACGCGCTCCGGGCCTATCTCTGCACGCCTGCGAGCTGGGAGGCGGTGACGACGGAGTATTTCGTTTCGCCCTCGACGCTGGATAGAGTGAGACGACGATTTTTCGAGCTGTGGTAGAGCGCTCCCCTGCTGGGTGGGCGCTTTTTTTTGCGCGCCTGAAAGTTGACGGTAACAGAGGGGGTAAGGCTGATAGATTGCAGATTGAGAGATAGTACGCGCGCAGGGAGGTGTTGGTCGTGGCGCGGGCCAAATATGCGGAATGGCTGACAGAACAGGGGCTTGAGCGGCTCGCCGAGATGGCGCCGCGGCTGACCGACGCCGAGATGGCGAAGGAGATGGGCATCAGCTCCTCGACCTTCTACGAGTGGCTCAAAAAGCACCCGGAGATGTCGGAGGCGGTGACGCGCGCACGCACGGGCGCGGACGCGCGCGCGAACAATGAAAGCGTCGAGCGGAGTTTGCTTGAGACGGCCCTCGGAGGTGTCCGGGTACTCAAAAAGCCGATGAAGCTCAAAAGCATGAGCTACGACTCGCGCGGCCGGCGCGTGGAAAAGGAGAAAATCGTTTACGCAGAAGAGGAGATCTACATCAAGCCCGACGTGAAGGCACAGATCTTCTGGCTCACGAACCGCGAGCCTGAGCGCTGGAGGAACAAGGTCGAGGCTGTACTCCCGCCGGGCGCGAATGAAATGCAGATAGTGTTCCGCGGCGCGACGGACGAGGAGGCCGCGAGCTATGCAGAGTAAGGCCCTCGAGCTCAATGAGCGGCAGAGACTGTTTTTCAAGGCGCGCCGGCGCTTCATCGCCTACGGCGGGGCGCGCGGCGGCGGTAAGACCTGGGCGGTGCGCGAGAAGGCGATGGTTTTGGCATGCCGGTATCCAGGCATCAACATCCTGGTAGTGCGCCGGACATATCCAGAGCTGCTGCAAAATCACATTCTGCCCCTCCAGCTTGAGCTCTCGGGCCTCGCACGTTGGAACGACAACCAGAAGCGCTTCATATTCCCGAACGGCTCAAATATCTGGTTTGGCTACTGCGCGGCAGAGCGGGACGTGGGCAGGTATCAGGGTCAGGAGTACGACATCATCTTCATAGACGAGGCAACACAGCTCACGGAGTATCAGTATCAGACCTTCAAGGGCTGCCTGCGCGGCGTAAACGACTTCCCCAAGAGAATGTACCTCACCTGCAACCCCGGCGGAGTTGGCCATGCGTGGGTAAAACGGCTCTTTGTCGACCGGCAGTATCAGGGCGATGAGCGGGCCGACGATTACGAGTTCATACAGGCTAAGGTGACGGACAACCCTGTGCTGATGAAAAAGGACCCCGAGTACATACACATGCTCAAGTCCCTGCCATATGAGCTGCGCGAGGCCTGGCTCAACGGCTCATGGGATGTATTCGCGGGCCAGTATTTCAGCGAGTGGGACCGGGACGTGCATGTCGTGGCGCCCTTCGAGCCGCCGGCCTGGTGGCGGCGCTATGTGACAATCGACTACGGTCTCGACATGCTGGCGGCATATCTCATCGTGGTGGACGAGCACGACATGGCTTACGCCGTACGCGAGGTATATCAGGGACGGGACCTTGGTGAGGGCGCAAAGGGGCTCATAGTGAGCGAGGCGGCCCAGGCCGTGCTTGACATGGTTGGCGAGGACAAAATCACGGCCTACCTCGCGCCGCCGGACCTCTGGGCTGCGCGGCAGGAGACCGGGCGGAGCGTGGCGGATATATTCGCAGAGCACGGCATTGCCCTCACGAAGACGAGCAACGACAGGCTGGACGGCTGGATGGCCATGCACGAGAGGCTGCACGTGTTCGAGGACGAGCACGGGTGGCCCGTGGCTAAGCTGCGCATATCCTCCCTCTGCTACAACCTCGTGCGCACGCTGCCTCAGCTGCGCTACGACGATAAGCGGGTAAACGACGTGGCAACGGAGCCGCACGAGCTCACGCACGCGGCGGACGCGATCCGCGGCTTCTGCGTGTACTGGACGCGGGCGGCACGCATACAGGAGGCCCCCGCTCGGATGAAATGGACCAAAGACATGCTGGAGGATTACCGCCGCGCATCTCCCGCGGAAAAACGTTTCCTGGAGCAGCGCTGGGGGCCGCCCGGCAGATAAGGAGGACGCATGAACAGAGACAGGCTGCATCTGTGGCAGGACAGGCTTGCCCGGAATGATTCGCAATACGAAAACTGGTACACACTCATGGATGAGCGCGAGCGGCTCTATCAGGGCTCCCGATATATTTACCCGCTGGTGAATAAGTACCGGAAGAACAATGCACAGACTCCGCACGTGCGAAACATATGCAGCGAGCTCATCGAGGCACAGGTAGACAGCAATATACCCGCGCCGAAGGTCACGGCAATTCACGAGAAAGACGAAGAGCTCGCCAAGATCATCGAGGACATGCTGCGCAATGAGCTCGACAGGCTCCCATTTGCGGAAATAAACGACCTGATGGAGCGGATAGTTCCCATCCAGGGCGGCGGCGCCTATCTGGTGGAGTGGGACAACACGGCGAGGACGCACACCACCATAGGCGAGCTGAACGTCGTGCCCATCCACCCGCGGCAGATGGTGCCGCAGGACGGTGTGTACAGCGGCATCGAGGACATGGATTACATCATCCTGAAACTCCCGCAGACCAGGGAATTTATATACCGGCGTTACGGCAAGGATGTGAGCTTTGAGAGCGAGGCCGAGCCGGACATAAAAGGTGACGACGGCTCCACGGCTGAGGACATGGTGACGCAGTACATAGCTTACTACCGCAACGACGCCGGCGGGATCGGAATGTACAGCTGGGTAGGCGACGTAGAGCTCGAAGATCTGGAAGACTATCAGGCCAGGCGGCTGCGGCGCTGCGCCATTTGCGGCGAGCTCGAGCCCACAGCCGATGACGGCGACGGCGAACAGCACGCGCTCGAAGAAGAGGAGGACACTGAAGATTCAGCGGACGGCGTCGCGGGCAGACCGGGCCTGCCTCCTGATGATGAGGACTGGAGCGGAGCCATGCGCTGGATCGACGGCGAACTCTGGCCCGAAGAAGATGACGAGGACGAAGAGCCGGAGGACCACGAGGCACGGCGCTGCCCATATTGCGGCTCGACAGAGTGGGTGTACAGCGAAGAGGAATATGAGGAGATCTGGACACCCATCACGACAAGCCTCGGGCACCGCATACCAGGCGCGCAAGAAGAGATGTATCTCACTGGAGAGCTTGATGAGCTCACGGGACTTCCCGTCCCGGCGGTGAGGCTCGTACCCACGCGCGTGCCGTATTACAAACCCTTGAGATATCCCGTAGTGCTCCAGAAAAATGTGAGCGTCTACGGCCAACTCCTCGGGGACAGCGATATCGACAAAATCACAGATCAGCAGAACACGACAAACCGGCTGGAGAAGAAGATCATCGACAAGCTCGTTTCGAGCGGCTCCTTTGTAACGCTGCCCGCTGACGCCAGCGTGGGCGTTGACGAGAACGACATGCGCGTTTACCGGCCGGAGACGCCGGCGGACGCGAACATGATAGGCGTGTTCAACCTCGAGGGCGACGTGAGCCAGGACCGAGAATACCTCGACCATGTGTACGAGGAGGCCCGGCAGATTATCGGTATCACCGACAGCTTCCAGGGGCGAAGAGATTCAACGGCAACGAGCGGGACAGCCAAGGAGTTTGCCGCGGCGCAGACCGCCGGGCGGCTCGAGTCAAAGAGGGTGATGCGCGACGCGGCATATGCGGCGCTGTTCGAGCTCATGTTCAAGTTCAAGCTGGCCTACGCCGATGAACCGCGGGCAGTCCTTACGATGGATGAACGCGGGCAGCCGGAATATAAGGCGTTTGATCGCTACGACTTCCTCAAACAGGACGCAAGCGGCGAGTGGTACTGGAACGATGCCTTCCTCTTCACCTGCGATACCTCCGCACCGCTGGCCTCAAACCGGGAGGCGATGTGGCAGGAGACGCGGATGAACCTGCAGACCGGGGCCTTCGGCAACCCGCAAAGCCTGAGCACACTGATACTCTTCTGGCGGAAGATGAATCTCCTGCACTATCCGGGGGCCGGCGAAACGCTCGGCTATCTTGAGCAGGAGCAGCGCCGGCAGGAACAGCTGCAGGCCGTTCAGATACAGATGCAGGCGCGCCAGGCGGCCGCCCAGCAGGCGGCGGAACTCGCCGGCCAGGTGGAGGCGGCTGCGCTCAGCGGCGCACAGACGGGCGGTGGCGCTATGTGATACCTATGCGCAGGAGACAGCGTTATCATCCAGCCGCCCAAAATTGTGAAAGGAGGTGCCACTATGGCGATGCCCAACAACAGCAGGAACATGGGCCGTGACAACGGAAGACGCAACGGCCGCGGCTACATCGGCCGTATAAGCAACACCGGCGCTCAGCGCGTGGAAGCGCCTATCGACCCCAACGGCAAGCGCGGCAAGGAGATCATCAAGCGCGGCAACGATCTCCGCACCGGAAACGGCAAATGAAAGGATAGGGAAAAATGGACTACGACAAAATATTCGGCGTAGAGACAAGCGGCGCAGGACCGGCCTCTGACCCCGGCTCATCCGGGCCCCAGGGCGAAGACCCGGCGGCAACCGCCTCCGAGGGCGGAGCGGCAGTGCCAACCGTGCAGCAGGACACGCCCGCGACAACGCCCGCCGAGGGGCCCGAGATTACAACGACCGCGGAGAACGCCGGGCAGACGGCCGAGACCGGCCCCAAGGCAAGCGAGGGCAAAGCCGCGCCTGACCCTGAGCTGCGTGAGCAGATAGCCCGCGAGGTGCGCGCCCGAGCGGCAAAGCAGCTTGACGAGAGCATTGCGGCGCTGAACCTCACGAACCCCTACACCAAGGAGCCCATCAGGAATAAGGCGGACTACGACTCCTACCGCGCAAAGGTCGAGGAGGACCGGCGCGCCAAGATCCTGAAAAAGGCGGGCGTAAGCGAGGAGGAGTTTGCTAAACTGGCGGCCGAGCAGCCTGAGATAAAGGCTCAGCTCGAAGAGGCCAGGGAGGCAAAGCGGCAGGCCGCGGCTGCGACGATGAGCGAGCAGATGAGGCAGATCCACGAGCTCGATCCTGAGATCAACACAATTGAGGATCTCGCCAAGATGCCGAACTATGCTCAGTTTTACAGATTTGTGAAACAGAACCGGCTCAGCCTCGTGGAGGCCTACAAGCTGACGAATATGGAGCGGCTCTCGGCCAGGACGGCTGCGGCGACAAAACAGGCCGCCATGAATGCCGCCCAGAGCAAAGCCCATCTGGAGGCCACGAAGGCCCGCGGCAAGGGCGGCGACGTGACCGTCGTGCCGAACGACGTGCGGGAATATTACCGCATGATCAACCCCAAAGCAACCGAAGCAGAGGTAAAGGCCGACTATGCCAAGTACCTCAAAAACCTTTCGAAAGGAGTGTAAAACATGGCTTTTCTCATTTCGCAGAATAACGGCGGGATCGTCCCGGGGCTTGAGTATCTGCCTGCGGGCGCGATAACGCCGAAGATCGGCATGGCGCTTGCCATGGCCGACGGCAACCTTGCCGCCTGCGGCGCGACCACCAGGCCGCAGTACATATGCGCTATGGCCGCGGACGAGGCGCTGGACGCCGGCACTATCATCCCCGTTTTCCGCGTGCTCGAGGGGACGCTCTTCGCCACGAGCTGGAGCGCGGCTGCAAGCGCGGTGAACGCGGGCGACCTCGTTACGCTCAGCGCCGACAGCATGCAGGTAACGGCCACTACCGCGAGCGGCGTGGCCGAGGTAGTTTCTATGGACGGCACCGCCGTGGGCGATACCGTTTACATCAGGTTCCCGGCCTGATAAACACAAGAAAGGAAGTGATTTTTTATGGCTGGTATCAGCTTCACCGAGGGCTCGGGCGTTAACGATTCCGTATTCGGCAAATGCCAGGCCCCCATCCGCATGTTCATCGAAAAGCGCGGCGAGGCGTTTGAACAGATGAGCATGCTCAAGCACCTCTTCGACATAAACGACAGCCGCCATTTCGGCGAGGCCGTCAGCTCCATGACGGCTATGCAGGGCTTCCAGCCCGTGGGCGAAAACGGCGAGTACCCCGTGGACTACATGCAGGAGAGCTTCAAGAAGATCTTCGTCAACATGACCTGGAAAGACAGCTTTTCTATTTCGCGCGAGATCATCGACGATGCCGTCGCAATGGACCTCCGGCGCCAGCCCGAGGCCTTCACCGCCGGCTATTATCGCACTCGCGAGCGGTTCGGCGCGGCGCTCTACGCCAACGCCATGCTTGGCAATACCGCGATGAATTTCCGCGGGCAGTCTTTCCCCACGACCGGCTCGGACGAACTGTGCCTCTTTTCCAAGAGCCACCCGAGCATCCTGGACGCGAAATTCCTTCAGTCCAACCAGTTCGCGGATGAGTTTTCCGAGGACGCGCTGGCGGCCATGGAGAGCGCCATGCAGGACTTCAAGGGCGACACGGGCGAGGTGCTCGATGTGCACCCGGACACCATTCTCATCCCCAACAACTACAAGCTCAAGAAGGCAGTATTTGCGGCCATCGGCGCGGACAAGGACCCCGACACCTCCAACAACGGCTTCAACTTCCTCTTCGGCCGCTGGAACGTGATCGTCTGGCCCTACCTCAATGAGTGGCTCGGAGCCGACACAACGGCCTGGGTGCTGGTCGACTCGGGCTACAACGTCGGCCGCGGCGGCGCTGAGTGGTTCAACCGCGTGGATCTCGAGGTACGGAGCGAACTGGCGAGCAACGACGCCAACGTTTGGAAGGGCTATGCTCGATTCACGGGCGGCTTCGCGGACTGGCGCTTTGCTGCCGTGGGCGGCGTGAGCGGCGGCACTCAGCTGGTGTCCTGATAACAAGGGAGGGCGAGCATGACTATCCAGGAGGCTATTACATACGCGAACGCGGTGAAACCAAACGCCTTTGACAACGATACGCTGACGCGCTGGCTCAACGAGGTGGAGGGCATGGTGCAGACTCAAGTGCTGCTGCTGCGCACTGAGGCGATCATCACATACACCTATGAGAAGGATGCCAACACGACTATGCTCGTTCGCCCTCCCCATGACAAGCTATACCCGGCATATCTCGAGGCACGCATCGACTTCGCCAACGGCGAGTATGAGAGATATCAGAACACCTATCAGCTGTTCAACAGTTTCTTCAAGGAGTTCGCTCGCTGGTATGCCACAAACTACAACCCGTCTGAGGCCTATGAGGAGGGACTGATATGAGCTATACACCCTATTACCCGCCGTGCCCCTGGCCGCACCCCTGGCGCGGCTACTACATCGACGCATACGGCGTGGCGGTCGCACACGGCTTTCAGGGCACGCCCGAGGAGTGGCTGGCCTCCCTCGTGGGCCCTACCGGGCCGGCAGGCACAGGCATTGAAGTCCTCGGGCAATATGACAGCCTCGAGGAGCTGGAGCAGGCGGTGCCGGAGCCGGAAATCGGAAACAGCTACTACGTCGGCACCGAGCCCCCGTATGAGCTATACACCTGGCTCGTGGTGGATGGAACGCCAGAATGGCACAGCTACGGCATGCTCACCGGACCCATTGGCCCTACCGGCCCGACAGGCTCACAGGGCCCGCAGGGCACTATCGGCCCGACCGGCGCGACAGGCCCGACAGGGGCGCAGGGTATTCAGGGGCCAATCGGCCCGCAGGGCCCCGAAGGGCAAGCCTCGACGATACCGGGGCCCGCCGGCGCGACAGGCCCGACGGGCCCGACGGGCCCGACCGGGGCGGCCTCGGAAGTGCCCGGGCCTCAGGGCCCCACAGGCCCCACCGGCCCCACCG
>PPYE01627617.1_pt1 | contig 10582 bp, 7 predicted proteins | sample 1559881 | NCBI WGS metagenome assembly PPYE01 (sample SAMN08240022, study PRJNA423297) | Human gut metagenome, whole genome shotgun sequencing project.
AAGAATATTGAGACGGGCTCTAGCCGCAATCTTTAGAAACTGCGCAATCTCACCGGTCATTGCGCCTCTAGCCGCGAGTTCATCAAGACTCATGACAAGACGAGAGAACTTACGGATAGAGATGCAGATGCCGTTGAGACAAAGCGGCGGCGCAATGATGTTGACTCGACTGCCGTCAGCCAAACGAGCATCCACCATCGGCGACGATTCATCAATGCGTCGGCCGACGGCGCTCGTGATGCGCTGCGCCAGATTGAGCAGATGTTCGGCATTACGGAATCGAATCGAAGTGAGCTCAAGCTTGCCTCGGCGCTCCACGAGCACCTGATCAGGGCCGTTGATCAAAACATCCGTCACTTCCGGATCATCAATGGCACCTTGAATCGGCCCGAGCCGGATCATGTCGTTGACGATTTCACGGGTGAGAAGCCGCTGTTCATGGCCGTTCAGAAAGAGCCGCTCCGTCTGCACCGCGTTGGCGATGGTTCTTGCAACCTGCTCTTCGAGCTCCTCGGGCTTCATATGAAGCGCTGCTTCCGCGTCGATACGTTCGACGATGAGGCTTCTCAAGCGCGCATAGACACCCTGATCAACATTGACCTGTTCCACTACTTCCATAGCCTGCTCCAGAAGGATGCGCCGGCCGCGTTGAGTTCAGCGCCGGACTGCAGTGCGGCAGTTACGGGAGTGAGCGTCTTTTTGAAAGCATTATTGCTGGAGAGCCACTTCAGCGGTTCAATTAGATTCTCGCCGAGCGACTTCACAAACGGCACTTCTGCGGCGAACTTCGTATTGAGGTATTTGGCTGCTTCTTCTGTTTTGACGGTATCGGAGGCGTTGCGATGATTGAAGATCCACCACACCTTGCCTTCGGGCCTCACATCCGCAAGCAGGGTGCTGATGGTCTGTGCACACCGCATGGAGGTAAAAGTATTGGCAGCAACCGGCAAAATGAAGTCCGCCTGCGCCGCCAGACTTCTGGCATAAGGCGTCGACACTGGAATGCGCCAGATTTGCCAGGGTGCCTGTCGCGCCAATTCGCGCACCAGTCGGCTGCAGTCGGTCACGCGCTGTCCGCTCCCGAAAGGTTCATAGCCGTCGAGCAGCTTAAGTCCCTTACGCGGTTCAACCAGCGACTGGTTAACCAACACAGCATCCAATCTGTCCTGAGCCTGCAGCATCTTGGGCAGACTGCCGGGAACATCAACCCCAAGATATGACCCCACGCTCGGCATCAGAAGTCCTGCGTCGACCACAATCACGGGGTCCTTTTGAGCGAGTTCGGCAGCAAGCACCGTTGCCGTTGTGCCTGCACCAATGCCGTAGCCTGCTCCAAAAACGGCAATCACGCGGCCGCCATCAGGCGCTTCCTGTTCCTGCTGTGGTTCAAGCGAAGCTTTAACGCCGTAAGCGATTTCTTCGGGTGCTGTCGTGAGCGGATAGTAATCTGTCGCACCGGCTCGTTTGAGCTGATGATAGAAAACGACGGAGCTCTCACGACCGAGAAGAATCAGTGAAGTTCCCGCATCAAGATGCTTGGCAAGCGCTTTCACCGCCTCAATAAGATCTCCCGAAGCCGGGAGCTCTATCACCACGGTCTTAAGCTGCGCAAAGTTCGTGTTCTGAATGATGTTGGCCCAGACAAACGCACCGTGCGTCTGCTGAACGACGTCAATGCCGTTTTCGGCAAGCTTCGCGGCAAGCGCTTCAGCCGTACGCGGATCGGAAACAAAAAGACCCGCCGGGACGCCGCGACGATTAAGAATAGTGTTCGTCATGTGCTTTGCTCCCGATTACTTGGACTTGCCGCCGCCCGCTTCGAGTGAAACATCACCGAAGGGCCGCACGGATCCGCGCTGATAACGATCCACGGCGCCGATCGCGGCCTGCGGATTGGGATCACCCAAGGCTCTGGGCGTTTCAAGATCGCTCGGCTCTGCTGCCTGCTGAGCCAGGTTGCGGGCTGTGGCGTGAGCGAAGTTGTCCGATACCGCCTGTGCATTCCACCAGCGGTAAGCCGAAACTTTGGGATCGCGGACAGTCACAGCAAGGCCCAAATGCGCGATAAAGTCGCGCTCAACCTTAACGATGTCGCCTGGTGCGGTCCGCATTTTGATGAAATCCAGCACAGACCGCAGGGTTTCATCACTGGGGGCCAATGAGTAGGAGACAACGATCACCCGATCTCGTCCCGCCGTTTCTGCGAGCAGCGGCTCAACCTGTGTATGAAGTTCGGCCGCTACATCAGCAGGATCAATCACCACCACCTGGTCAGCTCTCGCCTCAAATGCTGGAGCCCTGCCGGAAGGAACGGTCGTCGTAACGCTCGTGCAGGCACTTAAAAGGGCTGCGGCACCGAGCAGGAAAAGAATTTGTACATTGCGGATTCGGTTCATTACAGACTCTCCAACGCTCATCGCCTTAATAGATGAATTCGCTCACCAGATCCGCGGGCGAAGTTTTCCCCGATGGAGCTGCGGCGGATGGCTGCGGCTTAACAACCGGCGCACTGTCGAGTCGGTACTTTTCCGAAACAAATGACGGCTTACGCGCTGTTTTGAGCGCCGTACCGCTCGACACCTGAGGGTCGGCATCCATGAAGTAGCGCTCAAAGATAGTGGGCACATACATCTCTTCGTTGGGAATGGTGTAGGGCTCTCCGCTCGGCGTGCTGATGTACGCGGTAGCGACAATGACGAGCTCGGTTTCACCGCGTTCAAAGGCTTTGGAGCGTGCAAGTGCCCCGATAATCGGCAGATCAGCAATGCCAGGAATTTTGTTGACGGTATTGCTGAAGTCATTTTTGAGAAGCCCGGCAATGGCAAAACTCTGACCCGAAGCGAGTTCAATCGTGCTTTCGGCTCTTCTGACAATGAAACCAGGCTGCGTTGATCCCATAAACTGGATGCCGTTGCTGTCAGAGCGCTCCGATACCTCAGGGCGCAGCCGCAGACTGATGCGGTTTCCAGAGAGAATCGTCGGCGTAATGGAAAGCAGTACGCCGTAGTCCTTGAACTCAATGTCAAATCCGCCGTCACCGTCAGAAGACTGGAACGGAATCTGACCGCCGGCCAAGAAGGAAGCCGTTTCACCGGAAACCACCGTCAAGTTCGGTTCCGCCAAAATGGATACAAGTTCCTCACTGGCCATGGCGTCAAAAAGACTGCCGAAAGTAAATCGTGCAGCCATCGTGGCCGGATCAAACAGATGTCCAAGTGAATTGTTGGGATTGGAAATGATGGGATTATCGGCAGAACCAAAGGTAATGCCGCCCCGACTTCCTGAATAGCTGCCCTTCCATTTGAAGCCCAGCTGATCGGAAAGCTTGCGATTGACTTCGGCAAATCTCACGCGCACCGTCACCTGATTAGGCGTCGTTACGGTGAGCTGATTGATGATTTTGCCGATACGTGCGCCAAGCGTGCCAGTACCGGTAGCAGCACCAGACTTTTCCTGCTGGCCTTCCTGTCCCGCAGCCGACACATCAGCCGCCGCCATCTGCGCTTGCTGAGGATTAACCTGCAGCATGGCATCGAGGAAAGCCACGACATTGGCGGCTTCCTGAGCGGTCTCCACCTTTCCTCGCACGGCAACACCGTCATTGAGTGCCACGAGCTGAAGCTTCAGTTTCGGGAACGACGACTTAAGCGCCATTTCCATGGAAGACACGTCGTAAGCCACTTCCACAAGTCCGTTGTAAAGCGTGCGGCCATCAGTACCGAGCACCATCAATGACGTTTTGCCGGGATAGCTGCCGAAAACGACCACTTTACGGTTGCCGACAACCTGATAGCTCGCAATAGAGGGCTGAGCGACAAACACAGCACCAATCTGTTCATTGAAGGAGAGCGCTTTACCTTGATAAAGCGATACGGACATGTGCGCGTCTGGCGCATGCTGCTGCGGAGCAGCCGTGAGCGCGCCCGCAGCAGTGAGCGAAAATGCAGCAACAAGTACGCACGTACGCAGTCTAGAGAATGGAGGCATGTTCAATACCTGAAGAAAATATGTCGGGATTTCTATTTCTGAAATGCGGAGTCGCTTTACTGCTGCGGAGGTTCAGTCGATGACCCATAGAAGGTCTTTACCTTTACTGCCGCTGGAGGCGTTTTGTCGCTGCGACTCGGGATAATTTCAGCGAGTTTGGTGAGCTCCTTTTCTGGAAGCCCCGTCTGAACGGCCTCACCGCTCTGACTGTTGCGCAGACTGAGCGAAAGCTGGCCGTTACTTCTCGCAACGGTCAAAAGCTCGACATCTTTGGGCGTTACTTCGAGCGTTACGGTGCCCTTGCGGTTGATATTCGCCGGCGTGCTGCTTCGTACCATTCTCGGGTCAGAGCTTTGCGGATCCGCTCCAAACCCCTTGGGTTCAATCGTGTGGTCAACCGCGATCACGCGCAAGTTATGCAGCAGCGTCCGCGCCACGTCAAAGTTTTTCTGACTGGCAAATGCGCGGCTCTTCTGCGGATCAGTTTGCGCCGCCAGAATGACATCAACCCGGTTGCCCGGACGAAGAAGCCCCGCTCCGCCCGTCACCATATCGACTTCAATGGTGAAAGCTCGCATGCCCAGGGCGAGGACTGCCGCGACGAATTCAGGATCCGTACGAGCCAATAATGCCGAAGGTGAAATAACCTCACCGGCCTTGATGGGCTTAAGGACTAAGGCGCCGGACAAATCCTGCGATTCGTTTTGAACAAAAGCGCCTTTTGCAGCACTCTGAGCAACTGCCGTCCACTCGATGTCTCGTGCGGAAAGGAAACTCCCCGGAGAAAGGTTCGCCGCAGCGCGAGCTACAGAAACTTGAGCTTTATTTTCGGAAACGACCGGTGCGGCCGCTTCTTTCTGGACGGCCTTTGTCGGGAGCAGCATAATGCCGGCCGCAACGGCAAGCGCAACAATAACTACTCCGACCAAAAATTTTATCTTCATTTCTAGACCATGTGAGTAAGCATCAAAAGGAGTGACAGACTGACGGCGACGCCATAAGGAATTTCAGTCGTCCTGCGGGTTCTGACCAAATTCAGGCAGAGATATAAAAGTGCAAGTACGCCTCCGGCCCAGGCTGTTATGAGCAGCAAATCCAGTGTTCTTGCGGATGTCCAAAGCGCAGCTGCGGCCAAAAGCTTGATATCTCCCGCGCCGATCAGCCCGAGGTACGCCGAAACTGGGAATCCTACGATCAGAATTGAAATACACCCCAGCCATCCGGCCTGCAGCGGGCTGCCGCCGATCCATGCGTCAACGACAGCCGTTAGACCGAGCAGAACGGCCGCAGCATTTGGAATCTCCCGTTTGGTCAAATCACTCCAACTTGCCCAAACAAGGACCGCCATTGCTGCGGCAGCGAGTACCGTGCTATTTGCCACCTTGCGTCGGCAGATGGTCAACGATGCCTTTGAAGAGATCGCTGATCGCCGTTGCAAGCGGGCCGTCGGAAGAGACGAGCGCGCCGATTACGATCGCCACGCCGGCAGCAAGAATGCCGTATTCGATAGCGGTCACGCCGCGGCGGCTGCGAATGAAAAGACGAATGCGTTCAATGAATGTCATGATGCGTCCTTTGGTCGGAAAATCAGAAGTGGTAAGAGGCGCTGGTCGAAAGCTTGTAGGCTTGACGATCCTGTGAGCCGTCGACATAGGTGCCATACAGGCTGTAGTCGTAGTTGTCGCCTTTGAGGCTCAACCCAAGATCAATGCGCATGAGTGTCCGATCGGCGAAGGTGAAGGTGTAATTCGTCGTTTCACCAAGGGCCGATGAACTGGCATCAAGCGTTCGGTCGCCGAATACGCGAGCCCAGGAAAATCCGAGCACAGGAGATGCAACACCCCACCGAGTCTTGTAATTGCCTTCCCAATTCAAGCCCACCGGCACCATAACCGTGGAGCTTGTCGCACCTGGACGAGCCTTGATACCCGGCCCAGCGTCATACTCCTCGCCTTTAAGATGGAAGAACTCTGCACCCACAAACGGATAGACAATGGTTTCACCGAGCAGCACACCGACTGAAGCACGGCCGCCGAGGTTGTAGACCCATGTGCTCATATCCGCCTTCGAGCGGCTGTAGTTGCTAGACACCTCACTTTGCAGGAGTGTCGCAGCTGCGTGCCCATCCAATGTGAATGGCCCCATTCCATAGCGGGCATAGGCCATCAACGTCCATGCATCGAATTCATCCTTTACGCCGACACTGTCGTTTTTCGTGTTCCCAGAAGAGAACCCGCCCGCGAGGCCTACTCGAACCCCCGAAGCAACCGGCGTATCAAAGCCCACTGCAACACCATAGGCATCGCGTTTCACGCGCTGAGTAACTCCGCGCGTCGACGAAGACGCTCTCGCTCGGGAGACGGATGCCGGCAATTCATCAATTTTCGCCTTGCCGCCGAGTAGCGCCGCCCAAGCGTGCGACTCCGGATCCTTTACCGAAGCCATACTTCTTTGAACGGTTTGAATGACCTCATCCGAAGCATCAAAAGCCGTCGAATAAACAGCCGCCGCCCCAGCCGGATTCAGCAGCATGTCCGCTTTATTGCCGACCTCTGCGATTTGTTCCTTGGTGAACGTTGTGAAACTCTTGTTGTTTCCGAGTGCATTCAACACTTCCACGAGATAACGCTCAGTGTCGGATCGATCCGCTTCAGGTTTGCGGTAGGCCTCTTCGAACATCGCTGCGGACATCATCGCATCGCCAAAAATGGCTTTGGGCGTTTGAATCTGAGCGATGATCGTTTTGCCGTCATCGTCAAACTTAAAGCCATAGAGCGGATTATCCGTAAAGATGTTCTCTACCTTCCAAAGCTTATCGGCCTTAACGTGATCGTCCACCACTTTGAGATTTTGCGTATCTTTGGTCAGTCCCTTGATATAGAGCTGCGAAGTATCGGCTACTGACAGCTTGATAGGATTGCCGTCCAGCGTACTGAAGAAGGGTTCGTTCTCCTCTCCCTTGATCCGCCAATAGCTCCCGGCAACCTCCATATCCACTAGAAAGAGAGAACTCGAACCGAATACGATGGCATTTCCATCCGCTGTCGCATCAGAGCCCACTAAAATTTGATTGCTGCCAACCGTTTGAAACCGCATAGGCACACTCGTATACAAAATTGCCTTTGGCTTCGTCTTGAGTGTCGCCACTGATGCGGTAATCCGCTCTTTAACCAGTGCTTCATCGGCGTAATCAGCTTCCGTACCGTACTGCGGCCAATTGCCGCCTTTTTTAAAGCGGTCATTGGCGGTATAGGTCAAATGGGAAAGAGCCAGCGTCGTGTAATCGGCGAGCTTAAAATTCACATTAGAGCCGAACCCATTTCCCTCTATGGCAGTACCGTCCAATTGGCTGGCTGTAAAGTGGAAATGCGCAAAAGAACCATGCTGCTCGGTTAAGGACGTTTCAAGCGCGACGCTTCCCAACCACCAAGAAGAAAGGGCAAATTCTGCTGAAGAATCTGTCAACGTTAATTCAGCAACATTCGTTTCCCGATTTTGAGTAGAGCGATAGTCGTACGCTTCAAAAGGTTTCCCATCGTCATCAATAATGGTTTGCTTCTTGACTGGATTGTTTATCCTTGACTTAACAATTTTAATTTCATCAGGCCCACCACCCAGAAAGAAATCCGTATTGAGTGTGGAATTCTCCAAAACTAATGTGCCTTCGACCTCCGTCGTCTTGGTCGTAACAACGGCATTTTTAAGGTGAAGCTCACTATTGGCCGCCAGAGTATCCGAAAGCGCAGCATCCATATTCGTGAGGTATGCCTCGCCGCCATGACGAGCCACCAGACTCTTCGCTTTCAGTTTGCCCCTTGTTCCAGATTCAGTACCGGCATTCAGAGTACCGCCGCCGTAGGATGTAATTACGGCGTCATTCGTACCAACGATAAATTGACCGCCATCACTGACTAAATTGACAGTTTTTTGAAAAATACTGATGTTTTTTCCTGTTGCCTGCGAAAGATCAATTGCGGAGTAGGAAAAGTCATCTCCATCTTTAATTTTTTGATAGTCATCGTACTCTGATCTGGTGTCATTGCCAAACAGCACCCCCGCCTTCCCTGCTTCAACCGTGAAAACCTCAGCGGCGGCAGAAGGTGCAATAGTGCTGAAAAAGAGGGCTGCCGAAACAGCAATCGACAGCCGTGTTAAACCTGAGACAACACTATCAGTTGCCGGTATAGGTGATAAGAATTTCAACATACTGTGGTTTAGAGCGGAAACGGCGTTGTTTGCGCAAATGAAAACCATTCTCATTTGCCTTATGCGGCAAATATATAGATCAACCCTCTAATCTGCAAATAATTGCTTCATAAGCCAACAAATGAAAGTGCTATTTCATTTGGTAAACTTAAGACCACTAATAAGCATTTTAACGAAGAAAACTACGTAAACTAATTAAGTTGTAATAAATTGTGACGTTAGTTTAGCGTGACAATCTGTTATATTTTTTGGCTTAATAAACCTGAGAATTACACTCGTCTACATACTGACAACATAGTATATTTGCATTTTTTGTAGTTATTTGTACACACTAAATAAAAGCAAAAACTGTTGAAAACAAATATAATCACCGTATGCTTATTGAGCTAAAAATAATGAAAACAACGGTCTAAATACTTACATCCTTATGTGTTTCGCAAGTTAAATTGAGTCGACATACGATCACGAATTGCGGTCGATTCGCACTATGAATGAAGGATGGTTATGGTGTTCATTGGCGGGTTTCAGGTGCAACAGGTATGTGAAGTTGTTGTCAACAAAGCACCAACAGATCATTCGTGGAAAAATAAAAAGTTAGCCACGCACACCTTTCATACGTCTGCCAGTGATTTGTCATGGAAAAAATAGATTCGGAACTGCTCACCATACTCCGCTCCCTTGTCATGACAGGATCCCAGACAAAAACAGCTCTTTCTCTCTCCAAGAGTCAAAGTACGATTTCGCGAACCCTCTCTCGCGCAAGGACACTCTTTCACGATCCGCTCTTTGTGCACAATGGTTCTATGCTTGTCCCAACCAACCGCATGCTCGAGATCTACGGGCATCTGCCAAAGTTGCTCGGCGAGATGGAAGCGCTTTTTGCTAAAGAGATATTCCATCCTGAATCCCTCAACCTGCACCTTCGTGTCGCAGCCATTGATTACGCGGCGCAATACATCATTCTTCCCGCCTTCCACGCAATGAAACGCATTGCGCCAAGAATTTCCATCGAACTCCAGCAGCTCAATGCCGACACCTTCCGTCGTCTTTCGCTAGGATTAGTCGATATGGCCATGCGACTTGAATGCACGGCACCCAATGAACTTCACTCTCTTGAGCTTTACGAAGCCAAGCTGCTGGCTCTGGTGCGAAAAGGACATCCCGCCTTTGACCTTCTTCGACACAAAGGCAGTCTTCATTTCGATGACCTGCTGCAATGGGAATTCGTACAAGTCAACCGTACATTTACGGGTTTGGAATGGACTACGTCGCTTCACCCAGGTGCATTGAACCATCCTGCCGTCATGGTGCCGTATTCATCGCTTTTGGCACCGACCATTCTGGAAACCGACTGGATTGCCCTTGCTTCAGCTCGTTATGCACTTGATGCTGTGAAACGTTGGCCTGTCGCCATTCTGCCGATTCGTTTGGACTGTGTTAAACGCATGCGCACACTTTATTGGCACGATCGGACACATCTTGATCCTGCGATGCAATGGGTTCGTTCCATGATTGCTGCTTATGGAAAACCATCCTCTGCAGAAATCGCCGAATACGAAATCGCAATCCAAGATACTGGCAACGGCTCCTGATACCTTATGCAATTTTGCAAATTAAGGCTTGCAGAATCTGCATACACCATCTTCATAAACCGCAATAGCGATGAAATTTCTTGATTTCTAGACTCTTTCTGTCTGTTGGAAAACTCAGCATGTCCTGAGTCCAGCAACTCAATTCTTTCAAGGAGAGTCTCATGATTCAAAGAAGAACACTGGTAAAAGCCGTCATCGCTGCACTAGCCCCGCTTAGCATGACAAGTGCCTTTGCGGCTGGCGGCCCCAGCGGCGCCCATATCGGTTACCAGCACCAAGGCCAACTTGGCGCCGTGGACATGAATCCGTACAAGATCGCCCCGCTTACAGCGATCATCCGTGATGCCGGCTTCACGATCCAAAATATTCACGTGCGCATTGTTCCCAAAGCCAACGGTCAAGAAATCGCTTACAAGGTCACTAATCAGAAAGCAAAAACGTATGGCGGCATTCCTGTTTTTGGACTGTATCCAGATTATGTGAATACGGTCGAGGTCTCTTACACCAAAGTCGCCGGAGACAAACGCGAAGAGATAAAAGAGTCATATCGGATCTATGCACCGCCCGTCTACTTTTATGCGACGGGTGCACGTGACCAAAAGAATATGGATATGAATCCAGAAGTAAAGAAAGTGGATCCTGAATTCAAAGATCGCCTTTACTTCATCAACAACCAAATCCTCAATTCATGGAAAACAGGACAATTCACCTGGAACAACCCTAATGACATGGACCACCCACCTACCCAGTGCGTCACAACGAAGCGCTGCACGATAATGGGTGTATATCAACCCAGT
>PPYE01502240.1_pt1 | contig 10580 bp, 13 predicted proteins | sample 1559881 | NCBI WGS metagenome assembly PPYE01 (sample SAMN08240022, study PRJNA423297) | Human gut metagenome, whole genome shotgun sequencing project.
CCAGGGCATTTTTTCCGTCTTCCTGGGATAGCAGCTTTTGCTCGCACAGCATCAGTATATGGCTGATGTGGGTCAGCAGAAGGTTCTGGTAGGAATGCTCCATGTCATCCTGAAGAATGGGCATATAAATATATTTGCACACAGAATCACTGGGCTGCGTGGAAAGTCTGTTCCTGGAATAAGCGGGCTGTGTGACGTATGTGCCCGAACCCTGTTTGCGCATTAAAAGGCCGCCCTCTACCATTTTATTTACAGCCTGGCGTATGGTAGTGCGGCTGACCCCAAAATACTGGCATAATTCTGTTTCTGTGGGAAGCTTAAATCCAGAAGGCCACTCACCTGATTCGATTTTTGTCCGGATATAAGTCTCTACCTGATAGTAAAGAGAAACTCCTTTTTGATTAAAAGAGGTATTGGACAAGGGGATAACCTCCCTTCATAGGTAATATTTTGAATATTATATCATTGATTTGAATGCGTTTCAAGCAATATCCGGTTTTTGGACTGTTTGTATATCTAAATACATATCTAAATAGATATATATTTCGGGGCGTAAGAAGAAAAGTAATTTGCTGTAAATTGCTGCTAAAAATACGATGGGGAGGGGGACAATCCTGCAATTATCGGTATAACTTAACAATTAATCAAAAAAATATCGTTATATAGTTGACAATATTAGACATATCATATAGAATATAGGTATCGTAAATGATATGAATTTACATCATTCAAAAAAACTATAAGAGGAGGAAATGTATGAAGAAGCTGGGAAAAACACTGATCCAAGTGCAGTATGGCGCGTCAATTGTGGCTGCTCTCATGTTATTGCTCATGATAGGCTACGAGGTATTCGCGCGATACGTACTGAAATCATCACTGATGGGCATTGAGGAATTGATGTTATTTCCTATTATATGGCTTTACATGCTGGGCGGCGCCAATGCTTCCTATGAGAAAAGCCATATTGAGTGTGGAATCCTGACCCTTTATATCAAGAAGGAACGCTCAAAACTGATTTTTGATGCAATCAAACGTACATTGTGTATCATTATTCTTGCCTGGATTTGTTACTGGGGATTCTATTTCTTTTCCTATTCCCTGAAAACCTGGAAGCTGGCTGACATTACATACGCCCCTCTGTTTTTTGCGAATATAGCGCTTACCGTAGGATTTGTGCTGATGTTTATTTATGCGGTAAGGGATGTATATATGGCCTACCGGGCTTTGATTGGTCAAATGAAAAACAAGGATGAAGCAAGGGAAGGAGGTGAAAACCTATGACTTCTCTGTCAATCATACTTATGGATGTAATATTGCTGGTTTTTCTTCTGATGCTGAGCATCCCCCTTCCGGTCTGCTTTGCCGGCGCATTGCTGTTTTTGAGCCTCTTTGGCGACGTATCCATGAAGACCATGCTGATTTGGGTATTTTCCCAGTCCACGGGAACCGTGCTCCTGGCCAGTCCCCTATTCATCCTGGCAGGAACGTATATGGGCGGCAGCGGGATAGCAAAACGCTTGCTGGACTGTGTAGACGCATTTGTGGGTCACATCAAATCCGGCCTGGGCGTGGTGGCTGTTCTTGTGTGCGCCATTATGGGAGCCATATCAGGAAGCGGATTTACGGGCGTGGCAGCTACCGGCCCCATCATGATTCCTAAGATGGAAGAACAGGGCTACCCCAGGGGATATGCGACAGCACTGGTAACTGTATCCTCTGTTCTGGGGCTTCTGATTCCTCCCAGCGTTGTTATGATTATGTTTGGATGGGTGACGGAATGCTCGATTCTTGCCTGCTTTTTATCCACTCTTGGTCCGGGGCTTATCATTACGGCGTTATTTTGCATCATACATGTATTCTGGAGCCGCCAGTTTGATTTGAAAGTAACGGAAAAGAAACCTTTTGGGGAATTTGCGTCAAACGCCGGAAAAATGACCTTTAAGGCTGTACCGGCCCTTATTATGCCCCTCATCATACTGGGAGGAATTTATGGGGGTGTCTTTACTCCCACCGAGGCGGCAGCCATGGCAGCCATCTATTCCATTCCCATTGGATTGTGGGTGTATAAGGCCTGCACATTTAAGGGGTTCCTGGCAATGACAAAAGAGGCTACCAGTACAGTTGGATCCATTATGGTCATGATTGTATGCTGCCTGATGCTGAGCCGCGTGTTTACCGTGTATCGTGTCCCTGAGCTGGTTTTAGAACTTCTGATGAGCATTACCACCAATAAATATATACTGCTGTTCATCATTGACATCTTTCTGTTTATTGTAGGAATGATAGTAAATGACACCACGGGCGTTTTGATATGCGCGCCCCTGCTTATGCCTGTTATGAATCAGCTGGGAATCAGCCCCATTCACTTTGCCTCTATTATGGGTGTGAATCTTGCCATGGGCGGAGTTACGCCCCCATACGCAAGTATCCTTTATCTGGGAATGAGGATAGGAAAGGCTGAATTCCATGAGATTCTGAAGCCCACCATGACATTTTTGATACTGGGGTATGTACCCATTGTATTTCTCGTCACCTATTGGCCGGATTTGGCCCTTGCGATTCCGAGAATGGCTGGTTTTGCTGTATAAGAAAATGATTTCTTACATAAAAAAGGAGAATACTATGAAAAATATTAAAAGAGGACTTTCTATAGCGATTGTTGCGGCAATGGTATTAGGCATGACAGCATGCGGCGGTTCCCGCAAGACGGAAAGCGCGGGCAAGGCCGCTGAGAAAAAATCATTTTCATTGAAACTCAGCCACTACCGGGCAGAGGGGTCACCGGCGGATATCAATGCCAAGGAATTTGCGGATAACGTTAAGGCGGCTGACGATTCCCTGGAGGTGGTGGTATATCCCGCTGCGCAGCTGGGAGATTATACAGCAGTCCAGGAGCTGGTAAGTGTGGGAGATGTGGAGATGCAGATGGCCACCCTCAGCTCCACTGTGGATAAATACCTGGGAATCACAAGTGCTCCCTATATATGCGCTACCTGGGATGAAGCAAAGGCAATTTTCAGCCGTGACAGTGATTTTACGGAAACCATCCGGACACATCTGGAAGATCAGAACATTAAACTGCTGTCAGTTTATCCTCTGTACTTTGGCGGCGCAATCCTGAATAAGGAACCAAATCAGCCGGCAAATCTGGATGTAAGGGAGGGCTATAAGGTCCGCTGCCAGACCATGAAGGGTGCGGAACTGGTGACAAACATGCTGGGCTACAATGCAACCCCAATGGCCCTTAACGACTGCTTTACCGCCCTGCAGACCGGGGTCATTGACGGAATGATTGGATCCGGAGCAGAAGGATATTACAGCAGCTACCGGGATGTGGCGACCTACTATCTGCCATACAATGATCATTTTGAGGTTTGGTACCTGTATATCAATCTGGACAAATGGAATGAGATGACAACCGAGCAGCAGGACGCTTTGCAGACCGCGGCCAATAAACTGGAAGATGACAGGTGGGAGGTAGCGCCCAAGGAAACCGCGGAGTATGAGAAGAAACTGGAAGACTATGGCGTCAAGATTATTGAATTTACAGATGATGAGCTTCAGAATTTCTATAACAAATGCTGGGAGTCTGTATGGCCTGAACTGACTGAATTATATGGGGAAGACGCTGTGGAGCTTGTGAAAAATCTGAAGGCAGAAGCCAAATAACGCTGTTTACAAGGAGGAACCAGACATGGGTCACCCATTCCGTTGTATTACCAATAATCCAATGCTTATAGATCGCGGTTTCACAGACCTGGAGTATTACGAGACAGATGTGTTGGAACTGTTCAGAGTGGTTTTTCAGAAGGTGAATTGCGGATACCGTCTTCTTACGCATCCGCTGACAGGAAGCATCCGGCCGGATATCACACCCTATAAGACGGTTCTGATGTCGGGGACGGCGGGGACCATTGATATGGAATCAGTGACCCTGATTGGGAAGGCCATTCGCTATGCTGAGGATTTGTACAGGCTGAGGGATATACCTGTTTACAAAAAATGGGGAAAGGCAGCCCGGGAAGACTTTCAGCTCATTGATTTATCCATCATTGAGCGGGCGCTGGAAGTGGAGGAAATGGGCAAATAAACTGATATTGGAGGAAACATAATGAAACTGACACTGAATAAATTTCATGTGCAGGACATACAATTTGCAGAAGCAAGCAGCTTTTGCAGCGGTGTCTTATACATAAATAAAGCAGAATTGGCTGAGTATCTCATGGAAGATACCAATATCCGCAGTGTGGATTTTGATATAGCAAGGCCGGGGGAGTCTGTGAGAATCGTTCCCATCAAGGATGTGGTTCAGCCCCGCTTCAAGCAGAGCGGCTCAGGACAGGTATTTCCCGGATTTGTAGGAGATGTGGAAACGGTTGGAAATGGGGAAACGAATGTGCTGGAAGATTGCGCGGTTGCCACCTCAGGAAAAATTGTGGCATTCCAGGAAGGTATCATTGATATGTCCGGGCCGGGAGCGGAATTTAACAGTTTTTCAAAGATGAACATACTGGTACCGCTGATATACCCGGTGGAAGGCCTGGACAAGCATACACACGAAGCCACGGTCCGCGTCGCAGGTCTTAAGACGGCTGCGTATATGGCTAAGACAACCCTGGGGCTGGAACCGGATGAGAAGGAAGTATTTGAACATGAGAGCATCCTGGAAATGGGACAGAAGTATCCGCATCTGCCCAAGGTTGTATATGTGGACATGGTACAGTGCCAGGGATTGATGCATGATACGTATGTATATGGCCTCAATGTGAAAGGAATCCTTTCCACTATGATTGGTCCCCTGGAGGTGCTGGATGGAGCTATTATAAGCGGAAACTGCGCTGCTCCCGGACATAAGAATGCCACCATCCATCATGAGAATAATCCCATCATACTGGATTTGCTGCGCAGGCATGGGAAGGAGCTGTGCTTTGTGGGCGTTCTGCTGAGCAATGAGAGCGCCATGCTGAAAGAAAAGAAACGGGCGGCGTATTATACCAGCAGCCTGTCCCAACTGTTAGGCGTGGATGGTGTGATTGTCAGCGAGGAAGGCGGCGGTAATCCTGAAACAGATTTGATGTTCAACTGCAGACTCCATGAGAATAAGGGAATCAAGACCGTTTTGGTTACGGATGAGTACTGCGGGCGTGACGGAGCATCCCAGGGACTGGCGGATGTGACCCCGGAGGCAGATGCTGTGGTAACAAATGGAAACGGCAATCAGTTTGTGGTACTGCCAAAGATGGAACGGGTGATTGGAGATATAGAGACTGTCCGCATCATCACAGGAGGAAATGTGGATAGCATCGGTGAGGACGGAACTGTTTCGGTTGAGATTGCGGCTATCATGGGCTCATGCTGTGAGATGGGCTATGAGCATATGACAACACGTTTGCGGTAGAGGAGAAACCATATGAAGAGAATTGTACATTATCTGAATCAGTTTTATGGTCAGATTGGCGGAGAGGAGTTTGCCGACCAGGAACCAATCCTGCGGGAAGGCATTGTGGGACCTGGCACAGGTCTGCAGGCTGTTCTGGGGGAAAAGGCTGAGATTGTGGCCACTATTATCTGCGGGGACAACTATTTTGCGGATCACCAGGAAGACGCACTGGAAACAATACTGACCATGACAGAGGGACTGGCGCCGGATATGTTTATAGCGGGTCCGGGGTTCAATGCGGGGCGCTATGGCCTGGCCTGCGCAACTATCTGCGCTGAGGTTAAGAAACGCCTTTCCATTCCGGTTCTGACCGCATTGTACCCGGAGAATCCGGGGGCTGAAATGTTTTGCAGTAAGATATATATTGTGGAAACATCCATCTCTGCCGCAGGTATGCGTCAGGCGCTGCCTGTCATGGGAACGCTGGCGGAAAAACTGCTTGAAGGCGGGGAAATCGGATTTCCAGAGGAAGAGGGATATATTGCCCAGGGATTCCGTGTGAATGTGCATACAAAAAAGAACGGAGCAGAGCGGGCAGTGGACATGATGATCAAGAAGCTGCGGGGGGAACCGTATGTCACCGAGCTTCCCATGCCTGTATTTGACCGTGTAAAGCCTGCCCCTGCTGTGAAAGATATGGCTCATGCAAGGATTGCGCTGATTACATCCGGCGGCATTGTACCTCAGGGAAATCCGGACCATATCCCGTCCGCCAATGCCGGCATATATGGCATCTACGACATAGAGAACCTGGACCGTCTGACCAGTGAAGGCTTCATGACTGTCCATGGGGGATATGATCCGGTATATGCAACAGAGGATCCGAACCGTGTCCTGCCCCTGGATGTATGCAGGGAGATTGAGCGGGACGGGGGAATCGGGGAACTCTACGGACGCTACTACAGTACGGTTGGCAATACCACTGCGGTCAGCAGCGCCAAGAGATTTGCTGAGGAGATTGCCCAGGATATGATACGTAATGAAGTGCAGGCGGCAATCCTCACATCCAACTGAGGGACCTGTACTCGTTGCGGCGCAACGATGGCTAAGACAATAGAGAGTTTTGGAATTCCGGTTGTACATATCTGTTCCATTGTACCCATCTCCATGGCAGTAGGAGCAAACAGAATCATACCCGCAGTGGGAATTCCTTATCCTGTGGGAAATCCGGGCCTTCCAAAAGAGGATGAGCTTCAGGTGAGGAGGCGCATTGTTAAAAAGGCGCTGGAAGCATTGTCCACGGATATTGAAGAGCAGACGGTATTTGAATGAGCAGGAAGCATATGAACCATTGGCTGAAGAGTGAGACGTTGAGACGCTGCCTGTTTCCCCTGGCATTTGTGTGCATCTTCATTGTGTGGAGACTGGCGGAACACGGTGTACGGAGTGTATGGGTTTACCTGCTTCTGACGGTTGGCGTCATATGCCTGGCTCTGGACCGCGTTTTTAAGCCCTGGGAGCATGACAGGATGAGAAAACGGCAGGAGCGAGACCGTGGTTTAGAAGACAATAGCATAAAAAAACAGGGGTTGAATCAGTGATTCAGCCGGAAGCGGATGCAGGAGTGGCCATTGCATCCGCTTCTTTTATTCTGCGCCAGGCTTTGTTCTGCCTGAATTCTGTACCCGTTATTTTCCCTCGTTTTTTCCTTTATGCAGCGGAAAAATCAAATTTTATCTTTTTATCCTGGCTTGTTATAATGAGTTCATAAAAGACAGGAGGGATTAAACGTGAACGATTTTTTATGGGGAGGAGCAACGGCCTCCTACCAATGCGAGGGAGGCTGGCAGGAAGGCGGAAGAGTGGAATCCATGTGGGATGTGTATTTGCACGAAAACCATCTGGAAAACGGGGACGTGGCCAGCGACCATTACCACCACTTCAGGGAAGACATCCGTATGATGAAGGAAGGGGGACAGAACAGCTACCGCTTTTCACTGGCCTGGCCCAGAATTATCAAAAACAGGGAAGGGGAAGTGAACCAGGAGGGCGTTGATTTTTACAACCGGCTCATCGACGCCTGTCTGGAATATGGAATCACACCCATGGTAACTATTTTTCACTGGGACCTGCCACAATACCTGGAGGAAAAGGGCGGATGGCTGAACCGTGATACGTGTGTGGCCTACACCCACTATGCGAAGGTATGCTTTGAACGGTTTGGGGACCGGGTAAAGCTGTGGGCAACCTTTAATGAACCAAGATATTATACCAACAGCGGTTATCTGATTGGCAATTATCCTCCGGGACATCAGGACATCCAGGAGACTGTCACTGCATCCTACTATATGATGCTGGCCTCGGCCATGGCTATGGAGGCGTTCAGGACGGGCGGATATGACGGACAGATTGGAATTGTGCACAGCTTTTCTCCTGTCTATACCACGGACACAAGCGTGGAATCGGCCATAGCCAGGAGATTTGCCGATAATTTCTATAATAACTGGATATTGGATACGGCAGCCATTGGGGAGATTCCGGGAGATTTGCTGGGAGAGCTTAAAAAGACCTGCGACCTGTCCATGATGACTCCGGAGGACTTGGCCGTCATCCGCCGGAACAGGGTGGACTATCTTGGGCTGAACTACTATGCCAGGGTCATGGTGAAACCTTATGAGAGCGGGGAGACAACCCTGATTGTCAATAACCAGGGAAAGAAGGCAAAGGGAACCTCGCAGACCATTATTAAGGGCTGGTTTGAGCAGGTACGGCCGGAGAGCAGCCGCTATACTGAGTGGGATACTGAGATATTTCCCGAGGGGCTGTATGAGGGAATACGACAGGTATGGAATAAATACCATCTGCCCATCTATATCACGGAAAATGGTATCGGACTCTATGAGGACACATCAGTGAACCAGGTGGAGGATGATGACAGGATTGAGTTTATGGACATGCATATTGCGGCGGTGTTAAAAGCCAAAGAGGGAGGCTGTGATGTGCGGGGGTACTATGCCTGGTCGCCGTTTGATTTGTATTCCTGGAAAAACGGAACTGAGAAGCGCTATGGCCTGGTTGCCATTGATTATGAAAACGGCCTGGAGCGGAGACCGAAAAAAAGCTATTACTGGTACAAGGATGTAATTGAAACGGATGGAAAACATATCACAGGAAAATAATGGGGGAGTGTTATATGAATATACAGAGTATGAGCGTTTCAATGGAAAAATATGTTATGCCTCTTGCCAACAAGCTGGGGAATGAGATACACCTGCGGGCAATCCGGGACGCCTTTATGTCCCTTCTGCCAATCACCTTTACAGGAGGTATTGCAGCTGTACTGAGCTCTGCTCCCTCCGTGGACGCGGCCGGAACAGGAATCACCCTGGCCTGGGCCAGGTTTGTGGAGAGCAACAGCATGATTTTCTCCTGGATTAACGCACTGACCTTGGGGGCCATGTCCCTTTATATCTGCATCGGAATCATTCATTTCCTGTGCAAGAGCCGGAAGATAGAGTCGTTTCTGCCTATTCTTTTAGGTGTCTGCGGCTTTCTGATGCTTATTGTGGAGCCCATGTCCCTGGGATGGGATGGAAAAATGGCGGAGCTGTCCTATATGGACGGCAAGGGATTGATTCCGGCCATGTTCATATCTATTCTGACCGCGGATTTATATTGTTACATGAGAAAACGGGATTTTGGAAAAATTTCCCTGCCGGATACGGTGCCAGCTTCCCTTTCCGATGTATTTGCCTCCATCGTGCCGGGGGCGGTGCTGATGGTAATTTATATAGCATTGTACGCCATAATGAATAAGGCAGGAACCACGCTGCCAAAGCTGATATACAATGCCATTTCCCCGTCCCTGACAGCAGCGGACAGTGTTGGTTTTACCATTATCATAACACTGATGGTACATATTTTCTGGTTCTTCGGTATCCATGACGCTGCCCTTTCAGGTGTGCTTGCGCCTATCCGCGACGGCAATTTATCCATAAACGCGGCTGCCCATGCAGCCGGGCAGGCCCTTCCATCCATATTTACCACGCCCTTCTGGGTATATTTTGTGGCGATTGGAGGATGCGGATCCGTGCTGGCATTGACGGCACTGCTGTGTTTTTCAAAATCAAAACAGTTAAAGACCATTGGAAGGCTGGGAATTGTGCCTGCATTTTTCAATATCTCGGAACCTGTTATTTTTGGTCTGCCCCTTATGCTGAATCCGGTATTTTTTGTTCCCTTCCTGCTGACCTCGGTCATCAACGGTACGGCTGCGTATCTGACCATGCAGGTTGGCCTGATTGGAAAGAGCTTTGCCATGCTGTCCTGGCAGATGCCTTCTGTCATCGGAGCATTTTTCTCAACCATGGACTGGAAAGCGCCGCTGCTTATCCTGGTGCTGATTGTGGTTGACGGGCTGGTGTATTTCCCATTCTTTAAGATTTATGAGAAGAATCTGGTTAAGCTGGAGAGCGGGGAAGAGGACATTTAAACTATAAATATAATATCAATCAAAAGAAGGAGGATTTAAAAATATGAAACGAATCGTATTATTGTGCAATGGCGGTTTATCCACCGGAATCCTTGTGAAGAAAATGAAAGCAGCAGCAGAGGCGCAGGACTTTGCATGTGAGATTTCGGCTGCCCCTGTTTCCGACGCGGAAGCAGTTGGAGCTGAGGCCGACCTGATTCTCTTAGGCCCCCAGGTGCGATTCCAGATGGAGACCGTAAAGAAGCAGGTGGCCTGTCCGGTGACAAGCATTGATCCTGTGTCATACGGTACAATGAATGGAGAGAAGGTATTAAATCAGGTTAAGAAAGAATTGGGGGAAGCGTGATGGAGGATATGGAACTGATATGCCTGCAGATTATCAGCAATGCGGGAGAGGCCAGGAGCGAGTCCATGGCTGCCCTGGCCGCTGCCAGAAACAGCAGGTTTGACGAGGCCGGGGAGCATCTGGCGGCTGCCGGGGAGAAGATGAAAGAGGCCCACCATGTACATACCAGACTGATTACTATGGATGCCAGCGGGGAGTTGGATAAAATAGGACTTATCATGATTCACAGCGAGGATATTATGATGGGGGCTGAAATTACATTGGCTCTGGCAAAGGAAATGGTGGAGATGTACAAAAGCAGAGTTTAAAATGGGGGAGGGGTATGAATATGAAGATAAGGAAGCTATGTTTAGGAGGTGCTA
>PPYE01683988.1_pt1 | contig 10578 bp, 17 predicted proteins | sample 1559881 | NCBI WGS metagenome assembly PPYE01 (sample SAMN08240022, study PRJNA423297) | Human gut metagenome, whole genome shotgun sequencing project.
AAAATTTAAGTCCACCGTTACGAGCAGCATCAGCTACTTCTTTTACTCTCCCATGATACAAGTAACCATTACGGTCGAATACGACAGTCGTAATACCAGCTTCCTGAGCTTTCTTTGCAATCAGCTCACCAACTTTAGCAGCCTGTTCTTTCTTAGGCATAGGTTCCATGCCCAAAGATGAAGCAGCAACCAGTGTCTTACCACTTAAATCGTCGATAACCTGAACATAAATCTGCTTGTTACTTCTAAACACACTCATACGCGGACGTTCAGCAGTACCTGAAATCTTATTGCGTACTCTATATTTAATCTTAATACGTCTTTCTATTTTTGTTGTCATAATTGTACGATTTTATGTGAATTATTTAGCGCCAGCTGACTTACCAGACTTTCTACGAATTTCTTCACCAACAAACTTAATACCTTTTCCTTTGTAAGGTTCAGGCTTACGGAAAGAACGTATTTTTGAACAAACCTGACCAAGCAGCTGTTTGTCACAAGATTCCAATATGATAAGAGGGTTCTTATTTCTTTCAGATTTAGTTTCAACCTTGATTTCAGGAGGCAACTGCATAAAGATATTATGAGTGTAACCCAAAGCGAAATCAATGATATTACCGTTATTAGAAGCACGGTAACCTACACCGACTAATTCCAATTCTTTCTTGTAACCTTCAGAAACACCTACAACCATGTTGTTGATCAATGCACGATACAAACCATGGAATGCATGACGCTGTTTCAGGTTATCAAGCATAGCTTCTTCGTTTTCCTTCAACACCACGTGTCCGTCTGCAACCTCTACAATGATAGCAGGATTTACAAACTGACTCAACTCACCTTTAGGTCCTTTTACGTTCACAACATTTTCCTTCAGAGTAACTGTTACTCCAGCAGGGATACTAATGGGTAATTTACCAATTCTTGACATTGCTTATCCTCCTAACATTAATATACATAGCAAAGAACTTCACCACCAATCTTCAGTTCAGCAGCTTCTTTGTCTGTCATAACACCTTTGGAAGTAGATATAATAGCAATACCTAATCCATTAATAACTCTCGGCATGTCTTTGTATCCAGTATACTTACGCATACCTGGAGTAGATACTCTTTCAAGTTTCTTGATAGCGTTAACCTTGTTAACTGCATCATACTTCAGAGCCACTTTGATAGTACCCTGAGGACCGTCTTCAACAAACTTGTAGTTCAGGATGTAACCTTTATCAAAAAGGATTTTTGTAATTTCCTTTTTCAAATTTGAAGCAGGTACTTCCACCACTCTGTGCTTAGCACTAATTGCATTTCTCAATCTAGTGAGATAATCTGCGATTGGATCTGTCATAAAAATTAATTGTTAAATTAATCAGGACTACCCTGACAATATTTAATAAAAAAAATAAATTACCAGCTTGCTTTCTTAACGCCAGGAATCAAACCGTTTGAAGCCATTTCACGGAACTGAATACGTGAAATACCAAACTGACGGATATAACCTTTTGGACGACCAGTCAGTTTGCAACGATTGTGTAAGCGAATAGGATTAGCGTTCTTAGGGATAGCCTGCAACTTCTGAGCAGCCTCAAAAGCTTCTACAGGATCACCAGAATTTACAATCTTCTTCAACGCAGCACGCTTCTCAGCATATTTAGCAACAAGTTTAGCTCTTCTTACTTCACGAGCCTTCATTGATTCTTTTGCCATATCTTATCAATCTTTTTTAGCGTTTTTAAACGGTAATCCGAATTCTTTCAACAAAGCATAACCTTCTTCGTCAGTCTGAGCAGAAGTTACGAAAGTAATGTTCATACCCAAAATCTTGGTGATGCTATCAATGTTGATTTCAGGGAAGATAATCTGTTCCTGGATACCCAATGTATAGTTTCCTCTTCCGTCGAATTTGCTTTCAATACCTTTGAAGTCACGGATACGTGGCAATGCAACGCGAACCAGTTTTTCAAGGAATTCATACATTCTTTCACGACGCAAAGTAACCATCACACCGATAGGCATTTTCTTACGCAACTTAAAATTAGCGATATCCTTACGAGAAACAGTAGCTACAGCTTTCTGTCCTGTAATAGCAGTCAATTCATTGATTGCTACGTCAATAATCTTCTTGTCAGCTACCGCCATACCCAAGCCTTGATTGATAACAATCTTCTTAAGTACAGGGATTTGCATTGATGAAGAATACTGGAATTGATTCTTCAAAGCAGGAGCAATGCGCTCTGCATATTCTTTCTTAAGGCTAGCAGTATTACTCATTATTTAATCTCCTCTCCTGATTTTTTAGCATAGCGTTAGGTTTGGTACTCTTAGATACCATATTGATACCTTCTACCAGTGCACGTCCTTCTTTAACAAGAACCTTCAATACGCGGCCAGTTTTACCCTTATCTTCACCAGAGTTTACGTAAACTGTATCGCCTTTTTTAATATGTAATTTACTCATTACTTAAATCTTTTACAAAATTAAAGTACTTCAGGTGCAAGTGAAACCACTTTCATGTTCGCGTTACGCAATTCTCTCGCAACCGGGCCAAAAATACGACTTCCTCTAATTTCACCTGCGTTATTCAGCAATACGCAAGCATTGTCATCAAAACGAATGTAAGAGCCGTCAGCACGACGGATTTCTTTCTTTGTACGTACAATCAAGGCCTTAGATACTGCACCTTTTTTAATATCACTTGAGGGGATAACACTCTTTATTGAAACTACAATAACATCCCCAACAGAGGCGTAACGTCTCTTTGTACCGCCTAATACGCGGATACAAAGAGCTTCTTTCGCACCACTGTTGTCACATACTGTAAGTCTGGATTCTGCTTGTATCATAATTACTTAGCTCTTTCAATAATTTCAATCAATCTCCATCTCTTAGTTTTACTCAAAGGACGAGTTTCCATGATGCGAACAGTATCGCCAATCTGGCATTCATTCTTTTCGTCATGAGCATGGTATTTCTTCGTTTTAGAAACGAACTTACCATAAATAGGGTGTTTTTCCTTAAACTTAGCAGCAACAGTAATGGTCTTATCCATTTTATTGCTAACTACAACACCAGTTCTTTCTTTTCTTAAATTTCTAGCTTCCATGAGGACCATTATTATTTGTTAAGTTCTCTCTGACGCAATTCTGCTTTCATACGCGCAATAGTTCTGCGTAACTTCTTAATCTGTGCAGGATTTTCCAGCGGAGAGATCGAATGATTTAAAACCATTTGATTGTAATTGGCAACTTCAGTCTGAATTCTTTCTGCCAATTCGTTGGTAGCTATTTCTCTAATTTCTGCAATCTTCATATCAATTAAGCATTTTGACTTGCGTCGTAATCACGTCTAACAATAAACTTAGTTGTAACAGGAAGTTTCTGTGCAGCAAGACGCAAAGCTTCTTTTGCTACATCGAAAGATACACCTTCTACTTCGATCAAAATACGACCCGGAGTTACAGGTGCTACGAAACCTTCTGGAGAACCTTTACCTTTACCCATACGTACATCGGCAGGCTTACGAGTAATAGGTTTGTCCGGGAAGATACGAATCCAAATCTGACCCTGACGCTGCATATATCTTGTTACAGCAATACGAGCTGCCTCTATCTGACGACCTGTAATCCATTTAGTCTGAAGAGACTTGATGCCAAAAGAACCAAAAGCCAACTGATGTCCTCTTTGGGCGTTACCTTTAGCGCTACCTTTCTGCTGTCTTCTGAATTTTGTTTTTTTCGGTTGTAACATAATTCCTAAAATTCAAATCGTTAGCGATTGTTATTTTTCTTTCTGCGGAAGTTCTTTCCACCATTGTTACCGTTTCCTCCACGGTTATTTTCTTTGCTCTGAGTGAAGTTTGGAGCCAACTCACGTTTTCCATAAACTTCTCCACGGCAAATCCAAACCTTGATACCCAGCAAACCAACTTTTGTCAAAGCTTCAGCATGACAGTAGTCGATATCTGCACGGAAAGTATGCAATGGAGTACGTCCTTCCTTGTACATTTCTGAACGAGCCATTTCAGCACCATTCAAACGACCAGAGATCAGCACTTTGATACCTTCAGCTCCCATACGCATTGTATTGGCAATAGCCATCTTGATAGCGCGACGGTAAGCAATTTTACCTTCTACCTGACGAGCGATGTTGTTAGCCACAATCACAGCATCAAGTTCCGGTCTCTTAACTTCAAAGATATTAATCTGGATATCCTTATCGGTGATCTTCTTCAACTCTTCTTTCAGCTTGTCAACTTCCTGACCACCTTTACCAATGATAATACCCGGACGAGCAGTACATACAGTAATTGTCACCAATTTCAGAGTACGTTCAATAACGATTCTTGAAACGCTGGCTTTTGCAAGTCTGGCATTCAGATATTTACGAATTTTGCTGTCTTCCAGCAAAGCGTCACCATAATTCTTGCCACCGTACCAATTAGAATCCCATCCTCTGATAATTCCTAAACGGTTGCTTATCGGATTAACTTTCTGTCCCATCTCGGTCTCATTCTTTTCAAGGTTGCTCCCCCGTCAACATAAATCTTAGTTACAAACAATTCGCCGTCTTCAGCTTTACGTTCGTTTTTCTGTTCCCAGTTAGCAATAGCAGAGCGTAACAATTTTTCCACTCTTGCAGAAGCTTCTTTAGAAGAAAACTTCAAGACACCAAGTGCTCTATTTACCTCCATACCACGAATCATGTCAGCCACGAGACGCATTTTACGCGGAGAAGTAGGCACATTTTGCAATTTTGCAAAATACATGGTTTTAAGGGCTTCTTTTCTCTTTTCAGCCGATATTTTTTTTCTTGCTCCCATTATTTATTACTTTATTATTTCAAATGTGCGTCCTGTTATTATTTTTTCTTGTTACCAGCATGACCACGGAAAGTACGAGTTGGTGCAAATTCACCTAACTTATGACCAACCATGTTTTCAGTAACGTAAACAGGAATAAATTTGTTTCCGTTGTGAACTGCAATTGTATGCCCTACGAAATCAGGCGAAATCATTGAAGCTCTAGCCCATGTCTTAACAACTGATTTCTTGCCGCTTTCATTCATAGCCAGCACCTTGTTTTCCAGTTTTACATTAATATATGGACCTTTTTTTAATGAACGACTCATAAATTACTCAATTAATCAGTTGTTATTACTTTCTTCTTTCAATAATATACTTAGAAGACTGTTTCTTAGGTGCTCTTGTCTTCAAGCCCTTAGCATACAAGCCTGTACGTGATCTTGGGTGACCTCCCGACTGACGTCCTTCACCACCACCCATCGGGTGATCAACAGGGTTCATAACAACACCACGGTTGTGAGGACGACGACCCAACCAGCGAGAACGACCAGCCTTACCTGATGATTCCAATGCATGGTCTGAGTTACCTACACTACCGATAGTAGCTTTACAAGCACTCAAGATTTGTCTTACTTCACCTGAAGGCAATTTGATTACACAATATTTACCTTCACGAGATGTCAACTGAGCAAAGTTACCAGCCGATCTTACCAAAGCAGCACCCTGGCCCGGACGCAATTCAATGTTGTGAATTACAGTACCCACAGGGATGTTTTCAAGAGGAAGTGCGTTACCAATCTCAGGCGCCGCATTCGCTCCAGACATCAAAGTGCTACCTACTTGCAATCCATTAGGAGCAATGATATATCTTTTTTCACCATCAGCATAAAACAACAAAGCGATACGAGCCGAACGGTTCGGATCATATTCAATTGTTTTAACGACTGCTGGAACACCGTCTTTATTTCTCTTGAAATCAATAATACGGAATTTTCTCTTGTGACCACCGCCGATATAGCGCATTGTCATCTTACCTACGTGGTTACGACCACCAGTAGAACGCTTTCCATATACAAGAGATTTTTCTGGTACCGATGCAGTAATTTCTTCAAAAGTACCAATAATTTTGTGTCTCTGCCCCGGTGTTGTGGGCTTAAATTTACGTACTGCCATCTTTTATTTAAATATTGCTATAAAAATCAATAGTATCACCTTCTTTCAATGTAACGATAGCTTTCTTGTAAGCATTTGTACGTCCATTGATAAGACCAGACTTAGTATAACGGCTCTTATTCTTTCCTGCGTAGCGAATTGTGTTTACGTCTACTACAGTCACATTATACATAGCTTCGATTTCACGCTTAATTTCTAATTTGTTAGCTTCAGGACGAACAATAAATCCAAAGCGGTTGAACTTTTCAGATATTGCCGTCATTTTTTCTGTAACCAACGGTTTAATAATCATTCCCATATTACTTCAGCCTCCTTTAATTATTTCACTAAGGTTTCCTCGATAGCTTTCAAAGCACTTTCTGTCACAACAAGAGTTTCTGCGTTCAATACAGAGTATGTATTCAGCGCAGAAGCAATTGCAAGATTTGTACGCTCTAAGTTACGAGCAGACAAATATACGTTTTTATTTGCTTCCGGCAAAACCATAAGTAGCTTTTTATCAGCCACTTTGAGATTATTCACAACATTTACAAATTCTTTAGTCTTAGGAGATTCGAAAGTGAAGTCTTCTACTACTACGATGTTGTTAGTCTGTGCCTTGTATGCCAATGCAGATTTACGAGCCAAAACTTTCACTTTCTTGTTCAGTTTGAACCAATAATCGCGAGGTTTAGGACCAAAAACACGAGCACCACCCACCAATACTGGAGAGTTGATATCACCACGACGTGCACCGCCGCCACCTTTCTGACGACCCAATTTACGAGTAGAACCACTGATTTCGCTTCTTTCCTTAGACTTGTGAGTACCCTGGCGCTGATTAGCCATATACTGCTTCACATCCAGATAGATAGCGTGATCATTTGGAGTGATTCCGAAGATAGCTTCGTTCAAAGCAACCTTTTTGCCGGTATCTTCACCCTTAATATTTAATACGTTAACTTCCATTATTTCTCAATTATTACGATTGAACCTTTGCAACCCGGAACAGAACCTTTGATCAACAGCAAGTTGTGTTCAGGAATCACTTTTAATACCTGTAAGTTGTGAGTAGTTACCCTGTCACCACCCATTTGTCCGCCCATGCGCATTCCTTTGAATACTTTAGCAGGGTAAGAACAAGCACCGATAGAACCCGGTTTGCGGGCACGGTTGTGCTGACCATGAGTAGTCTGGCCTACACCGCCAAATCCATGACGTTTTACAACACCCTGGAAACCTTTTCCTTTAGAAGTACCAATAACATCTACATAAGCAGTGTCATTGAACAATTCTACAGTGATAGTGTCACCTAAATTCAATTCTTCTGAGAAATCTTTGAACTCGGCCAAGTGTCTCTTTGGAGTTACTCCAGCTTTCTTAAAGTGACCCATCAACGGTTTAGTAGTGTGCTTTTCCTTCTTGTCCTGGAAACCTACCTGAACAGCTGCATAGCCATCTTTTTCTACACTCTTAATCTGAGTAACTACACAAGGACCAGCTTCGATAACAGTGCATGGTACATTCTTACCATCAGCACTGAAAACGGATGTCATTCCGATTTTCTTTCCTAATAATCCTGGCATTTCAGTTAATTTTTAATTGATTAAACTTTAATTTCTACTTCTACCCCACTCGGTAATTCCAATTTCATCAAAGCGTCTACTGTCTTAGCAGTTGAGCTGTAGATGTCAATCAGCCTCTTGTAAGAAGACAATTCAAACTGTTCACGTGACTTCTTGTTAACGAAAGTCGAACGGTTTACAGTAAAAATACGTTTGTGTGTAGGCAATGGAATAGGACCGCTTACAATAGCACCTGTAGCCTTCACAGTTCTTACAATCTTTTCTGCTGACTTGTCTACCAAGTTGTGATCGTAAGATTTCAGTTTAATTCTGATTTTCTGACTCATTTGTTTATTAAATTATTAATTGTTTATATTGGGAAGGAAGCTTGAGGACTAAGAGTCATTCGCTAGTCCTCATCAACTTCCATCCTATTTCTTTTTATACCAAGTCTACGCGACCTTTAACTTCTTCCAGTACAGTCTTAGCGATTGAGCTAGAAACCTGAGCGTGGTGATCGTAAGTCATTGAAGAAGTAGCACGACCTGAAGTAATAGTACGCAAAGCAGTTACATAACCGAACATTTCAGCCAATGGAACCATTGCTTTTACGATACGAGCACCAGAACGGCTTGTTTCCATACCTTCTACCTGACCACGACGTCTGTTCAAGTCACCGATTACATCACCCATGTTTTCTTCCGGAGTCACAACTTCCAGCTTCATGATCGGCTCCATCAGAACCGGACCTGCCTTCACACAAGCATTCTTGTATGCCTGGATAGCACAGATTTCGAAAGACAACTGGTCAGAGTCAACCGGGTGGAATGAACCATCCTTCAAAACGACCTTCAAAGAATCAAGCGGATAACCAGCCAATACACCGTTCTTCATTGCAGTCAAGAAACCTTTCTGAACTGAAGGAATGAATTCCTTAGGAACGTTACCACCCTTCACTTCATCGATGAACTGCAGACCACCCTGTTTGAAGTCTTCATCAACCGGACCTACAGAAACGATGATGTCAGCAAACTTACCACGACCACCAGACTGTTTCTTGTAAACTTCACGCAATTCAACAGTCTTAGTAATTGCTTCTTTGTAGCTAACCTGAGGACGACCTTGGTTACATTCAACCTTGAACTCACGTTTCAGACGGTCGATAATGATATCCAAGTGAAGCTCACCCATACCAGAGATAACTGTCTGTCCAGTCTGTTCGTCAGTCTTCACAGTAAATGTCGGGTCTTCTTCAGCCAACTTAGCCAAACCGTTAGACAACTTATCAAGGTCTTTCTGAGTCTTAGGCTCTACTGCGATACCGATAACCGGTTCTGGGAAGTCCATTGATTCAAGAACGATCGGAGCAGTTTCATCGCAAAGAGTATCACCAGTGCGAATATCCTTGAAACCTACACCAGCACCAATATCACCAGCGCTGATTACTTCCACAGGATTCTGCTTATTTGAGTGCATCTGGAACAAACGAGATACACGTTCCTTCTTTCCTGAACGAGAGTTGTAAATATATGAACCAGCTTCTACTTTACCTGAGTACACACGGAAGAAAGTCAAACGACCTACATACGGGTCAGTAGCGATCTTAAATGCCAAAGCTGAAGTCTTTTCGTCTTCATCCGGTTTACGGTCTTCTTCAGCACCCGTGTTCGGGTTAGTACCAACGATGTTCGGAGTATCCAGCGGAGAAGGTAAGAATGCACATACATAGTCAAGCAAAGTCTGTACACCTTTGTTCTTGAATGAAGATCCACACAACATCGGAACGATTTCCATCTTCAAAGTACCTGCACGCAAAGCACGCATTACTTCTTCCTCTGTAATTGTAGAAGGATCATCGAAATATTTCTCCATCAAAGCTTCGTCAAACTCAGCTACTTTTTCGAGCATCTTATCTCTCCATTCCTGAGCTTCGTCTACCAAGTTTGCAGGGATTTCTTCTACATCATAGTCAGCACCCATTGTTTCATCGTGCCACAAGATAGCTTTCATCTTAATCAGGTCAACTACACCTTTGAAAGATTCTTCTGCACCGATAGGAATTACAACCGGACATGGATTAGCACCCAATACATCCTTCATCTGACGAACAACTTCGAAGAAGTCAGCTCCAGAACGGTCCATCTTGTTAACATAACCGATACGAGGAACATTGTATTTATCAGCCTGACGCCATACTGTTTCTGACTGAGGTTCAACACCACCTACAGCACAATAAGTAGCCACAGCACCATCCAATACACGGAGTGAACGTTCTACTTCTGCAGTAAAGTCCACGTGTCCCGGAGTGTCAATCAAGTTGATTTTATACTTGTTACCAGCATACTTCCAATAAGTAGTTGTAGCAGCTGAAGTAATAGTAATACCACGTTCCTGCTCCTGTTCCATCCAGTCCATGGTAGCAGCACCATCGTGCACCTCACCAATCTTATGAGTCAAACCTGTGTAAAACAAGATACGTTCAGAAGTAGTTGTCTTACCAGCATCGATGTGCGCCATGATTCCGATGTTACGGGTCAAATGCAAATCATGTTTAGCCATTTTAATTCGTCTTAAAGTTATTAACTAGATTAAAATCTGAAGTGAGCGAAAGCACGGTTAGCTTCAGCCATACGGTGCATATCTTCCTTACGTTTGAAAGCACCACCCTGTTCGTTGTATGCATCAAGGATTTCTGCAGCCAATTTATCAGCCATTGACTTTCCACCACGTTTACGGGCAAAAGCAATCAGATTCTTCATAGAGATTGACTCCTTACGATCCGGACGAATTTCGGTAGGAACCTGGAAAGTAGCACCACCGATACGGCGAGATTTTACTTCCAACTGAGGAGTTACGTTATCAAGAGCTTTTTTCCAAACTTCCAATGCTGAAGTTTCTTCACCCGGAAGCTTAGTTTCAACTGTTTTCAGTGCGTTGTAGAAGATTTCGTAAGAAGTGTTCTTCTTTCCATCATACATCAGATGGTTTACGAATTTAGAAACCTTCTGATCATTAAATACTGGATCCGGAAGGATCACACGTTTTTTTGGTTTTGCTTTTCTCA
>PPYE01345816.1_pt1 | contig 10576 bp, 4 predicted proteins | sample 1559881 | NCBI WGS metagenome assembly PPYE01 (sample SAMN08240022, study PRJNA423297) | Human gut metagenome, whole genome shotgun sequencing project.
TTTACCTGGACACTCGGAACTAATTTCAGCATGTATAAGAATGAAATTGTCCGTATTGACGATACTCTCGATGAGAACGGGAAACCGGCAAGTCAGGTAGCCCAGGGGTGGATTATCGGAGAACCGATCAATGTATACTATGATTATCTGATAGATGGAATTTTTCAGTATGATGATTTTGATATCACTCGTGATGGTACGGGAAATCTGGTCTATACCCTGAAAAACACCTATGATAGTGATAATGACGGTGTGGCCGACAGTCCGATTAATTACGGTGGCGCTATTGAACCGGGAATGGTCAAGGTGCGTGATAACAACGGGGATGGAAAGATTACAGCTGATGACAGGGTACCTATCCGTAAAGATCCGAAGTTTACACTCTCCCTTTCTTCTACATGGAACTGGAAAGGATTTGACCTGTTCATGGACTGGTATGGAGTTTCCGGCAGAAAGATTAAGAACGGTTATTTGTACGAGTATAATTCCGGTGGTTCTTTACGTGGAAAATTGAATGGGGTGAAGGTGGATTATTGGACTCCGTTCAATCCTTCGAACAAATTCCCACGTCCTTCTTATAGTGCGGACCCTGCATATTTGAGTGCCATTGCCATTCAGGATGCTTCTTATATCCGTTTACGCACCTTACAACTGGGATATACTTTCCCCACCCGACTATTGAAGAATACTCCGATTCATAAATTACGCTTGTATGCAACAGCTACTAACTTGCTGACATTTACGGAGTTTAAATCTTATAGTCCCGAACTGACTCCAGGGTCTTATCCGGAGTCCAGACAATATGTGTTTGGTGTCAATGTTTCATTCTAAAATAAAGAATCCTTATGAAAAAGTTAATATATACAGCCTTTGTCATTTGCGGAATGTTGACCGCTTCCTGCTCGGATTTATTAAATCTGGAATCAAAAACAGACGTGACGAATAATTATCTGTTCACTACTCCCGAAGGGTTGAATACTGTCGTTACAGGATTGTATTCCCTGGCACGTGAATTGCCGGGTGGAGCGGATAATAACGAATCTAATCTGTACATCGTTACCATGTGTGACTTTAATACGGATATTGCCATACTTAGAGCAGGTGTTTCTACCTCAATCGGACGTTTGAATACAAGTTTTACTCCAAGTACCGGAGATGTCAATAAGTTCTGGAAACATCACTATGGGATTATCGGAAAAGCAAATGAAATTATTGTAGCGGCAGAAGCCTTGGGACTGGATGACAGCGATGTATTGCACGCATGGAGTGAAGCGAAATTCTTCAGAGGACGGAGCTATTTTGAACTTTGGAAACGCTTTGACCGCCTTTATCTGAACATCACTCCAACCACTGTAGATAATCTGAAACGGGAGTATAAACCGGCTTCTCATGAAGAACTGATGACACTGATGACAACTGACTTGGATGATGCGATGAAAGGTCTGGACTGGTCACTTCCTCAAAATAACGGAAATGTATTGTATGGACGGGTAACGAAAGCGACTGCCAAACATGTCCGTGCACAGGTTGCCATGTGGGAATCGGATTGGGATACAGCCATTGAGGAATGTGAAGACATCTTTAAACAGGAGGGCATTTACTCAATGGAAAAGAAGGCCGAGAATGTATTTAATAGCGCAGATTTGAAATCCCCGGAAGTGTTGTGGAGTTTCCAATATTCACAAAACTTGGGTGGAGGAGGTTCCGGAACTCCGGTTGCCGGACATCGTATCTCTATTCAGACCACTACCCGAATCAATAAAATTGCAGGTTGTATCAATACGGCCGATCAGGGTGGATATGGTTGGGGACGTATTTATCCGAATACCTATTTATTGAGTTTGTATGACCAGGCTAAAGATACACGATACAATGAATTGTTCGTACACCGTTTCAAATACAATGATCCTACTTCTCCTAAATATGGCGAATTGATTCCCCTTGCGAAAAGTTCCAGTTATTGTGAGACGCTGCATTTCATGTCGAAAAAATACTTTGATCAGTGGACTATGGCCGATAATCCGGACCGGACAACGGGATTCAAGGATTTGATTGTCTATCGACTGGCTGAAACTTACTTAATGGCGGCAGAAGCGTATATGCGCCGTGACGGAGGAATGAGCACGGATGCTCTGCGCTGCTACAATAAAACATGGGAACGTGCCGGGAATGACAAATTTGCGGGACCTCTGACGCAAGATATTCTTTTGGATGAATATGCCCGTGAACTGAACTTCGAGGGAGTCCGTTGGCCTTTACTAAAACGTTTGGGTCTTTTGGGTGAAAGGGTGAAAGCGCATTATGGCGAGACAAAAGCTGAAAATCCTTATTTAGATAAAGATTATGCGGAATGTCGTACCAGTTTTGTAGTTGGAAAGCACGAATGTTGGCCTATTCCACAGGAGCAGATTGACTTGATGGGGAAAGAGAATTTTCCACAGAATGAGAATTGGTATTAAGCGATTGATTATCTGTAAAACATGAATGAGTATGAAAAAAATAATATATCTGTTATTGATTTTAAATCTGGGGCTGCTTTCCTGTGTCGATGATGCGTCGGTACGTGTGATGCCTGAATTTAATTGTAAAGATACAAAAGTAAACCTGGCAAAAGCGGCGGGTTCTTCCGTCACATCGCTATTATATACTAATGTCGGTCAGGTTGTTGCTCAATATCAAGCGGAGTGGCTTTCTGTAGATGTAAACGCTAAAAGTGTAATATACACTGCCTTGACGCAGAATGACGGTGAGGATGCAAGGAGTACTGTCGTGAAACTGACTTGCGGTTCATATACAGTGGAAGTGACGGTTACACAGGATTCCAAAGAACCGGACCTTTCTTTGAAGGTAGGACAAAGTGTAGATGATGGTATCGGTATGATTTTCTGGGTGGATCCTTCGGACAAGATGGTAGGAAAAGCTGTATCTGTAAAACGTCAGGGAGGAAATCCTTTTGAGGCTTCTGTGATGTCTCATAATGCGCTTTCTACAGTGAATGGATATGCCAACACGGCTTTGTTTACTGCTCCTGCTGCAAATGATGCAGTGGCATACTGTCAGTCGTTGGGTGAGGGATGGTATCTGCCTGCACGTGATGAGTTATGGGAGTTGTTTGATGTTTACAACGGTATTGGACATGCTGATCCGGATTTTGCTTCGGTTGTACCTGATAAGTTGACGGAAGTTGAGAAAGCGGCCCGTGCGGCATTTGATAAGATGTTGACCGATTTGCAGGGTGATGTGATAAACGAGGCTGCCGGTTCGGGCAATGGGGAAAGCTATTGGTCGAGTACGGAAAATGCAGCAGGGGATAAGGCTTATTGGGTACGTTTCGGAAAGTCTGGTGCTGATGCAGGAAATAAAACAGCTACCAACCGTTTTGTGAGATGTATGCGCACAATTGGTGATTATACTTATCCTGAAGAGCCGGCAACTCTGACGGTTGCTCCCAATCCTGTGACATTGGAAGGTGCTAACGAAGCGGAAGCAAATGTTACGTTGACATCCAATAAGAGTGTATTCAGCGTGGTGTTGGCAGATGATTCCTGGCTTTCATATACTATTTCAGGCACAACAGTTACGTTCAAGGCAAAATCAAAAAATACCACTGGTAATATTCGTACGACAATTGCTACAATAACAGCCGGTACTGGCGCAGCCGCAAAAGCAGTGGAGGTAACAGTGAATCAAAATGTAGCTGCCGAGGGAGACGCTTCCCTCGAATTGAGTACCAATACGGTGACTATTACGCCTGATGCGGTAGCAAAATCAGAGGTAATCACAATGATTTCTGATGAGACGGAATTTGCAATAAATATCACTGATGAATCTTGGGTGAAAGCGTATGTTGATGTAACAAATAAAACTCTTTATTTTTGGACATTATCTCCCAATCTGAATAGTTCTAACCGGGTAACGACTGCTACGGTAACAGCCGGAAGCGGAGCGAATGCACCTAAACAAGAGGTTACGATTACACAGAGAGGATTTTTAAGTTCCGAGTTTGCGGTGGGACAGGTAATTGCGGATAATGGTTCGTTAAAAGGAGGCATTGTGTTCTGGGTAGATGGAACTAATCGTGGTAAAGCGAAAATCATGTCGTTGGACAGAGAGAATTTGGCATGGTCTACAGCAGGCTCTCCGGCTTCTACCGGAGTGGATTTATCCGGAGATGATGGATATACTAATACTATGGCGTTGGCTGCATTACCAAATGCATCGGAAATGCCTGCCATTAAGTTCTGTATGGACAAGGGGACAGGTTGGTATTGGTCGGGGAGAAAAGACTTGGAACAAATGTTTGAAACATATAATGGAACCACTGTAGCAAATGCAACAAATGATAATCCGAATGCGATTACTGATTTTGAAAAAGCCAATCGTGCAGCATGGGATCGGGTTGTCAGCAATGCGGGAGGAACTATTATGAATGAGGCTGCGTCATCTTCTACAGGAGATACATATTGGGCTTGTCGTGAGGCTTCGAATGGTGTGAATGGATTTTATGTACGTTTTGGAAAGCCTATATCTTGGAGCAGTGCAACCTCTAAAAAGAGTTCTTTAAGATATATTCGTGCAGTTCGTTCAATCTCGAAATAATGGTATTTATGTATAAGGTATATAGAAAAATAATCTTAGCCTGCTTGTTATTGATTGTTGCCGGCACGGTCTGCGGTCAGCGTGTGACGCAAACGATCAACGATGGTTGGAAGTTCTCCCTCTTTGAGGGAGACGCGTCCACTGCTGACTTTGATGTGTCCGGTTGGACTGACGTTTCCATTCCTCATACTTGGAATGCAAAAGATGCAGAAGATGAAATCCCCGGTTATTTCCGGGGAAAAGGCTGGTACAGGAAAGCCGTGACAGTGGAGGAACTGATTGTCGGTCAAAGAGTTTATCTTTGTTTTGAAGGAGCCAATCAGGAAACAAATGTATTTGTGAATGGAAAGTTGGTAGGGAATCATAAAGGTGGTTATTCTGCTTTTACGTTTGATGTGACTGACTATGTTCATACCGGACGCAATCTGGTAGCAGTGAGTGTTGACAACTCTTATAATCCGGATATTGCTCCTCTTTCGGCAGACTTTACTTTCTTCGGCGGACTTTATCGGGATGTTTATCTGGTGTATACTTCGCCCGTGCAACTGTCTACCACCCATTATGCTTCCAGTGGAGTATATCTCAAAACTGTTGGAATAACAGACGCTCAAGCGGAAGTGTGTGCAAAAACATTCTTGTCCAATGCTTTGAAAAGTAATCAGGCATTGATTCTTGAAACGGAGATTTTGGATACAGACGGCAATAGAGTGGCACTTTCCGCAAAGAAAGTGAATGTGAAGGCAGGGGAGAAGAATGTAGCCTTTGAAGCGTTGATGACTATTGCGCAACCCAAACGGTGGGATGTTGATTCTCCTTATTTATATAAGGTGTATAGCCGTTTGAAGAATAAAAAGGGAGAAGTTCTCGATTGCGTTGTTAATCCGCTGGGAATCCGTGAATATCATTTTGATGCGGAAAAAGGTTTTTTCCTGAACGGGAAATATCGGAAATTGATTGGTACCAGCCGGCATCAGGATTACAAAGGAATGGGGAATGCCTTGCGGGATGAAATGCATATCCGGGATATACAGTTGAGTAAGGATATGGGAAGTAATTTCCTGCGAGTGGCTCATTATCCGCAAGATCCGGTTGTGATGCAGATGTGTACCATGTTGCCTTGTCATTCTGCTTCCCAAATCTATCAGGAAGCAGGGATTACTGAATTGCCGATGTTATTGGGATTTAATCTTTATAATGGATGGTATGGTGGTAATTTGGACGGATTTGAAGAGAAACTGGAAGAACTTCACAAGGAGTTTCCTCATAAACCGTTGCTTATTACCGAATATGGGGCGGATGTAGATACTCGTATTCATTCTTTTTCGCCTGTGCGGTTTGATTTTAGTTGTGAGTTTGGCTCTGTCTATCATGAACATTATTTGCCTGAAATTCTAAAGAGGGATTATATCGTGGGGGCTATGGTCTGGAATTTGAATGATTTTTATTCCGAAGCCAGAAGAAATGCCATGCCTCATGTGAACAATAAAGGGTTGGTAAGTACGGATAGAGAACGTAAGGACGGATATTTTCTTTATCAGGCTTATCTGAAAGAGTCACCTGTTCTGCATATTGCTTCTAAATCTTGGAAGAATAGGGCAGGAGCCAGTCGGGATGGAAAGAGTTGTACGCAACCGCTGAAAGTTTATACTAACGCGGATAAGGTGGAGGTCTTTTTGAATGGAAAAAGTTTGGGAGTATATCCGGTAGCAGATAAGGTGGTTTCCGTGGACATTCCTTTTGTAAACGGAAAGAATGTGGTGGATGCTGTGATTGAAAAGGAGGGACGTGAATATCGTGACCAGTATGTTTGTGATTTTAAATGTGTCAATGTGAAGAATGGCTTTACGGAAATCAATGTACTACTGGGTGCTCGACGCTATTTTGAGGACCGGATAGCAGAGATGTGCTGGATACCCGAACAGGCTTATGCAGAAGGTTCATGGGGATATATTGGTGGGGAAGTGGCTCCGAACAAAACTCGTTACGGTTCTTTGCCGGCCAGCGATAAAGATATACTGGGGACGGATCAGGATCCTATCTTCCAGACACAGCGAGTAGGCATTGAAGCTTTTAAGGCAGATGTACCGGATGGTGTTTATGCTGTATATTTGTATTGGACAGAACTTACTTCTGAAAATAAAAGAGAGGCTTTGGTGTATAATTTAGGAAATGATGTGGTGAGGGAGGACTATATTAACCGGGTATTTTCTGTGGATATAAATGGAGTATCTGTTGCCAAACAACTGAATATTGCAGAAGAATACGGTTCCGAACGTGCGGTTATTAAGAAATATATTGTTCCGGTTTCACAAGGAAAGGGGCTTGTCGTTCGTTTTGGAGCGGTGGAGTCTGTGCCCATTTTAAATGCAATACGAATCGTAAAAGAATATTAGATGATGAAAAATAGTATAGTTATATTGTTTTTACTGCTGTTATCCCAGTTTGGTTATGCCCAGGGACGTACATTTAAGGTCACTGCCCGTCCGTGGGTGAAAGGACAGAAAAATCTGCCTTGGAAAGAGTATGATACCCGTACTATTGCTCAATTGGATGGGTTCAAACCTACTGGTAAAGTACGTGTGAATAAGTATGGAAGTGATTTGGATGCTCCCAGGCATCGGGCTACAGGATTTTTCAGGGTAGAACGTATTGGAAATCGATGGTGGATGATTGATCCCGATGGGTATCGGCATTTGCAGAAAGTGGTGGTAGGAGTACGTTTAGGTACTTCCGAACGCAATAAACAAGCAATGCTGGACAAATTCGGTACGGAGGAAAAATGGATCGAAGGAACGGCACGGATGATTCATTCGCTGGGCTTTTCCGGGACCGGCTCCTGGAGTAATGAAGAAGCTATTGCCTCTTACAATGCCTCTCATAAGGAGGTACTGACTCGCTCAATCATTCTGAACCTGATGAGTGGATATGGGAAGAAACGAGGAGGAACTTATCAGTTACCTGGTAATACGGGATATCCTAATCAGTGTATTTTCGTTTTTGACCCGGAGTTCGAAACCTATTGCGATGAGATGGCACAAAAACTGGTCGCAAATAAAACGGATAAAAATATCATCGGATATTTTTCGGATAATGAACTGCCGTTCGGGCCGAAGAATCTGGAGGGGTATCTGACTTTGAAGAATCCCAATGATCCGGGAAGATTGTATGCAGAATCCTGGTTGAAACAGCAGGGTATTACTTTGCAGCAAATTACGGACGAACATCGGGAAGAGTTTGCGGGGGTAGTAGCGGAACGATACTATAAAGTGGTGTCGGAAGCGATTCGGAAGTATGATCCCAATCACCTTTATTTAGGTAGTCGTCTACATGGAAAACCTAAGTTTATCCGCCAGATTGTGGAAGCGGCAGGCAGGTATTGTGATGTCGTTGCTATTAACTACTATGGTGCATGGACACCGAGTGAGAAGACCATGAAGCATTGGGGCGAATGGGCTCAAAAACCTTTCATCATCACGGAATTTTATACGAAAGGAATGGATTCAGGGCTGGCAAACACAACAGGGGCAGGTTTCACCGTTCAAACCCAGCAGGAACGTGGATATGCCTACCAGCATTTTGTTTTGGGATTATTGGAAAGTGGGAATTGTGTCGGATGGCATTGGTTCCGTTATCAGGATAATGATCCGACAGCAAAAGGGGCAGATCCTTCGAATCTGGACTCTAACAAAGGGCTGGTAGATAATGAATACAATCTTTATAAACCGTTGGCTGATGCTATGAAAGAATTGAATATCAACGCTTATCGTTTGGCTGACTGGTTCGACCAACAATCAACTAATAATAAATAAAATACATACCATGAAAAAACTATTTATATTGGGAACTTTTCTGTTTATAAGTTCTATTCCTATGGTGTCTTGTACGGATGATGATGATAAAGATCCTAATTTTATGCCTCCTGACATAGTGATGGGAGGGGGAGATGTAGAGTCGGAATATCCGGAAGATTTGCCTGCTCCCGGAGCTTCTGTGATGTATACTCCGTCATTAAATGCCAATATGTATCGTCCTATCAGTGTTAAGTATTCCAGTGCTTATCCGCCTATATCTAGTTGGAAAACAGAGAATACACGTATTATTGCGTATATGGACGGGTATAAGCCGGCTATTAAAACGTTGAAAGCGTATCAGGAGTCGGTTAATAAATACGGAAGTTCGACTACACTTCCGAAACAGGCGGCTACGGGAAGATTTTATACGAAGAAAATAGACGGACGTTGGTGGTTGGTTGATCCGGAAGGTTGTCTGCATCTGGAGCGTAGTGCGACTTCTTTGCGTAAGGGAACTTCTAGTCGTAATAAAACGGCCTGGAATAGCAGGTTTGGAGCTGATGAGAAATGGTTATCTACTACTCAACGTGAATTGAGTGAGATCGGCTTTCACGGTACAGGTGCTTTCTGCACAGGAACTTATTCACTGATTCAGACTCATAATGTTTCCAATCCGAGCAGTCCGTTAACTTTGGCGCCTTCATTTGCTTTTTTAAGCCAGTTCAAGAGTGCGAAGTCTTATAATTATCCCGGAGGAAGCGATGATAACGCGGCAGGTCTTGTGTTTTATAATGGATGGGCTGAATGGTGTGAATCATATTTGGCAGGTAGTGCTTTCGCAGATTATTTGCGGGATCCTAATGTGTTAGGTTTCTTTTCAGATAATGAGATAAACTTCTCTTCAAACAGTTCCCGGATTTTGGATCGTTTTCTGGCTATCAGTAACTCAAGTGATCCGGCTTATGTTGCGGCGAAAGCTTTTATGGATTCTAAAGGTACGCAAAGTGTGACGGATGACTTGAATAATGAGTTTGCCGGGATTGTAGCAGAGAAATATTATAAAGCAGTGAAAGAGGCAGTGAAGAAAGTAGATGATAAGTTGCTTTATCTGGGAACTAGATTACATGGAACTCCTAAATACATGGAAGGAGTAGTGAGAGCTGCCGGAAAATATTGTGATGTTATTTCTATCAATTATTATAGTCGTTGGAGTCCTGAACTGACAACAGCGATTGCTGATTGGGCTAATTGGGCGGACAAACCGTTTCTTGTAAGTGAGTTTTATACGAAAGGGGTGGAGGACTCTGATCTGAATAACCAGTCGGGAGCCGGATATTCTGTCCCTACACAAAACGAGAGAGCTTATGCTTATCAGCATTTTACATTAGGATTGCTTGAAGCTAAGAATTGTGTTGGCTGGCATTGGTTCAAATACCAGGATGATGATGGTACGGACAATTCGTCGAAACCTGCTAATAAAGGTCTTTATGATAATTCTTATCAACTCTTTCCTTATCTATCTTTCTTTGCCCGCGAATTGAATTTTAATGCGTATGATTTGATTCAGTATTTTGATAAATAGGTGTTGTTTGTTTCTATATAATATTTGAGAGGAAAAACAAAGTGCGAATTTTACAGGATTAGTTTTGGTTAAAGCTATACTGCAAAATTCGCACTTCTTATTTCTAAATGAATAATCAATGTCTTATCAGAGTAGAGTATCATCTGATAGACAAATGAATATCGGTAGTGAAAAATTAGTTATGTACTAACGTACCTATCTCTTCTCCACTGATAACCTTCTTTAAGTTGCCTACTGTGTCCATATCAAATACGACGATTGGCAGATTGTTTTCTTTACACATACAAGTCGCTGTCAAATCCATGACTTTCAAACCACGTTTCAGTACTTCATCGTATGTAATATCGTCGAATTTGGTAGCGGTAGGATCTTTTTCGGGATCAGCCGTGTAAATGCCATCTACACGAGTACCTTTCAGCATAACGTCTGCTTCGATTTCTATGCCTCTAAGTGAAGAACCGGTGTCAGTAGTAAAGAAAGGATTTCCCGTTCCAGCGGACATAATGACCACTTCGCCGTTCTCCATACATTCGATAGCTTTCCATTTACTGTAGAATTCACCGATAGGTTCCATCCGGACTGCTGTCAACACACGTGCCTTTAC
>PPYE01159013.1_pt1 | contig 10572 bp, 12 predicted proteins | sample 1559881 | NCBI WGS metagenome assembly PPYE01 (sample SAMN08240022, study PRJNA423297) | Human gut metagenome, whole genome shotgun sequencing project.
TGCCGGTTCTGTATGATTTATTTTTCATGCAATAGGATTGGATGTCGGTTGCCCGCAAATCGATGCTAAAAGACTCTAAGGCTTTTTTTTCTTGCAAAGTACGCAGAGCTTTTGCTGCGCCTGTGATTACAGGGAGATTTGATTTGTTGAGGATAAAACTTTTTGTGTTTTTCAAAGCAAGGAGCCTGGCATATTTGGGGAAGGATGAATAAGAAAAGGGGGAAGGTACCAGTTCTGATGAAAGTAAAAGCGATGCTGCAATTCGTTTAAGACGGCTATAAAGGTAGCGCTTGCTTTTTATTGCCTCAAATACATCCGGAAGAGACGCCTGCTGGATTTCTTTGTACCATTTATTTTCTAACCCTTCAGAAAAGAGCCGGGAGTCTCTCAGTGACTCTTTTTTTGTTAGCCGCCCTAATAATAGACATGAGTCTTCGTAACGGGCGTAAGAGAGAATATGCCCTGTGTTCATAAGGGTATGGATTTCAGTTTGTATTTGTTCAGGAAGCAGAGGATAAGACTCGCCTGCTATAAAATGCTTTCTGGCAGTTGTGGCAGAGGCGGGATAATGCGTATTTCTTTCTATGACGATAAATGATAAAGGCAGGTTTTGCTTTAATGCGGCCTGCACATAAAGGAATCCAAGCAAATTATTGGGGCGTGTTAATTCTCGTGAGATTTCAGGATATCGGATTTCCATGGATTTGGTGACAGCAGAGGCGTAAGAAAGTCCCTTTCCTAAAAATTGGTGAAAATATAGATTGAAATCGGGCTGCAGTGACCAGTGCGCAGCGTTATGAAGTGTATCCGAATTTAAGGATTCGGCGCCAAAGGCAATATGGGTACACCCCATATTATGAAGCAGTGAAACCGATGAGGCAGCAAATTTGTCGGCGCTTTGCAATACACAAAGTACAGGGAGTTCGATTACGGCATCCACACCAAACATAAGAGCCCATTTTGCACGTGTCCATTTATCAAAAATAGCAGGTTCTCCACGCTGTACAAAAGAACCGCTCATCGCGGAAATTATAGGAGCGTCCGGAAATAAATTTTTAAGGCTCCGGAGCATATGGGCATGGCCGCTGTGGAAAGGGTTCCATTCAGCAGTAATTCCAATATACATGATGTACCTCCAATGTATTTATTGACTATTTTACCATAAGTATGTGGGGTTTCCCGTAATCAGGGGAATGGCATATGCTATAATTATTTAATGAAATAATAAATCGGGATAATTTTATTTATAGAAAAGGAATAAATGGATATATATCATTTGGTTCAGAGGAATAGTTTAGGTTTTCTTATATGTTTTGTCCTGCTTTTGTCGGGGTGTAGCGGTAATAATGTGAGAGATAAGTTTGTCTTTGGGAAAAATAGAATTAGTTGTAATAATACAACTATTACAGTATTAACACCTTTTGAACTAATTGCAAATGGAAAACAGGCGGAAATCTCAGACAGAAATGCTCATAAAATAATGGCAGAAGGGCATAATCAACATATACGCATCTTTGTTATGGGGGATAAGAATACAATAAATGAGAGCATATCTGCTGCGGAAGAAAGTGCAGAAACTCTTTTGCGGAACAATAAGCGAGTTACTAATTTGAAGGTAGAAAAAGCTGACGATAAATTTACGCTAAAGTTTTGAGATTCTCTTATGTGGAAAAAGCAAGAGAGGAGAAGACTGCACTAACGGTTAATGAATATATTTTTTTACAGGATGAAGTTATTTGGCGTGTAATTTACCAATATCGGACAGAAGATCCGATTGGGAGAGAACTCTCCGCACAGCTGGCAGGGAGAATACAGATTGGGGCAGTATTTTAGGAAATGGGGGAAATGTGATGCGTTTCGGTGGACACGGATTATTTTCTTTGTTACTCTTTTTGGTATGCGGAGCTTTGATTGGCGGGATTATTGGGCAAGTGCTCAGCCAGGTCAGCTTATCCGGAATGATACCGTATTTGACGAAAACATATGAGATTTTTGATTTTAAGGATATTTATTTGAATTTAGCGGTCATAGATGTTCATTTTGGTATCCGGTTTGCGCCCAATTTAATCAGTATTTTCGGGATACTTTTGGCAGCTTGGGTATATAAAAGATTTTAATGAATTTATTGTTATTACCTAGTCTATATTATGTTACTTTGGCCAATCAAAGGAGGGGCTATAAATGATGATTAAAGAAATGCGGAGCGAAGATAAACCGCGCGAAAGATTTGCCAAGGCTCCCGATACGGCTAGCATGGTAGATTTGGTTGCTATCCTGTTGCGAACCGGTCGCCACGGGTGTTCTGTTATGGATATGGCGCAGGAAGTGGTAGAGCAAATTCGGTTGTCCACGGATGTCAATGGATTTGATAATTTGGATTGGCGGGATTTAATCTCTGTGAAGGGTGTTGGACAAGATAAAGCGATTACCGTATGTGCAGCAGTAGAGTTAGGGCGAAGGCTGGCGCAGTTTCATAATAAGAAACAGTTGGAGAATTTTAGTTTCCCCGAAGCAGTGGCATCATATTTTATGGAAAAATTAAGACATGAAGATCAGGAACATTTCATTGTCTGCTTTTTAAATACCAAGAACAGATTGCTTGGATATAAAGAAATTTGTGTGGGAAGTTTGGATGCTGCGCCTGTGGATATAAAGGAGGCTATGAGATGGGCTCTTCGCTTTAAGGCCCACGGTATGATACTCGTACATAATCATCCGTCAGGATATCCGGAACCTTCAGATGCGGATATTAATTTAACGAGACAATTTACAAGGGCTACTTCATTTTTTGATATACGGTTATTAGATCATGTTATAATCGGTGATGGAGAATTTGCCAGTTTAAACCAAAATGGACTGGTATAGAAAACATAGTTTAAGAATTGTAATTGAAGGAGCGCATATTATGGCAGATAGGGAAAATGAAAAGAAATATTCCGCGGAGACGAAAGGGTATACGGATAAAATTTATGAAGTAAGGTTCATGCCGGTACTGGAAAGGAGTGAGTATCAGGCTGGACCGGAACGTGAGGGACTCATTAAGTTACAAGGAATTATGGAAGAAAAAGATTTCGAGAAATATATTAATAATGGATTAATCCGTATTACACAAGATGGCGATCGGCTTATGATGATCAGCAAGAGTGAAATGTATCGTTCCATGCTTATGGGGAAGTTCTGGAGTTCCATTTGCGAAGCTTTTGGTGTAGATAATTTTCGTGTGGTAAGCCAGACAAACGGATATTAATAATAAATATTAATAATGAGGGAGGGGTGATTAGTCCCTTCCTTTTTTCATTTGTCCTTGACTTATATAAAATTTACATTAATGTCTAATGATAGAAATTATGATATAAAAGGAAAATATTTGACTAGAATATATGTAAATGCTATTCTTTTTGTAATAAGTTTTATATACACTCTTTTATTAATTTATGAATAAAGTGTATGGTTGCTAAAATGTGAATTGGGAGGATGTTATGTATTTTTTGCACTTATTTCATGCTGGCGGATTTATGATGTACCCGCTTTTACTTTGTTCGATTATAGTTGTAGCGATTTTTTTTGAAAGATATAGATACTATTCTTCCCATCGTTCCAATACAGAAAGGTTGTCAGCGGTGATGACTGACAGCTTGAACCGGGGCGATATAGAAGGATTAAAAGACGCTTTAAAAACTGATGGAGGAATTCCGGCTGGGGTACTTCTATCCGCAGTCAATGTATATGGAACTAAAGCACACCAGGCGACAATTATTGAAGGTGCGGCAGCACATGCAGCAGGTCTTTTGAAAAATTACCTGAATTATCTGGATGTTATTGTGACGCTTTCTCCTCTGATGGGGTTGCTCGGTACTGTTATCGGAATGATCGGTTCCTTTGGTGTCCTTTCTACTGCGGAGGGCCAGCCTTTTGCTATTACCGGCGGCGTTGCGGAAGCATTAGTGTGCACGGCAACGGGTTTGTTTGTTGCCATTATAGCGTTAATTGCTTATACTTACTTATCCCAGCAAGTTAGCCACTATATTTCTTCCATAGAAAAATTATCTTCTGTTTATCTTGCAATAGCGGAAGGTAAAGAAAAATGAGATTACAACAGCTGGATGTAGATAAAAAGCCTAAAATAATGATTATCCCTATGATTGATATCATATTTTTCTTACTTGTTTTCTTTATGATGAGTATGTTAACCATGGTGGTGCAAAAATCAATTAGTTTAAATTTACCGCAAACAGTGACTTCGAAATTGGATGTGGAAAAGGCCTTACCGGTAGCGGTTACTTCAGATGGGCAGATTTACGTAATACAGATGGATGGCTGCCTTTGGAACATCTGTTGCTTGTCACGCTGTAGTGTTTGTCGTGATTGGAGCGGTTGTGGCGCTATTTCCTTCCACTCCCGTTGATAAAGGGCCTATTGAGGTGGAGTTGGTTTCATTGTCCGGTGGTGGCGGTGGCGGCGGCGGAAGCTCTGATGCAGATAATGGACCTGCCATAGAGTCACCTTCGGCCAAACCGACAGAAGTTGCACCGCCTCCTCCGGCTCTGGCAGAAGATATGCCGGAAGATGCCATGAATGATGTTCATGAAATTGCTGATTCAGTAACAGAATCTAAAGAGGCTGCAACAAAAGACAATATGGGGAAGCAGGTTTCCAGAGAAGGGGAATCTTCAGGAAATCGTGGGTTTGGCAGCGGTACGGGTTCCGGAGGCGGTCATGGATCTGGACATGGCACCGGAACAGGGTCAGGTACGGGTTCCGGCAGCGGTACAGGTTCCGGTGGTGGAAATGGTTCAGGAGCAGGAACCGGTAATGGTGATGGAAATGATGGCGTCACTATGGGCCCGCAAATATTAAGCGCACCATCTCCTTCTTATCCTGAGTCGGCTCGTGCGTCAAATGTAGAGGGAACGACGGTGGTCGGTCTTATCATCAGCGTTAATGGTAATGTGACAAGTGCTTGGGTTGAATCATCATCGGGAAACAGCATACTTGATCAAACTGCGGTGAATGCCGTTTACGGATGGCAATTTGTTCCCGCAAAGCAAAATGGAGTGGCTGTTGAAGCGCAATCACGAGTCCCAGTATCATTTACACTAAAGTGATTGTTATATATGGTTTTGGTAAGTGTAGGAACTAATCTGTGGAGATTTCATATTTTCACAGATTTTTTTAAAATAGATGATAGAATAGGAATCGTATAGTGTATTCTAAAATTTTTATGAGGAGGATAGTTATGTCAAAGGGGAAGTTATATGGAATCGGTGTGGGACCGGGAGATTCCAAACTTTTAACTGTAAAACGATTCCGGGAATTCCCGCTTTTTTAGGAATTGCCTCTTATATCGGAATGCCGGTGACCGAATGGGAAGAAAACGTACTGATCATTCCGGCAACTGCAGATCCTGAAAAAATTGACAGAGCACTTTCCGCTGCTGACAATGCGGTAATTATGAAGGTGTATAAGAAGTTTGCATTTATCCAGGAAGAACTGCGTAAGCATCACATGATAAAGAATGCGGTCATGGTATCACGCGCGGGTTTGCCTGATGAAATAATAGAGCGGGATCTGGATAGTTTGCCTTCAGATTATCGACCGAATTATTTAAGTACAATTATTGCCAAACGAGGGAACTGATATGACGGAGTTTATACGACCTCGGATTATCGTTGCAGGTACGAACAGCGGTGTCGGGAAGACAACGATAGTGACCGGCCTTTTATCATATTTCAATAGAGAGGGGTACAGAGTCCAGCCCTTTAAAGTGGGGCCTGACTATATAGATCCCGGGTTTCATGCGGAAGCGGCAGGACATAGCTCTTATAACCTGGATACATGGATGACACCTCCAGATAAGTTAAATGAGACCTTTGTTGCTTTATCTAAAAATGCAGATATATCAATTATAGAAGGGGTTATGGGTCTCTATGATGGAGGGGAGGATGGAATCAGCAGTACTGCCGCCATTGCAAAACAGTTAAATGTGCCGGTCATATTGGTATTGGATTGTAAATCCGTTGGGTACAGTATCGCGGCTACAGCGTTAGGCTTCCGTGAATATGATAAGGGAGTAAATATCGTCGGGGTCATATTGAATCGCCTTGGTTCCGACCGCCATGAAGCGATGGTTCGAGAAGTTATGGGAAAAATTCATATGCCTGTACTTGGCGCGTTCCATCGGGATGATGCATTAAAAACGCCGGAACGCCATTTGGGACTGACACCTGTTACGGAAGTAGAAACACGAGTGTTAATTAAGCATATGGGGGAGGCTGTCAGTAGATGGGTAGATACGGATGCCTTCCTGAAAGCAGCGCAGCAGGCACCTTCTATGTTTGTAGATGTACGGAATGATTTTTCAGCTGAGAAACGGGTTTGTATTGCCGTGGCGAAAGATGAAGCGTTTTCTTTTTATTATCCGACAAGCTTAGAATATCTTGAAAAAAATGGAGCAAAAATTATTGAATTTAGTCCTCTTCGGGATAAAACTGTACCGGAAGCGGATGGCCTAATCTTTGGCGGCGGCTTTCCGGAGATGTTTCTGCAGCAATTAATGGGGAACATTTCCATGAAGGAGTCTATACGCCGGTGTGCTGAAAGAGGAATGCCGATTTATGCGGAATGCGGCGGATTGATGTATCTTTGCAAGGCTATACAGGGATTTAATGGAGAATGTTATGAAATGGATATCTGCACCTTTCTTTTGATGGGAATCCCAAAGCTGGAGAAAAGTTAATTGAATCCTGCGAGCGTTATCATTGTAGCAAGGAGGGAAAATGACAGAACAAAAGGGCTTGATCCTTATTAATACAGGAACGGGTAAAGGGAAAACCACAGCGGCGTTAGGTACTGCAATCCGTGCTTGGGGTAATGGACAAAAAGTTCTTATTTTACAATTTATTAAAGGTGCATGGAAATATGGTGAACTTAAAGCAATTGAGGCATTGGAAGCATGTAATGGAAATATAGAGATTCGACCTATGGGTGATGGCTTTGTGTTTCACAATCGCAAAGAGGATGAAGCTGCTTATCAGAATAAAAAAGAGTTGGCAGCCAGGGCTTGGGAAATTGTTGTTGATGAAGTAATGAGTGATAGGTGGGATTTGGTTGTTTTAGATGAAGTTAATTATGCGATTCATTTTAAGATGCTTGAACCGGAAAAACTTTTAAAACTTATTAAAGAACGGCCTCCGCGGTTAAATATGATTTTAACCGGGCGCTATGCCAGGCCGGAGATTATTGAAGCTGCTGATACGGTAACCGAAATGACTTTAATTAAACATGCTTTTCAAAATGGGATACATGCACGTAAAGGTATAGAATTTTAAATCGGCTGCAGCAAGATAAATTCCTTTACATAGATTAAAATGCATGATAAAATCTCTAAATAAATATAAAAGTAAATGAGGGATGCGGAATGGCACTCTATGTAAAAAAGTTTGGCGGATCATCTGTTGCGACAACAGAAAGAATGAAGAATATAGCATCGCGCATTCTTCGCGAAAAACATGATAATGATAAGATTGTTATAGTAGTTTCCGCCATGGGTGACAGTACGGATGATTTGCTGGCGTTAGCCGGTCAGGTTCCATCATTGAGACATGGCCGAGAGATGGATATGTTGCTGTCTACAGGAGAACAGGTCTCGATCTCTCTTTTGGCGATGACCTTCAAAAGCTTAGGGGCACCTGCAATATCTTTGACGGGGATGCAGGCAGGAGTTTTTTGTAGCGGGACACATGGCAAGGCGCTGATTGACGATGTAAAACCGGAAAGAGTATTTTCTGAGTTAGAGAAAGGGAATATTGTCATTGTTGCAGGTTTCCAGGGGGTGTTGCCGAATGGAGATGTTGCCACTTTGGGGCGCGGTGGGAGCGATGCAACAGCAGTTGCCCTAGCCGGTGCAATGCATGCGGATGTGTGTGAAATTTTCACTGATGTGGATGGTGTTTATTCGGCGGATCCCAGATACTGTCCGCATGCTGTAAAAATGCAGGAAATCACGAATATAGAAATGCTGGAATTGGCACGTCTTGGCGCAGGCATTATGCAGCCGCGCAGTGTTGAATTAGGGATGCATTACCACATACCAATTCATGTCAGATCTACATTTACGGACGATGAAGGAACAATTATCCAGGAGGAATGCGTCATGGAAAGAAAACGCCAAATTATTAAAGGTGTTGCGCAAGATACACATACGGCCAGGATTTCTGTATTGAACGTGAAAAATGTTCCCGGTGTTGCGCATATGGTGTTTGAAGCTCTTGCTGATGAACATATTGATGTCGATATGATTGTACAAAGTGTGCAGCGGTCTAATGATGATCTGACCGACATTATTTTTACTATTACCGATACTGATTTAGAGGATGCGAGGCGTGTTCTTGGCGAATTGCAGTCGCAAGAAAAATTGACGACTATTATTTATGATGATAATATGGCGAAAGTATCTATTGTGGGTGCAGGCATGCTCGGTACGCCCGGGGTTGCTGCAAGAATGTTCGGCGCACTGGGAAGGGTCGGCGTTAATATCTTGATAGTTAGTACATCAGAAATTAGCGTATCCTGTCTGATTAACCGGGACGATGTGGCAAAAGCTATACAGGCTATCCATAAAGAGTTTTGGGGAAATAAAACGGCCTGATCGTTAGACTATTTAGAAAGCACAGGATAAAATTGCCTGCGCTTTTTCTATTAATGATGAAATAATATGGAGGTTGACCATGAAATGGAATAATGGAGATGTGGTGCATGGATTCAATATTATGAAAGTGGATCATGTTGAAGAGGTAAATTCTGATGTATACATGATGGAGCACATAAAATCCGGTGCAAAATTAATGTATTTAGATTCAGCAGATGATAATAAGGTTTTTTATATCTGTTTCCGCACGACACCGGATAATTCAAAAGGAACGCCGCATATTATGGAACATTCTACTCTTTGTGGCTCAAGGAAGTTCCCTTTAAAAGAACCCTTTGTGGAACTTGCAAAAGGCTCTTTGAATACCTTTTTAAATGCCATGACTTGGCCTGATAAAACTATGTATCCTGTTGCCAGTAGAAATTCTACAGATTTTCATAATCTGATGGATGTGTATTTAGATGCGGTGTTTTATCCGGACTGTTTGCAGAATCCCCAAATACTGATGCAGGAAGGATGGCATTATGAACTTGATAAGAAAGATGGAGAACTTACCTATAATGGGGTTGTTTATAATGAAATGAAGGGAGCACTTTCTTCCCCTGATGCATTATTGAACGACGCTGCGATGGAAAAGCTTTTTCCTGATACGACATACAGTGTAGAGTCAGGGGGAGATCCAGACGTTATTCCTACTCTTTCATTCCGTGAGTTTACTGATTTTCATCGTCGTTTTTATCATCCGTCAAACAGCTATATCTATTTATATGGGGATATGGATATAGAAAATACCTTAAAATATATTGATGAAGAGTATTTATCGGCTTTCGATAGACGGTGTGTCTATTCTGAGGTGGGAACACAGAAAGCGTTTGCCAAACGTGTCATAGCAGAAAAGAATTACAACATAGCAGATGGAGAGAATATCGCTAATAAAGCGATTCATGCTTTATATGCTGCTATGACGGATTGTATGACAACAAAAGAGTCATTGGCCATTCGGATATTAAAATATGTATTGATTGATATGGATGGCGCTCCGTTAAAAAAAGCCCTCCTTGATGCGGGTGTTGGAAGTGATGTGTCGGGAGCTTACGAGGATAGTTATAAACAGCCGGTCTGGTCTATTGTTGTGACCGGTTCGGAACCTGAACGGCAGGGAGAATTCTCACAAATCGTAGATCATACACTTAGAAAACTTGCGCTTACGGGGCTTGATAAAAAGATGTTGACTGCCGCATTGAATCGTACGGAATTTATTTTAAGAGAAAACGATTATCAGGGGAGGCCTAAAGGCTTGTTTTACGGAATACGGGCTATGGATATGTGGCTATATGACCGTGATCCAATAGAAGCTCTGCGGTATTACGATGATATAAATGGATTAAGGAAAGCTATTGAAACGGATTATTTTGAAGGCCTGCTTCTAAAATATCTTATTAAGAATCCTCATCAGGTATTGATTACCATGAAAGCTAAAAAAGGGATTGATGAAAAGAAAAGAATTGAAGTTGCGGAACAACTGGACGCCTATAAAAAAAGCCTTTCAGAGAATCAGATTACGGATATTATAGAAAAGGCACGGGTATTAAAAGAGCGACAGGCATCTGTGGATTCAGAAGAGGCTTTGACTGCTATTCCTCTCCTTCGAAGGGAAGATTTAAATCGTGAAATTGAGAATGATGAAATCGAGGATGGCAGAATTGAGGAAATCCGTCATTTTCACTATGACATCAATTCAAACGGTATTGTTTATCTAAATTTATATTTTAATTTAGAAGGATTATCAAAAAAGGATATCTTTTATGCCAATATATTGACAAGACTGCTATTATCGATGAATACTGTAAATTATGAATATTCTGAATTGGTTAGACAGTCTAATGCGTATACTGGAGGAATTAACTTTCAAGTGGGGTCGATCA
>PPYE01338793.1_pt1 | contig 10572 bp, 7 predicted proteins | sample 1559881 | NCBI WGS metagenome assembly PPYE01 (sample SAMN08240022, study PRJNA423297) | Human gut metagenome, whole genome shotgun sequencing project.
TTGAAGTTTATCTGTTCCTGACGAATCTTTGAAAGCACTACATCCCGGTTGCTCTTGGCTACCCGGACTTTCCCACGGCGTTTTCCCCAATCGAGAATCGGAATCTTAACGCCTACCTGAACAATCTGATTGTCCTGCAAGTTCCTGTAAACGGCCGGAAAATTCCGGTTCTCACCCGTATATCCTACGCTTGCAAACAAATCGACACTACGCAAATTTCCGCGTGCAGTAGCTACTTCATAATCGGCTTCCAACTGGCGGCGACGGATATTCTGTGCAAAAGAATTACGTTCCAATGCTTTATTTAACACCTGATTGTACTCCATCCTCGGGCCATCCACAGCTTCGGGAAGAACCGGGTTTAGTACTTCATCCTCTCCCACTCCCAAAAAAGCACGGAGCTGGAACATCTTGGCATTGAGATCACTCTCTGCTTCCGTCAATGCTGCTTTCGCATTCAAAGCGGAGAGTTTCAACTGCAAGAGTTCATTCTCGGAAATCTGCCCCATTTTGCGTTTGGCAAGGGCTACTTCATAAAGGTGGTCGGCGTTTGTCTGGTTCTGTTTCGCCGTGCCAAGATTTTCTTTTGCCAACAAAAGATTAAAGTAATAAGTGATGGCACGCATCGTCACTTCTTCGGTAGCAGTGATAAAAGCTGCTTTCGCTTCGGCATAACGAACCGGTTCGATGCGTCTGTTCCACTTTATATTATTGACTCCAAAGATGGGTTGTGTAAGTTGTAATGTGACAGGAACCGACATAAAATGCCGGTCTCCTCCGGCTCCCAATTGCTTGATATAGTCGAGAGAGGAAGTCAGCGAAAGTTTACCACCGGTAAGCCAGATGTTTTGATCGATAGAAAGATCACCGGTAAGCCCCAATGTGTTATTACGGACGAAACCGTAAGAACCGTCCGAATTTTGATAGGAACTATACGATTTGTTATAATTGGGCAGGGTTCCGGTCAAGTTGACTTCCGGCAGAAGATCAGCACGAAAGGTACGAAATTCCCAATAGGCCGTTTTCAATTCATTCAAGGCAACAGCAGCGTCAACAGATTGAATACGCGCCATAGCAATAGCTTCATTCAAGGTTATTTCCCTTTCCTTCTGTGCCGACAATGCCAACGGCAGGCAAACGGCAGCAAGAGCAAACAATATACTTTTCTTTTTCATTATACACAGTATTTTCCACTATGAGAGAATCAAACGATGTGCCAAAAAAGTAAAGTTTTTATTATCAACAGATTAGAAAATAAGAAAAGTGTCCATTTTCGGACACTATGCCCAAAAGTGAACGTTCGATTATTCGCAGTAGTTAGGAAGGCGCACAGTGAAACGAGTGCCTTTACCTACTTCGGAGGTGACGGAGATGGTACCATTCAGACGTTCGATGATGGTCTGACAAATACTTAATCCCAAACCTGCTCCTTGGGTGAAATTATCGACTTTATAGAATCGTTCGAATATATGACGGATACCTTCTTCAGAAATACCGACTCCGGTATCCTCCACAAAGATGCGGGTGTAGCCGGGAACCTCATCGTCTTCATAGCCGAAAGTAATGAAACCGCTACTCGTAAATTTAGCAGCGTTATTTATCAGATTATTCACGACTTGCTGCAAGCGTACATTATCTGTCGTGAGATATTTCTTATCACTTTCGGGCATACGCAACACCAGTTCTACTCCCGGTGGCATATTCAAGCGTTGAGAATCATGGACGGTCTTTAATAACAGCGGCAGGTTATGCTCGGCGAACATAAATTCCATGGTTCCCGATTCGATACGTGACAAATCAAGAATATCATTAATCAAAGCCAGTAACAGGCCGCAATTTTTATTAATGGTTCCGATAAACTGGGCAATCTCTTCGCTTGTAAAACCACTCGTATCGCTTAGCAAATCGGAGAAACCTACAATCGCATTCAACGGAGTCCGAATCTCGTGACTCATGTTGGCAAGGAACGCCGATTTCAGTTTGTCAGCCTGGAGGGCTTTATCACGAGCCTCTCTCATCTCCTGCTCGGCAGTCTTATATCGCTGGATACTCTGGCAAACACCTAATATATTGTACAATGAATCTTGTGTCAATCCCGTGATTACGGAAGAACGATATTCCCACCATTCATACTCTCCGTTGACATTCCGCTGACGGAAATTCAGACGGGTATTAGAATCTTCTCCTGTCAATGCTCTATTAAATAACGGACTTATTTCCTTCAAATCATCAGGATGGATAGTGCGATCCATTTCATCACGGGAGATGGTAGTAACCGATTCATCGTATCCAAGACGTTTCAAGAAACCTTGCGGGAAAATGAAACAGTTGGTTTCCATATCAAACTGCCACGGATAGATGGAGCTTTCGTCTACTGCCATATCAAAGAAACGCTTCTGCATTTCTTCATTCGAAATATTCCGTGCGGAAAGTGCCATACCGGTAATCGTATCCTTTGAACGGATCGGGACTATTTCCCCCGACACCGGGAAGTATTTATCACTATGCACTTCTTTCATGAAAGCTCCCTGGGGTATCTTCACACTTTCTCCTTTTGAAGCTACCTGCTTCAGCATAGAATGAAGAATATCCTGACCGTTATAATATATCTTGAAGATGCTGCCTGCCATCATTCCTTCATAAAAACGGCCCCCTGACTCATACGGCAAATGCAGCATTTGTAATAAGGAGCGGTTTGTGAAATGAATGTGCAAATCGGTATCATACGTTATCACACCATCACGGATGGAATGAAATACATTATCAAACTCATTACGCTGTTCCACAAGTTTATTCTGCACGAGCAGACGGGTCTGTGCCTGAATCCGTCGTTTGGACTCACGCCGGTTGGCACGCATCAACCACACGATAGAAGCTATCAGCAACGCCAGGATAGACGGATAGAGCAGTATAAAAAGGTATTTATATTTTTCCCAATACGGTTCGTTGACGATGGTTCCGCTAGAGGATACTTTATCAGGGTCAATATGAAAATAATCCAACTGTTTATAGTCATAGATGAATCCCTGCGTGATTTCTGTCACTCCTATTTCTTGGGGAGATGTACCTTTTAAGACTAAAGCAGCCCTTTGAGCTGCCGATAATGCTGAAGCATAACTATCGGAATCGTATGCACAGAATACGCCATTAGTTAACCCCACATTCTGACTCGAAAATACGGGAGCTTTTGAGTTTTTGCCAACGAATGAAAGGAAAGGCGACCATTTAGGAGCAACCACCAGACGTTCGTAGCTGTTACGAGGGTAACAAATAGCAGCAATGATGTGACTCGTTGTATGATTTTGGGTATTATAGACTTTCATTCTATAATCCGGATTGTCTTTTTGAAAGATTTTCCACTCTTCTTCAAAATCTTCAAGGCCTTTGTTACTCAAAAAGCTGTTATCTATCACACATACCACTTCTTTCCGCTGGGGAAATATCTTTTGCGCCTGACGCAATATGACATCAAAATCCGGATTGGCAGTGAACCCGCAAACATTGGGATGAGTAGCAATCAGCTCCATATCAGGATACTTAATGCCGAAAAACACGACCGGTATCTGCAAAGGCAACGAATCTCCACAGGCAAAAAGAGTATAGAAAGCTTCATCACTTGCTGTTATAATCAAATCGGTCTGCCTGTCACGAGCACGCTGACAAAAACGACGCATAATTACTTTCTCGGAGTTGAATGCCCAAAAATCGGCATCAAGATACTCCGTTGTTATATTCACCTTCAGGCCACTTTCTTTAAATCCTTTGACCAACCCCTGATTAAGGTCGCTATGCCAAGGAGTCTGTGAGGTGTATGACTGTATAAACAGGATATTGTATGTACGTTCCGCTGCTGCCGCCTGAATAAGAACAGCAAAAAACAGAACGATAAGCAAACAATAGTAGCGTCGATTCATATAATTAAAGCCTGCGGTGTTTTCAATATTATGCCGACAAAGATACGTTAATTATATTGAAAACAAACAGATAGCCCAAGTTTTTTATTCTTCGCGCAACGCCTCGGCAGGGTGTATGCGAATTACCTGACGAGCAGGAAACCAAATGCCAACGAGAATCATTAAAGAATCCTTCTTTATTTAAACGTTGCCAAAGCTGCATCCGGCTGGCCCCGACTGCTATACGAAGCGCAGACTCGGCACGACGGTGCTGCGTACGGAACCAGAAGGTGCCGACAATGCCCAACAGGATATTAAGCAATAAGAAGCCCATCATCCAGAAACGTACCTGTACCTGATTATAACTTCCTTGCTGGAAGTCATTCCGCAGATCTTCATAATCATGCACTTTCAGGATGAATAAGTTACCGACACTCAACTGGTTGGCGGATAATTTCATCAAATGTTCCGCAAAGTCTCTGGAAGTCCCCGGTTTCACCCGCAGACAAACTTCTACACTCGAAGGATAAATATAATCTTTAGGCCAAAAATTTTCACCCACTACTACATTACCATTCTTTAAAGCTTGCACCAATGGCTGCCAACCACGCCCATCAGCACTTTGATAACGAAAGACCTGAAAAAAGTCAGGGGTTACCGAACGCCGTAGCGGATTACTAACTAATGTATCGATACGTAACATACTACCGGAGTTACTCCCGATATAGGGACGCGCATTATTGGATATTGAAACGGCCTTCACTTCCGGCAATCTCCGGAGACGATTAGTCAACTCGATAATATCTTGTCCTAAAGATGTACTCTTTTGTTCTTTCGAAAGATAGGAATTACTCTTGTCGTTTTTCAGGCTTAGTTCCAAATAATACGTATCGGTAATATCAAATCCTACCGGTTCGTAATAAGTACGCGCTGTCACATACGTCCAGTCGACCACATACCACAGGACCACAAAAACAATTAATAGTTCTGACCACAACCATCCGTTTGACCGGCGCTCGTTCCATATTTGTTTTAATAGTTGCATTTTCTTTAGAATTTAGATGAGTTGAAGAATTATCTTTCGTTGATGGCATCCACAATATTGGTGCGAGTTACTCTCCATGCCGGAATGACGGCACTTAATAAATTGAGTAAGAAGCAAGCCAGAAATGCCAGCAGGAATACGGTAGGATCGAACAGTAAGTCGACACACATGGTCCGCAAATCTTCCACGCCATTAGATACAAAGTCTACGGAGAAAAGCATTCCTCCCAAAAGGAAAGCGGCGACATAACTTAATACCAGTCCGAGAATTCCTCCGAACAGGGAATAAAGCATGTTTTCGGATAGTACCTGCATCATAAGCTCCCGTCTGGGGGCACCAAAGGCTTTTCGCACTCCTATTTCGGAGATACGCTTACGCATGCGTGACAAAGTAAGTCCGGATAAGTTGACGGCAGGAACAATCAACAAGACAAGTAATGTCAATATGTATTGCCGTACTGCTTCTTTCACAGCAGGAGGATTGTTGGCGGAATAGCGTTGCGCGGCTACGAAATAAGTATCAGGCTGTCCGCGATAGAGTAAATCGAAATTGGGATGCCCTGCCATAAAGATAGCCCGCAAGCGGTCTGCCTCCTGACGAATAGCCGGAAAATCATCTTTCGATTTAGCCAGTATATAGACGGCAGTCATACCCATGATATTGTCATCGCCCCAAGTGGCTGTGAAGGCACTTGTTGAACTCAAAGGAATCCAAACTTGCGCATAGGCGTATTTCGCCAGTTTAGAGACCGGACGTACCACTCCGCAAACAATATAAGCCGAATGATTCAGAAGGAATGTTTTTCCAACCACTTCTGATGTTCCGAACAAACGGCGAGCCATATCTTCGGAAATCACAGCTTTTGCTGCTCCGGCATCAAAATCGGCATTATCATACGGTTTACCAGATAGAAACTCAAATTCAAATATTTTCCAGAAAGCATCGTCTGTTTGCAACACACTACAACTTTCCATCTCACCTGCCGGTTTAGCAGCCAGCATTGTTTCCTGCCAGATATTGGTTATGGAAACAACTTCGGGAATTGTCATTGCTTTGAAACAAGCCTTTGCCGTATTGTATCCGATAGGGCCATTGCTTTGCCAATTCACGTTGGACTTACTTTGAAGTCCGGCAAACCGGAAAATAAGCATCCGGTCACGATGGGTTTCCGGTGCAAAGGGAGCAATAGTCGCACGTAAAGTAATCACAATTACCATTATCATAGCAATAGCCAAAGCTGTACCAATAATGGAAATAGAAGAAAGCAGTTTATTTTCTCCCAACAGATGGAATGCTTGTTTAAAATAGAGTTTTATCATGATCGTTACCAGTATAAAGTTCAGTATATTTCTTACTCGTCTCTTAGTGCTTCGGCCGGTTGCACTTTCATTGATTGCAGAGCCGGATACAACACGCCAAGAATAATCATTATCGCCATCAAGAGATATGTCAGTAAAATGGCTATCAGGAAACGGGGTACTGTAAATGCCATTTGTGATATATCCACTAGTTCAGTATATCCAATATTGAATGCAATCAATACGGCAGGAAGAGCCGACATGCTTAACAGTAACAAACCTTCCGTAATCAAACGATAGAATATGTTTTTCCGGTTAGCTCCCATTGCCATGCGTAAAGCAACTTCTCCCCGGCGTTGCTGGGTACGGAACCAGAAAGTGCCGATCACTCCCAGAAAGATATTCAACAACAGGAAAAAGAGAATACAGAACTGGGTACGTAATTCATTATCATTGTCTATCTCACTGGCTGTCCGGACTTTGCTTAATGGAGTGACATCAAGTATATAAATATTCCCTACCTGATAGATACGGTCGGCATCATTCATAAGACGTTCCACAAAGCCATCGTCTACACCTTCGCGGACACGCAGACTTAATTCGAGATAGGCTACGTTTTCGACTGTTTCCATTTGTTCGTCAGAAAGGTAAGTGCCGATATAGGTTCCGGTAAAAGGTTTTCCGGCAATGTTATAACGATCGTAGCGAACGGGCTCTGTTAAAGCTGCAATACGAAAGTTGGTATCACTCATGCGAACTTCTTTACCCAAAAGGTCTTTTCCGTGGAAAGTAGCATCCGGATAATAGTCTGCAACATCGACAGGAACGATTATTGTATTTTTCTCCAAAGCTTTCACCAGACTTTCATGACCGGAACCATCGATATTCCGGAAACGAAACACCTTATAATATTCAGGAGTCGTCCAACGATCCATCGTACTTATCCAAACCGTGTCGTTATCCGGAAAACGGAAACTCGCTCCACTGCACCCTTCATTGTATGGAATACTGTTTTGAGAGATACAGACAGATTCAACTTCCGGATGACGGGACAAACGTCCGGCTATTTCCCTTAAAGCAGTCATATCATCTTTAACAGTCAGCTCCGGATTGAAATCGGTAGATTTATCGGTAAGACGGTTCATACGTAATACATACGTATTTTCTATATTAAAGCCCATTGGCTGATAATAGATATGCAAAGTGACATAAACCAAATCAATGATATACCACAATACGACAAACACCAACAATAGCTCAATCCATAGAAAAGCATTGCTCCGGCGCTCATTATATATTTGTTTCAATAACTGTTTCATCATTTCATCTTTGGTTTATTGCATCTACAATGTTCATTCTCGACACTCTCCAAGCCGGAATTCCGGCACTCAATAGATTTAATAACAGGCAGAAACAGAATGCAACGAGAAACGTCAACGGACTGAACAGCATATCAGTGGAAAGAGAAGTTTCCCCGGCAAGACCTGCATTCTCACTGTTATCAAAAAGGAATGAGTTTAACAGGAAAGTAGCTGAATAGCTCAATATCAGTCCCAGTATTCCCGCAAGCAGTGTCAATATCAGATTCTCCCAGAATACCTGTCGCAACAATTCGTTGGCAGTAGCACCGAATGCTTTCCGGACACCGATTTCCGTCATACGCTTCCGCATGCGGGATAAAGTCATACTACTTAGGTTGATAGCTGGAACCAAGAGGAGAATCACAATGATAAGAATGAATCGCCTGACAATGTGTTTCATATCCAAGTCTGTCCCCCAATGGCGGTAAAGGTAGGCAAATTGAGTATCCGGCTGACCACGATAAATCAATTCCATATCCTTCAGCTTACTATTGTAGACCTGACGATATTTTTCGACTTCAGCACGAATAGCCGGAAAATCGTCGGACGAACGTGCAAGGATGACCGCCCGCATAGGTCCCATCAGATTTTCTCTCCACGAGAAAGAAGCCAAATCAGTTGATGTATAGGGAATCCAGACCTGTGCATAAGAAGCTGTCGCCAACTTTGATACGTCTTTCACTACTCCTGTAATGGTATAATCCGCTTTATTTAATTGGATGGTACGCCCTACCACGTCAGTTGTACCGAACAGGTGGCGTGCCACACTGGCAGAAACCACTGCCTTGGACAGCCCACTCTCAAAATCGGCTTTCGTATATGGTTTGCCACACAAGAATTCAAAGCAAAAGACTTGCCAGAACGCTTCATCCGTTTCCATTTCATCTACACTCATCCTGCCTCCTCCGGGAAGAGAAGCACGCATCTTATTATTAACGGAAGTAATGGTAACCGCTTCAGGTATTGTCAACGTCTTAAAGCATTCACGGGCAGTCGTGACGGACATCTGGCTGCTGGCAGCATTATTGTGTTGCTCTTTATGCCGGGACGTCATTGCCTTGACATACAATGATCGTGAACGGTTAACTTCCGGCACGCAGTCTTTTATCCGTATCTGCAATGTCAGCACGATCACCATTATCATGCAAATAGCCAAAGCTGTACCTACCATACAGACAATACTAATAAGCCGGTTCTCTTTCAACTGGTAAAGAGCTTGCTTTATGTATTGCTTCCACATCTTCTTATTCTTTTTTTGATTTGATTCTACAGGAGTTCACAGAAGAATGTTCTACATTAGATATTCCAACCTTTCTTTGTTACGTCTTTACACTTCAGGTTTTTGGAGTTGATTTTACCAACGCCATCCCGCTTAAAGAAAGCTGCATCCGCTTTACCGGATACAGTGATATTTCCTACTCCATCCACTTTAGCTTTGATAGTGCTGCAATCAACATTCAACTTCATATTGCCTACTCCGTCAACATCTAGTTTCAACTCATCGCAATATAGACTTTTCACGTTACAGTTGCCTACTCCATCAAGTTCGAAAGCTATATTTTTAAGTTTTAGTTCTTCTTTTGCATCGAAGTTCCCTACTCCATCAATTTTCACTTTACTCAAATCGGGAGCAGTAATATAGCAAATAAGGTTCTTGATATTCCTCGCATTCCTATCTTTATACGAGATAACCAAAGTTCCGTTTTTCACTGTCACCCTTGTTTTTTCTACAAATTCAGAAGGACCTTCCAAACGGCAGGAGCATCCTGCCGATTGAGTAAAAATAATATTCCCGACAGATTGCAGGTTTATGGCAGAAAACTCGTCTACATTATAATCTTTACTCACATTTTGTGCCGATAGCGAACAGAAAGCAACACTTAACAGGACAGCTATCGCAACGATGAAAATATTCTTTGTCATGATGATTTTTAATTTAGAGATACATTAATCAATTTTTCCATTTAGTTCTAATCGTAAGAGGCCGTTTCTATTGTACCTGGCGTCCATCGAAGAAACGAATAGTGCGCGAAGTCTGCTTCGCCTGTTCTTCATTATGGGTAACCATCACGATAGTACGTCCGTCTTCCTTATTCAACCGATGAAGCAGTTCCATTACTTCAGCTCCCATCTTTGAATCCAAGTTACCTGTCGGCTCATCGGCAAGGATTATTTCGGGATTACCAATAATCGCACGGGCAATAGCTACACGTTGGCACTGCCCACCGGAAAGTTGTGTAGGAAAATGTCTCATACGATGGCTTAATCCTACTTTTTCCAATACCTCTTGTGCCAACCGTTTTCGTTCACTACCAGCCATACGTCGATAAAGCAAGGGGAGTTCTACATTATCCATCACATTCAACGAATTAATCAAATGAAAAGACTGAAATACAAAACCGAGCGTTTTATTACGAAAAACCGCCAGTTCCTTGTCTTTCATTCCTTCGGTACGTATTCCGTTGATTTCCACCATTCCCATTGTAGGTGCATCAAGCAATCCCATTATGTTCAGCAGGGTGGATTTTCCGCATCCGGAAGGTCCCATTATACTTAGAAATTCTCCACGTTCTACCGTCAGATTTACATTCTCCAATGCTACCGTCTCAATCTCGTCCGTACGATAAATCTTAGAAAGAGAGTTCAATGTTATCATAACTTCTAGTATTTAGTTTATTTAATTTTCAACTTATTCTTGTTCTTATAAGCACTCATATCGCTTACTACTACTTTATCACCCGGTTGCAATCCGCTCAACACTTCTACATATTCAAAATTAGAATCTCCTAACTGTATTTTACGTTTTACCAGTTCATTATCCGAATTGCAGACAAAAAGTTCATATTCACCGCGTCCCACATAGAAAGAGCCATTGGCTATGCGCATTACATCTTCCTTCACAGCATTCATCACATAAACATCTGTCTTTAGTCCGGAACGTAAGCGGCGGTGATTATCTTCTTTCAACTGAACGG
>PPYE01627804.1_pt1 | contig 10571 bp, 5 predicted proteins | sample 1559881 | NCBI WGS metagenome assembly PPYE01 (sample SAMN08240022, study PRJNA423297) | Human gut metagenome, whole genome shotgun sequencing project.
TAATTACCAATACGGTAAATTTCAGAGATTTATGCAAGGAAGTATCCATGTTCGGTATGATTCCCGAAGGCGCAGTGAAACACGTGATTGACGCACTGATTGATGCGTTGAATACGAACCTAAACAAAGGATTGTCTGTGCAATTAGGTGACTTCGGATGTTTCCGTCCGGGCATGAACTGTAAAAGTCAGAATGAAGAAAAAGATGTAGATGCCGATACCGTTCGACGAGTGAAAATCGTATTTACTCCGGGATATAAATTTAAGGATATGCTGGATAATGTAAGTATCTACAAGACGGAAGGAAACAGCGGCACCTCTTCCGGAAATGGAGGGGGAAATAAACCGGAAAATCCGGACGAAGGCGGTAGCGGTGAGGCCCCGGATCCTGCAGCATAAAACTCGAACAAGGGACCACACATAGAAAAGGGCTTCTTCCCATAAAAATGAACCCTAAAAGTTAGACAAAAACTTTTAGGGTTCGCTTAGTCATAGTTACCAGCCTGTATTTTGACCTAAATTAGGATTCTTATAATATTCAGTCTGTGGTATAGGATATAAGTACATCTTATCATCCCAGTTACGTGTTTCAAGCAATTCTTTCTTATAAACAGGCAAGCCGTTTTCCATAGTGATCTTGATGCAATAAATAGCTTTGGTTTTATCACCGATTTTCCAACGGCGGATATCCCAGAACCTATGGTCTTCGAACGCAAGTTCCACTCGTCTTTCACGACGGACGCTTTCAGTAAACGCGTCGCCGCTTGTTGTAATGGCAGGCATATCAGCAGCAGCACGCACCTGATTCAGTGCCGCACGTGCAGACAACGGATGGTCATTATCCGTATAATCAGCGTCTTTCCAGGCATCCATTGCTTCCGCATAGTTCAGGAGAATTTCCGCATAACGGAATATGATGAAATGGTGCGGTTTCTTTTTCTCATTGGAAGGAGCTAGAGAAACAGTCTCATTCATATACTTCTTCAAATAATAACCTGTGGTAGTCGCTCCGGTTGTTCCGGCACCGTCTTTTCCTCCTTCATAAGACTGGATGGTCGAGTTCATCCATGTATCGCCATTGCAAAGCACCGTTTTATAGAATCTCGGGTCTCTGCCTTCATACGGATTCTGCCCCGGTGTAATCTGTTCCCAGTCAAAGTCTTTTCCATTAGTCATCTGGAAGGCATCCACCAGGTTCTGGGTGGGCACGTTGCCTGTTTTCCCCTTTTCATAACTGATGGGCAAATTGTTAGCTTCAAAATCAAAGCTTTCCCCATTTCTACGTTCAAAAATTAATTGCGGAGATTTCAATACATCGTTTCCACCATTCTTGTCATACAGAGGATCTACATTCGTCTTCGGCAAACTGTACCAGTTCTCTTTTATGATAGCATAAGCCGCATCGGCAGCCGCTTTCCATTTATCGGCATCCTGTGCGGGATTATGCAACAAACTCGCCGCATAAAGAAGAGAAGCTCGCAACACCCGTAATTCTTCACGATACATGGTAGCTTTGGCAATGTCTTCTTCATACGTGTCGTTCCAGCGGAAACGCTCCAGTTTTTCCTGTGAATAGTTTTCAAGGAATGAATTGACGGAACGGATAGCTCCATAGCACTTCGACCACATATTATCGACTGCATTGTTGGGACTCCAGGCATTGTTATAAAAGTCGTGAACACTATTATCACTCCAGACATAAACAGAATTATCCGTTGCAGACTCCCTCAAAGCCCCGTCGAGCACTCCGAGATCTCCGGGCAACTGGCTATAAACGTAGGTAGCCAAACCTTTCACATTGCTAAAGTAGGAATAGGCCTCTTCCCTGTCCAAGCCTGTCGATTCGTCCAATTCGAGCAAGCTACACCCCGATACGGATAATAGCAAACCTGTATATAATAGGATATATTTTCTCATGGTCATCTCACATTTTAGAAGTTAATATTCAACCCGAAATAAACAGAAGTCATATCCGGATAATTGATTTTCAGATCTTCACTGTTCATATACTTCACATGATCGAGCGAAAAAAGATTGTTAGCTCTCGCATATACCTGAATCTTTTCCATTTTCACTTTCTTCGCCCAAGAGGAAGGAAGATTATAGTAGACATTCAGGTTACGAAGTTTGAAATAGCTCCCGTTCTCCAACCACTGTGTACTGTTTCTGAAGTTATTGGCATTATCCAACGTGGTCAGGCGGGGGACATTTGCGATGTCTTTCGTTTCTTCCGTCCAGCGGATTCTGTCATTCAGATACCAGTTGGAAATATTCGTGTTGTTTCTCAACGGCCAGTATACGCTGGCAGTGTTCAACATCACACTATAATGGGCTACTCCTTGAAACAGAGCATCCACGCCGAAACCTTTATATTCAAATCCCAAATTAATGCCATAATAAATCTCCGGTATGGCAGTGGAATATCCTATCGCCTTCTGGTCATTGTTGTCAATCACGTTATCGCCATTCAGATCCCTGTACTTGACATCACCTGGACGTACTTCCGAGAATTTCTGCACCGGACTGCTCTTTATGTCCGCCTCATCTCTGAAATAACCGATAGCCTCCCAGCCAAAACACTGCCCGACAGGGTAACCTTTTTTAGACAAATAGCCATACGGCTGATATCCCTCACCATTTTCTACGACTTTACTTTTGGCATAGGAGAAGTTGGCTCCGATATAATAGTTGAAGTCCTTGTATTCCTTTTTCCACATGGCAGAGAGTTCCGTTCCTTTTGTTTCCACCTTTCCTGCATTCATCTGCGGAATAGTAACCCCGATTGCCGATGAGATCAGCCCACTTCCGTCAATCAGGATATTAGTACGCTTGTCATAAAAACCGTCAATAGAAAAAGTCAGTCCCTTGAACAGGCTCATATCCAAACCGATATTATATTTATCCGCAACTTCCAGATCCAGTTGTTCCATTGCCAACACTCCTTCCTTCAGGCTACTTCCGGCAGAAGTATTTCCGGCCTGAAAATAGTAAGCACCGCTTCCTACCCAATATTGCTTATCCATGTCATAATCATAAATATCATATCCGGAGCGTCCGTAAGAAGCACGAAGTTTCAGATAATCAAAAGCGGAAATTTCTTTCATGAAATTCTCGTTCGAAAGTATCCAGGCGGCAGAAATGGCGGGATATGCACGATACTTGTCGTTCTTCCCCAATACGCTGCTGCCAAAACAGTTGGCTACGATATCCACCATATAACGGTTGTCAAAATTATAACCTGCGGTTCCGATGATGTATTGATGGTAACGACTGTTATTAGCCCCTGTCAACGTCATTGATTCTTGACGAAACATAGCACTGGCCGTAAAATCATGTTTATCCCATGTCCGGTGATAATTGACCTTCGCTTCAAAATTGGCATGTATGTATTGATTGGCCAATCCTTTGTTGCTGATTTCCAGTTCATCGTTAGGATTTCCGTAATTCGTGTAAATCGGTTCTCCATCTGTGCCTTTTTCAATGGTCTGGTACATAAAACTTTTCTTGGCTGTTTCCTGATAGGTCGCATTATTATCATAAGCAATAGCGAGTTCCGCACTCAACCCGCGAGTCAATACAGACAAATCCTGCACCAACCGCAAATCCGCCTGCAACATACGCTGATTCAGTTTATAATAACCTACGTCCGCCAGATTGGCTATCGGGTTTGTTTTCAGCACATTGTTACTGCCCCAGAATCCATTCAGTGTCTGCACGGGAAATGCGGCGGACGGGGTGTTGAAAATCTGTTCAAACAAAGTAGCTTCCGATGTGGTGGGACGCTTGGTCTCTCGCAGCATACCGAGCATACTCAATTTCAATTTTGTCGCATCCGTAATATCCACATCCAGATTCATGCGAAGATTGAGGAAGTATTTCTTCATCTGGGAGTTATAGCGATCTGTATAATCAGTGTACTTGCTATTCAGCAGTCCCATATCGTTTTTGTAATTGAGGACACTGAAATAACGAAGCCGCTTGCCACCTCCGCGGAAAGTGATGTCCAGTTGATGACTGGTCGTATGATTGCGTAACGCTTCTTTCTGCCAGTCCACATTCGGATAAAGATCGCTATTGCCTCCGGACAGGAAAGAAGCTTCATCCATGTCCGGTTGCAAGCCATCATATCTCAATGCTTCATTACGGGCTTTGGCATAGGTATAAGCATCGGCAAATTCCGGCTGATTAACAGGGAAGCCTAAACCAAACTTGTAGTCTACTTTTATATCCTTCTGGCTATATATACCGCGTTTGGTAGTTATCAATACCACTCCGTTGGCGCCTCTGCCTCCCCAAAGAGCAGTAGCAGCACCGTCTTTCAAAACGGATATTGATTCTATTTCCGAAAGGTTAATATATTCGAGAGGGCGTGCAAAACCATCTACTACAAATAAAGGTGTATCTCCATTCAAAGAACCGCGTCCCCGCACATTGAGACGAGATTTATCTGTGCCCCAACTAGTGTTCTGCATCACACTCAATCCCGGCAACAGGCCATAAATGGCATTGTAAGGACTAGTGGTAGCATTTTTATCTAATTCATCCGAATAAATGGTAGAGACAGCCTGTGTCTTCCGTAATTCGGTGGTCGTCTGTGTGCCCAGATCGATTACCTTATCTTGTCCTTCATTATTTTGCGCTATACCCGTAGTGGCAAACGCCAACGAGAAAGCTACGATATAAAGTGATTTATTCATAATCATTCTTCTTATTGTTCAACGATTTGATTATTACCAACCCGGATTCTGAATCAATCCATATTTCTTGTTTATCTCATCTATAGGCAGAGGCAACAGGAAATACTTGTCGTTCCACTTTTCAGGTTTTGCATACTGACGCGTTTCCGCCATTGCATGAGATACGGCATAAGAAAAGCCGCTTGGCTCACCGGCCGCTTTTTTAATAATCAGACGTGACAATTGTCCGGTAAATATATCTGCGCGTTTCCAACGCACCAGATCGAAATAGCGTACTTCTTCATAGCCGAATTCAATGGCTCTTTCGCGTAATATTGCTTCACGCAACGGTTTGCCGGCCGGAACATCTGTTGCCGAAATCGCAGGCATACCCGCACGCAGTCTGGTTTTATTCAGATAATCATAAGCCGTATTGCCAAACTCATCACGGACTTCCGCCTTATTCAATTCGTTCATCGCTTCGGCCATATTCAAATAAACCTCCGGAAGGCGGATCAACGGACAAGAATAAAATTTACCATTCACTTCGTCATTGAAGTTCCGTATGAATTTTCTCATGGCAACCCCATTGTAACTCATTCGTCCGTCTTTATAAGGCGCCTGGGTGGCTCCTTCATAAATCTGCACTTTCTGGGCGCCCTTAAACTTATCTCCATTCACAGCAACCGTTTCATATAAGCGGATGTCTCTTCTGGGGTTTCCGTCCTTATCAAAGAAAGGGAATTTATTATGGTCCGGATTGTTCCAGTCGAATTCTGTTCCGTCTTTCATCTGAAACATATCGACATAAGTCAATGTAGGAGAAGCAACTCCATAACGCACCTGGGCAAACGGAAGCTTTCCCGTAGCATAAGTGGTGAATCTTCTGGAAGAAATCAAGACTTCACCGTTATGGCGATTGAAATATCCTGCTGCAAAATCATCGCGGGGATTACCTGTATTCACCAGTTGATAAGCGTCCGAGTTCTTTTTATTAGCCCGCATAAATTCTAATCCGGCATCCAACGCCTTCTGCCACCTGTCTGGTGAATAGTTACCATACCAAGTAAGGAATTGAGACGAAGCATCTCCTTCCAGATAGGGTTTTTCAGCATTAAATAAAGGACTCGCCACAAACTGAAGCACCCTGGACTTTAACGCTAAAGCAGAAGCAGCCGTCATTCGTCCGTCATTATCTGCATTCACCTGCCAAGGCAGTACAGAGGCTGCCGCATCCAGTAATCCAACAATCTTCTGTACGGTTTCTTCCACTGTCATACGAGGAAATTTCATCGCATCTTCTGCCGTATATGCATGGTCTATCCACGGCATACCACCATAATAACGGAGCATTTGAGAATAATGATAGGCAATGATTACTTGCGCTTCCGCTTTTCCTATCGCTTTCTCATCCGCAGTCATATCCGGCACTCTATCCACATTCTCAATGTAAATGTAGGCTCTTCGAATACCATAAACCGGCCCTACTCCTATCGTAGCACTGGCGACATCCAACCGATATGGAAGATGTTCCAGATATGTATTTGTTCCGTCCACTGTTCCTGTATAGAATTTAGGCGCTCCCTTTTTCGTCCAGTCACCCAGATCGGTTAGCATTTCCAGAACGCCATATCCCAGACGTCCTTGCATCGGCAGATAATCCGGCAGGGAATGATAAGTTTCCGCCAGTGCCTGCTCAGCATATACCTTTTTGTTAAAAACAGAATCGATATTCTGTTCGTTACTTATCGGCTTATCCAGAAATTTCTCTCCAAATTTAAGGTCTTCGCACCCTATCAGTGTCAATACAGAGAGAGAAAGACAGCCTATATATTTTTTATAGTTTTTCATTGTCAGCACTATTAAAAGGTTAGATTAATACCTAAATTATATATTTTAATGATAGGGTAAGAATCCGCATTATTCGGATTACATTCAGGGTCCATGATGTCAAACTTATCAAAAGTCAGCAGATTATAGCCTGTCAGTTTTATACCTAACTGCTGGATACCCAGTTTCTTCAACATCTTCTTATCTGTGAAGTTATATCCTATTGTCACATTCTTCAGCTTCAAATAAGAACCGTCTCGCACCCACAAAGAGGAGGAACGCATATTATAGACTGCATTTGTCTCTGTAAACCGCGGTGTAGTAGCTGTATTAGCCGTTTCCGGTGTCCAGCGCGTATCTGCATGGAACTGCATCAAACCACGGATTTTACCATTACCAAAAGGTTCTCTGAAAGCTCCGTCCAGCAACAAAGAGCGTTGTGCAGCACCAGTCCAGTTCATCGTCAGGAAAAAGCCTTTGTAATTGATACCATAATTCAATCCGAATGTATAAGCCGGACGAGTCGGGTTTCCAATGATAGTCTGGTCGTCGGAAGTAATTTCCTCATCACCGTTCAAATCCCGGTATTTCACATCACCCGGCTTCACGGACACACCCGGATCGGGCAGACCTGCCACCAGTTTGCCGTTCTCTCCGAAGTCCGCTTCTGTATAGAAACCGTCCGCCACATACCCGAAGAGTGTCCCGACCGGATTTCCTGTCCGCCACATATAAGGTTCATTAGGCTCAACTTCGTCTTGGAAAATAATCTTATTCTTTGAATAGGAAACGTTTGCCTGAACATTATACTGAACCTGCCCGATCTTGTCATTCCACCTCACTTCTACCTCATATCCACGGTTTTTCACTTTACCCATATTTACAGCAGGTAGAATTGATGAAGTCAACCCCGTTAATAAAGGTACTGTCTTACGATTGATGAGAATATCCTTACGTTCTTCGAGGAAATAGTCCAAAGAGATTTTCAGACGGCTCTTCAAGAAATGAACGTCCAATCCATAGTTCTGTTTCAGCGCAGTTTCCCAAGTCACGTTCGGATTGCCCAGACGCTTCTCCAATGCACCCAGAATTAACGCCTTGCTGTTATAACCAAAGTTGAATCCATACTTATTGTTATTCCACCCGTCTACTCCGCTCAGATTCACATCATAAGAATCCGGCAGGAATAAGAAGCGGTTATTTCCAAGATTGTCATTTCCGACCAAGCCGACAGAAGCACGGAATTTCAGATAATCAACCACCTTCTGTTTTTTCATGAAGGCCTCTTCCGACAGGATATAACCGATGGAACCGGCAGGAAACGCACCGAATCTCTTACCCGGAGCAAAATTCTCAGAACCATTATAACCGAAGTTAACTTCTGCCATATAGCGGGATTTGTAATCATACGTCAGACGGCCTACAAAACCGATGTAAGCAGACGGTACTCCCACCCATTGAGCGGGATAGTATTTCTTACTCTGATTGTACAAGAACAATCCCCCGACATTATGAAAACCAAACTTACGGTTATATCTCAAGCTTGCTTCCAGATACCAGTCTCGTGCCCGCGAGGAAGTTTCCTCATATTGCAAGCTCTTATTTTCTCCTTTGATCTTATAAACAATATTCTTGTTGAAATCTGGCGAATCATAACCAAGTGACGGATCTTCCAAAGAAGATTGATAGAAAGGCATAAATTGTTCCACTTGCCCTTTACGCTTTTTGGTAAAACCATAACTCGTATTATAAGCACCTTTTATTTCCGCCGACAATCCTTTGGTTATGAAGTCCAACTTCTGATTTAACAGAAGGTCCAGATTCATCGTATTATTAATAGCAGTTGAGTAACCCGTTCCATAACATTTAGGCAAAGCACTGTTGCCCAGATTTATTTTATTATCAAAACGTTCCTCGGGGGTAACTATGAGTTGTCCGTCAATTACACCCGGACTACTGAACGGAGTTGTCTGATTAATCAGTGTCCAGATCGAATTAGTCGCATCATTAATCATCGGCTCATTCCGGTTACCTACAATGCCGCCGATACCAATCTTCAGCGTGGTAGTCTTAGTTACATTAAAGTCTAAATTCGCACGATAATTGTATCTTTTGTATTTATAATTATTATCATACCCCACTCCTTCAAACTGTTTCAACAGACCATTCTGATATAAGAAACCTAAAGATATGAAGTAACGTATATCCTTTGTTCCTCCGGAAATATTCAGGTTATGCTGTGTCTGCATAGATGTTTTATTAAGCAGATACTTTCTCCAGTCGATACTGGGATACATAATAGGTTCATCATTCAATCTGAACCGTTCAACTGCATAATTATTGAACACCAAATCGTTCTCGGTAGCATTTGGTTTGTCATTTGTTATAATCTCGTTTCTTAAAGTAGCATACGTATAGCTGTCTGCCATTTCAAGCATACGGGTGGGCATCTGGATACCAACTGAAGAATTTACGGAAATTTTCGCTTTGCCTTCCTTACCACGACGTGTAGTCACCAAAATTACGCCATTTGCACCACGCACACCGAACACGGCAGTAGCAGAAGCGTCTTTCAGAACCGTCACGCTCTCTATTTCATTCGGGTCCATTTGATAAAACGAACGTTCTATACCATCCACCAAAATCAAAGGAGAGGAAGCACTTTCTGTCAAGGACCCCACTCCGCGAATAAACACCTTAGGGTCTTCCTGTCCCGGCTGACCGCTAGTCTGGACGGATGAGAGTCCTGTAATCTGACCCGCCAGGGAATTGGCCACACTTGCATTCGGCGAACGTATCAACGCTTCATTGTTTACAGCAGAAATAGCTCCTGTCAGAGTTTCTTTCTTTTGTGTACCATAGGCCACAACTGTAACTTCCTGAAGTTCATTGGCCGTTTCTTTTAAAATAATTTTCAGTTGTTTGCGTCCATTTAATGGCACTTCTTGAGGTTCATATCCCATGAACGAAATTTGCAGAACTGCTTTTTGAAGATTGCTTACTTTTAAATGGAAAACACCATTCATGTCAGTAATAGCACCGTTGGCCGTGCCTTTTTCCTTTACATTGGCACCAATCACCTCTAAGTTAGATTCATCCAATACAGTTCCCGTTACTGTATTTTGCGCCCATGCCAAGAGCGAACAACACATAAGCATTAACGTACTGATGCACCTCTTGCATCTTTTTAGTCTCGTCAGTTTGTTCATAATAATAAATTTAAGAATTTGAAATAGGTTTGTTAAAAACACTCGCCACAAATTAAGTGATTGTAATAGTTTTTAAGATACAATTATCATACTAAAAAGGGACAAAATAGTACAAAATAAGAAATAAAAAGCATTAAAATTAGCTGTATTACTAAAAGTTAATTTACCAAGTTCTTCTTTCACCGTAAATCTATGCCAACTCCACATACCATTACCAGACTCCATTGAATAGTTCATAAATAAATTAAAATTGAACTATTGACATACCTATTAGACTTATTATTCTCCTTTATTAATCAAATTATTCCCTATCTTTGACTCCCGAAATTCAAACCTAATACAAAAACCCATGAAGAAACAACTACTCTCTTGCTGCTTGGCTGCATTGGGACTGACAGCAATTCAAGCACAAAGCTTCAATGAGTGGAAAGACCCGGAAGTGAATTCCGTAAACCGCTCCGCTATGCACACTAATTACTTTGCTTACGCATCGGCTGATGAAGCTAAAGCCGGCATTAAAGAAAATTCAACGAATTTCATGACCCTGAACGGTCCGTGGAAATTCAACTGGGTAAGACATGCAGATGCACGACCGACCGATTTTTATCAAACTAATTTCAACGACAAAGGTTGGGATGACCTTCAGGTGCCTGGCGTTTGGGAGTTGAACGGTTACGGTGATCCTATCTATGTCAACGTAGGATATGCCTGGAGAAGCCAATTCAAAAACAATCCCCCGCAAGTACCGACAGAAAACAATCATGTAGGCTCTTACCGGAAAGAAATCATCCTTCCTGCTGACTGGAAAGGCAAAGAGATTTTTGCACATTTCGGCTCGGTAACTTCCAACATGTACC
>PPYE01662673.1_pt1 | contig 10568 bp, 12 predicted proteins | sample 1559881 | NCBI WGS metagenome assembly PPYE01 (sample SAMN08240022, study PRJNA423297) | Human gut metagenome, whole genome shotgun sequencing project.
GGGGGCTGGCTACCCCAGATTGGTGATTTTCGTTTGACCAAAATTGGCGATTTTCTCCTGACCCGGAGTGGTTAATTTCACCCGACCCTAACATTAGTCAACTATTAGTTAAATATTAGATAGATATAAAACGCATATTGCCAAAATTGAAAAACATATTAGATGCATATTGCATATTAAACCTATTGGGACACAAGAAAGCCCCCACCGTGTGGCGGGGGCTTTCTGCTTTTAAATATGGTGTCGTACTAATATCAATTTATCACTTTACTTCTTTCAGAACACCCAAGAGTAACGCTGCCATGTACCGAATGTAACCAGCGCAATCTTCTCCGTTTTCCCAAGCCTGAATTGTTGACATAGGAATACAGAGTCTATGGGAGAACTCTATCTGAGTCAGGCCAATTGATTCTCGAATTTCCTTGATTCCCATACGAGATACATCCCACATATGCGCACAGCGCATCGCTCGCTCAGTAAGTTCATCTCCATCAGTTGTATCATCAAGCCCCCACGATTCGGTCAGCGCCCATTCAGACATAAATGCGTCTCGATCCTTTTCGTTCGGAGCAGTCACCCACATTTCAACTAAATTTTCCTTCCTCATAATTTCTGTATCTTCGCTACGAAGGATATCTAAAATCTTGATGACCTGTGGATCGGCGTTAGGAACAAGATAATGAGTGTTGATAGAAAGTTTATGACACCGATTATTTGAGTCCCCTCCCGTAGAAACATCTGACAGGTCACAAATGGCATCGCTCTGCCCAAAGCAACCGAGGTGTGATAAAAAAATGATATATGATTCGGAGCATTCAGATACAGTTCCATGATAGCTTAAAGAATCAGCACTCATTGCGTTTTGAATAAACCGGCTTACTGTGTCCTGATAGCCACAATCAAACCCATACCTACGCTCCAGGATTGCATATTGATTTTTATTTTGATCTTCGAGATAAATGTCGGGCTTTCCTTGTCGTAAATCAAATGCTTCTGGCAGATTTGTTCTCCAGTAGAAACGCTCAATCCCTGAGATGCTTTTTCCCAATAGTGCCTCTAAAAACACCTTGGCGTTATCCTTGTCCTGTAAGTACCGGATGGGAAGCAAATTAGTCGTTTCAAACATTATAAATTCCTCCATTTTCTTTTGTTTCTTCATTCGGATTATGATGCTCCAAACCGAAGTCATAATTATTATATGCGAAACATAAAAATCATATTTTCACTCACCTAAGTTTGCTCCATGTTGTAATCAACAGAATGGTTTAAATCCTCAAATAGTGAGGCAACATTAAAATTTTTTGCGTTTCTAGTAACAAACGATTTCGCTGCGATTGGCCTAAGCATAACAGCGGCAGGAAGTCTGAATCTGCTCCACTATGCGGAAACGGGATACAGAGCGTCTTTTCTACTGAGAAAATATCTGAATAAGCTTCATTTTTTGCTGCCTGTAGCCGAAAAGTCTCTGATTTTCTGCAATCCATTTTCAGAGATAGGCTAACGAGTTTTTAGATTTGAATATATCATACTATGGATTTGGAATCCTGCAGAGTTTCCAGAGATTTAGTCAGGATAGCCCACTGTGCAAGCTATGGGATGAGAGGCGGATCCGGATTTTTGATTTGATGACTAAATGTTGTTATAATTAAGTTATAAAAATGCTATATTGAAAAGAGGGCTTCCATATGAACATCCGTCCATCTGAAGCTATTAGGCAAAATTACGATGAGATTGCAGAACTTTGCAGGGAAACTGGGGAACCTGTTTACCTGACCAAAAACGGTGAAGGTGACCTGGTGGTCATGGACATCGAAAACTTTACTCGGCGTGAAAAGATGCTCAAACTGCGGGAACAACTCCTGGCTGTTGAAGAAGACCGTTTTCATCGGGTTACAGATCACACGCTAGATGAAGTGTCGGCCTATTTGGATCGCGTGATATCGGAGGCTTGACTCATGGGAGAACAAAGTGTGTCAGACCGTTCCATGCGGATGCCGAACCGACAGAGAATACAACTATCCGGGAATTCCGGATAGTTCATGAAGTCGCATGGTGAGCCGGAAAAGGAAGCAGTTATTAAGTGTCTCTTAATAACTGCTTCTGACGGAAAGAGTTATAACACAAGCCTCCACAACGCCGGAGCGGATTACTGACTGCGTCCTGTGCTACAATCGTGTTCACCCCAAGGCTTTAGCAAGGTAAATTGTTGAATGCCTCTGAGGATGAGTTAATCACCACCCCCTGTCCGAGCCAGTGGGGATTGTTGATATCGGCTCTGCGCAACCGGAGCGGATCACTGACTGCGTCCTGTACTGCAATCATGTCTATCCCGTGACTTTAGCGAGGTAAACTATTAAATACATCTATAGATGAGTTAATCATCACCCCTGTCCGAGCCAGTAGGGATTGTTGATATTGGCTCTGTGCAACCGGAGCAGACACTGACTGCGTCCCGTGTTCCAGGAAGGTAGTCAGCGTTGAAAGGCTGCCTGGCAGACCACTGGAGGCAAGCCCTTGAGTCAAGCGTCCTGACCACCCTGTACCTGCCCTGGGAGGCCATGAGCCAAAGGCGCTGCCACACCTGCACCTGGCAAATGGACCACACTCACTGCGCATTTCTTTTGTGTCAAAGAATCATGAGCCTTGGCTGTCGAGATAAGGCTGGAAGGCATAATCTTGTCGTGAAAAGAATGCAACACCCCCTGAGCATCGCGAAAAGAGTATAATACGACTCTTTTCGCGATGCTCAGGGGAGTCCAAGACCTCATTTGATCTTGTCAGCGATGATCGACCAGCCTGCTCTCCGCCGTATTCTCGCTCCTCGGCGACCATCCTTGAGCAAGCTCCCCCGGCTCATCGCCGACGAGAAACCCTCCTGCCTAATTTCTATTCCCGGACAGGCACACCCGGTTGACGGGAGTTCTTGGATCATCTTTCCCATGCATTCCCCCGAGCGGATTTATTGCAGCGGCTCCGCCAGACCTGATCGCGCTTGTTGATATCGAGGGCCGTGATCGCCTAAACCCCCGTCTCCGGACAAGCCGGAAAGAGTCTGTATGCAGCCAGTCCGCTGCGGGGGATTCGTCAGGAATTATGGGTCTCCTCCTGTACTAGCCCCTCATCTCCGTGCGCTGTCTAGCTATGTCTATTTCATCCTATGCGTGTTTTCAGATTCAATTCCACAAATTTCTCTGTTTTACAAAACAAACAACGAATTTCTCCAATAAAAGTTGCAAAATATATTGTTATTAGACATTTTTCAAAATAATATAAGAACTAAAATTTCTAAAAATTTTTTTATGCGTCACAAATCCAGTGTTCATTTCTTTGTACAACGGCTAACTATTTCGTAATGTATCTTTGATTGTCATCTTGGTACATTATATAAACATTAAAATACCTACAGCTTGTCGCGAGCCAAATAGATGTAACCAAAACAATCGGGAGTACATACCTGTCTGTCTCTTCTCTTTGTGAACAAGATTGGTCATTTCTACCGGCTAATATACAATAAAATTTGATAGGCCGAGGAAAGTCAATGCTCACGGCCTGTCTATAGAATCAATGTATGCAGAAAGGAAGGCCTTCATTGGCACAAGCAATCAGGCTGTTTTGATGTGGCACCAAGACAAAACATCGGGCTCGATCACTTAATCGAGCCCGATGTTTTGTCCTTTCAACTGATATTAAAAAATTTATTCTTCATCCTTCGCTGCCTCTCTATTTGTACGCTCATCCAGGATGAGATCCAGCCAGCAGTCCGCGCAAAATACATCCCGGGCTGTGTACCCATATTTGCGGATCATCGCCTCCTCGTCTACCGGCTCTGGCTTGGGCGCCTTACCCAGCATATATAGCGCCAGCCGTCTCCCATGGCGCCAGACCTCCGGTAATGTGTATACAGCATGGGCCGGTTTCTCTCGACCACAAATGCTGCATTGCACCTTCGGGACATCCATGCCGGAATTTTCAATCTCTTCAAGGATTTCATCCACAGTCAACTTGGCATTGTCTTCTTTTTTCATAAACAATCCTTCTTTCTTAACAAATCCTCAAGTTTGGATAATACATCTCCTGGTTACTAGCAAGTTCCTAGTGTTATTCAATGGGCAAATTGTTGGCGATGCGATAAAAGAGGATATCCTCGACATCCTGGGACGCAAATACTGACTGTCGCAAGGCAGACATTGCAGCCAGTGCAGCCTGATGCATCTTTTTGACTTGCTGTCTCGTCGTAGCCAACGAAGCCTCAAATTTGCTAAGAGTTGCCTGATCCATGCGCAGCAACTCTTGTACGATTTCTTCTGCCTCACCATGATAGTAACAGATGGCGTTATATAGCAACTCCAGGGAGATTTTCGCTTTTTCATCCTCTGTCATCTGCGCGTAGGTGTCGACAGCATAGCGGTAGCATTCCGTCATATCACTTAGCCTTCCTTCTTTTTTATTTCCTGGCCCGAATGGCGGACAGATATCGGTAGACTGTGGGGCGACTTACCTGTGCCAGTCTGGCCAGCTCTGTCACATTGATTTCTTTACATTGGTATTTTGCATAGTATCGAAAAAAACTATCTGGGATGCGCTCTACCGTGATGGACGGGCGGCCCAACTGTTTGCCTTTGGCCCTGGCGTTGGCCACACCGCTACGCACACGGGCTCGAATCATGCTCAACTCCAGTTCGGAAAACACGGCGATGAGCTGCAGAAAGGCCACAGTCATAGGGTCCGGCTCAGTCGTCCTACAGTCGATGGTGATGCTCCCTAAGATTTGGAGCCTAATGCGCTTGGACTTGATTGTCTCTACAATCTGGCAAAACTGCTGCACTGAGCGGGACAATCTGGAGGGTTCTGTCACTACAATGGTATCCCCAGGGTGGACGGTATCCCACATCATGTTCTGCTGCTCTTTGGCCTCGGCATCCCCATGTTCATATTCCTGCCAGATAACGGTGGCACCCGCAGCTCTCAATTCCCGGACCTGGCGATCAATGTCCTGGCGGGTCTCATTGGTTGAGCACCGGGCATAGCCATGTACAGTACCGCCGTTATCTGTAACGATAATCCCCTTTTGATTTTCCGTTCCATTTTGCATACATTTTATCCCCTGGGAGGCCCCAAAATAGGGGCCTCCCGTGTGTAACGGCAAACAGATGTTTTTATGGACATCCCTCTGCCATTTTGAGCTTTGCTTCGATTGCCTGCTCGATTTTATCCGCAATAATCCTGCACGCCAGCCGGTATACACGAGGGTTAACACCAGCGGGGGGAGGCGTAGAGGTGATGGTCACAAACGCAGACATAGCCCACATCATGGTCTCCATGTCAGCGTGGGATACCAGAGGCCATAGGGCCTCATCGGTCCAATCAGTCAAGTCATCCTCGCAGGTAACCCAGCCGAGGGTAAGTGCGTGGATCTTGGCGTAACTATCCATCCATATCATGTACACTCCTCCTGGGCCGTATCGGCACCAATGCACTGCTTGGACTTGTCCCCTGACTCCCCCTGGGCAGGTACTGGGTATATCTCCCGCATCTTGTCGTGCATATCACTCATCAATCCGTCAAGGCGATCTTTAAGTTCCAAGTACTCCATTACGGTGTTGAGTCCATCCTCCACACACAGGGTATACATGGCTGCAACTGCTGCCGCCCCGTCCCCCATGGCAATCATGTACGGACTCTCATCGACCGACAGACACATAGTCTCTGCGATGACCTCTGCCATTTTCACCCGATCCTCTTTCTCGCTTTTTTCTCTGACTTCTTTCAAAATCTTTCGATACTTGTCCATACTTAGTTCCCTTCCATTGGTTCTTGAGACGGGAATTTTCGCAGCATATTATCCTGCAGATGATCGATCAGATTCATCAAGCGGGTTTTAATGTCCTGATAATGATCAACGGTATTGATATTGTAACTGGTACACAGGATGTACAGCGCAATCAATGCAGCTACGCCATCTTCCAGCCCTGTTATATAGGTGGCGTCATCTACTAAACTGCGCAATGTTGGCATCATGCGCTCAATCTCCTGCTCGCGTTCTTTTTCGTCTGTTTCCAATACTTCCTTTAATATTCGCCGGTGCTGTTTCATTCGCATAACAATTCCTCCTTATTTTTCAAAACCTCCAAGATGACCGATCTTACAAACACTGCAAGTGGTGTGTTACCGTTTTCTTTCGCTGCTTGTGCGATAACATCATACTCACTTTCTGTTAGCAACAACCGGATGCAACGATTGCGATTCTGCCTGATCTGTCGCCAATAGGGCTGCACATTGTACTTTTGGGCCAGAGAGTCCAGTTGTTTAGGCTGTATGCCCATCCTTGTAGCCAGGTCGTTTTTGCCGTAGATAATGCCAGTCTCTCTATATTGCAGCAACTGCGCCAGCAGTGGGTCGATTGGCTCAATAGCCGGCCCAAACAGTATGTCAGCATCCAGGCCAATCATCACAGCGATCAGCGCATACCGCTCTGGTGAGGATAGCTGCCATTTTGTCAGTCGTGACAATATTGCAGCAGACAAGTGAGCAAAGTACTGCTCATAGATTTGTGTTCCATAATACCTCCTGGCTGCTTGTTGGATTTTAACAACACTCAGGGTTTGATACTTGCTGATCTTGTCCATTCCATATCCTGCGTTGATCAATGCGGTACGCAGATTGTTGTATCCAACCGTTGGGGCATAGTCTCCATATAGCAGCGCCGCAATCATGCCTGTCAGCGACTCCATCCAGGGTGCTATTTTTACCTTTTCAGAATCCGAACTGCGAATGGAGATAAGAGGGAGAAATAGCTCAGACAACCTTGCAAACTTGATGGGAACAGATACGAGCTGTATTTTATGGATCGGACATAGAGGGAGTAGAGGTATCTGGTGGACACTGTGCCAGTATGGCTCCCCATACTGTGCTGTATCTGCCTGATAACACATCGGGCAGTATTTGAGTCCCTCCACGCCATCCGGCATCTGCATCCGAACGCTGGTGATGCCTGATCCATGGCCAGCCCGTAATGCATCCCATACCTGCCGCTTTTTATCCGCTTGAAAGAATCTGGTATAGTATGGCAGCAAGGTATGATTGGCCAGTACATCATCGATCGACAGCACCCCTGGCGGTAAATTGGATAAGACGGCGGTGCAGTCACCACCTGGGACAAGCCTGCCATGCACCATTGGACGGCCATTGTACAACTCACTGATGGTGGTTGCGTGCTTGGGGTGCCCAGATCGCACATGGTAACGGCAAAGGATCGAGTACCACCACTCGTCTGGGTATGGGGATGGAAAATAGGTCAGCATCAGTGCAAGACCATCAGATGTGCAAGTGCAACAGTACCCCGGTGCGTCTTTTGGCTACCCATGATAATCCGCCTCCAGATATCCGTTTTCACTGAGATGAGCCTCAATGTCTACCCTATTGTTGTACGCAACAAGCAGATCTCCATCATCCCGCTGTACTGCCTTACGCCCCCTTTTGACTGCGTATTGCCTTGGGACCTCTTCCTGCTCCGGTGGCGCTGACACTTGCCCACCAATTTCAAAGTCAGAAATACGGGTTCCAGAAGCATAGGTCCGAGGTACTTTGATGGCCAGCATCTCCACCGCCCGTTTAATGGTTTGCTCGTCAATACAGCTACGGCCAGTGAGCAATGCCTGAGCCTGCGACTCAGCAAAGATTTTAATTACATAGGCCGGGATACCGCCGCTGCAATCGTACAGCTTATTGCCGATGGATGTGGTTAGCTCTGCCATCTGTGCTGTGTATTGATATGGCCATATCTTGCGTACGAAGTCGAGATATGCCCCATCCGGCTTAAATGGAGCCAGTCGGATACCTCTGGTGCGCCTCTTGAGATGTTCCTGGATCACAAATAACTCTTCTGCGACTGGGGTGCCAACAAAATAGATTGAGGTCATCGTCTCGTTGGTGAGCTCGACCAAAAACCTAAGCAGGGGCTTTTCCTGACGGTTTTTACGGGCGGTCAGCACTGCATTCTGGATCTCGTCGACTACCAATAGCCCCACATGATGGTTGGTAAGCAGGATTTTTGTCTGTACTGCGATTGCAGATGCCGAGGCCGACCTTAGACCCTGTGTTGATTGTAAGTATTTTGAGCCGATAGCCCGATCAAGTGCGGCCATGATCCCAAATCCAAGCGTCTTGACCGAGCAGTCACTCGGACATTCAACATGGAGCCACAGTATCTGCTTACAGAACAAGGGCTGCCCCTGGTACTCCATGTGCTCGATCACCTGTGGCATCGTGGACAGACACCGGTGCACAGTGGCCGTCTTTCCGCACCCCGGGACTCCCAAAATTGACCCGCTGTCTGCCTGTGTGGCATAGTTGGTGGCTCGGCCACAATAGTAAGCATTGATCGCCCTGGTCGATTCCACCACATCGGCCGTGCGGTATGTCGTAGCGATCGCACGGTAGAGCGTGTCATAGATGGCGTACTGGTATGGCATCGGCACATAGATGGATGCCAGAGACGGCAGCAGCCCCCGGCGCTCCTCGGGCGACATCTCTGCTAAGTCATGTGGGATAGGTGGGTAGCTTGCGATGCTCCGGGCAAATTGCTCTGGCGAGAGCATATCCGGCATGGCTTCAAGATATGGGTTGCCGCTGTTTCCATCGTAGACAGCCCCGACCGTATGGCCGGGTGAATACTTGCTCATGTCAGTCGCCCCCTCTCGCTAATTTGGTCTTGCTTGATTTGCTCTCCATCGACTTGCCGGATAGGCTCCCTGTGCTCATCAGCGTGCTTGATGATTGACCGGATGGCCTGGGTGGTAGCGATACTCGATGCTGTCTCTCTCATGCGGGCAGCCTCCCTGTTTTTCTTAGCTGCTTCATAAGTTTTCTCCCATTCGGTTTCAGAAAGTAAATAGGAGAGATTCATAGCATGGCATGGACAGATTCGGTCAGCCAAGATGATATAGATGCAGCGCAAGTCAGATGGATCATAGGCAATCGTGTATACATTCCCAATGGTCAGCCCATCTGCACCATCCGGGGCGTACCACATACGGTTGACTCTAATCCCTTTACGGGTCAGTTTTGCGGTATCCCGGGGCAGGGTTTGGATGTGCAGCTCCTGGGGATTCACCGCCATCAATCGGGGCGATAGCTCCAGCCATCTTTCTGCGGGAGTCTTGTCATCAAGGATCCGTCCGCTGTTGAGATACAGGATCAAGTGGATAACAATGCGTGTAAAATCATCAAGATCCAGGGTTGCCTGCGTGCGGTAGTCGGTAGCCCATCGCTCTTGAGCGTCCTCCTCGATTACGCCACGCCCTCGCAACATGGGCTTATACCGTTGTTGCAGTAGGTCTATTGACTTCTCCACGCAGCCCTTTTGATCCGGCCGAAATGGTGGCAGGGTCAAAACCTCAAGCCCATACCGGCAGCACATCTCCGACATTCTTGGCCCAAAAAACTCACGCCCCTGATCTGTGATAATCTCCGTTGGCATCCCCACTGAGGGCCATTGCTCTTCCGCCTGTGTGGCGTCCATCTGATAGCTCCCAGGCTGTGGCCGCCATCCGGCAGAGGAGCCCCATGCAGGTCGGTGGTCTCTCTGATATTTGGTAAGGCCCTCTCGTGCAATGATCTTTTGAGGGTCCTTGTGCAAGCTGTGTCCATAGTAGTAGTGGCGGAACTGGCTCCATGTCGGAGCATCGCTATCCATCTCTCCCTCGGGTCCCACATAGTCCTCCAGCAGCATCATCTCATAAGCGGATCTTAGGGATAGCCGTTTGGCACCAAAATAGTACCGCCGGATTGCTCGCTCTATCATCTGATTGCTTTTGCTGGCCTGCTGTGTCCGCTTTTGCGTGAGTCGTCCTGTGGCAAGATACCGGTAGTACAGCCGCAGGATGCGGCGTGTATATCTGTGTAGGTCGGCCTCAAAAAATGGTGGAGAGGGGCCGTTACAGTTAATGAGCCAGCAGCCAGCTGGAGTTTCAATCAAAACTCGATAGATGGCGCCTAATCGTTTCACAAAGCGCAGTGGTCTATCCATCTACGATCACCACCATCCACTCCGTATCGGTCGCCGCCCAGTACCTGCGAGATAGCTCCAGGCGCTCTACATGGGCCTTTTTCTTCAACTGTCCTCGCTGCACTAGCTCTCTTACGCCTTTGTGTCCATCAGCGTACCGGATGACAAAGTCGGTAGCCCACCCGGTCTGTAGGTAGTCCGTGCGTATGCCCGCCCGTGATATGCGGCCCATGATGTCGGCATCCAGAGGACAACCTACCTGATAACTCTGCACCCACGCTTGCTCCTCCAACCATCGTGCGTAATTCCTCGCCCACTTACTGTGCAGGCATACGATATCTCCGTTCTTGTTACTGTAAAATCGGATGTCTCGTGTGCGCTCACCTAAGCGTTCCATACGACACCCCTCCCCAAAAAGTTTGTTTCCCCAGTGGCTTATATCTCCATCAGTTTTCTATATCAGCAAATTTTTATCTTAATTTTTTGAATTAACTCAAAATTTTGATGATGGCACGGAATTAGCTCAAAATTTTGCGTCCAAAAATTGAATTAAATCAAAAAT
>PPYE01721823.1_pt1 | contig 10568 bp, 8 predicted proteins | sample 1559881 | NCBI WGS metagenome assembly PPYE01 (sample SAMN08240022, study PRJNA423297) | Human gut metagenome, whole genome shotgun sequencing project.
TTTTATAATATATCATCTGCAGAGTATTTACATCAAAATCTATGTAATATGCAGGTAAAAGTTACTGGTAAATAAAGCCCGGTATTTACTCACTATTTTAAGTTTTAAGTATCAAGATTTATTCTATTTACAGGATTTTGCCAGAAATTCTTTCGTTCTCTTATTTTCGAATCCGACGTTTTCAATGAACAGTAATGAATCATCACAAAATTCATACAAAATGACACAGGATTCCATTGTTTCGCTGCATATCTACATGCTATACTAGATTACATATCTTATGGGCATTTCGCCCGCAAACAGAAGGATTCAGGCCAGAAGGCCGGGAGGTTTTTATAATGATTATTTACGTTGATGCATCCGTAATCCAGACCGGAAACGGAACAAAAGAAAATCCATTCAAAACTATTCAGGAGGCCGCTGCAAAGGCACTTCCGGGAGATGAAGTCATCGTTGCACCGGGATTATACCGTGAAGCTGTTAATCCGATTCACGCTGGAACGGCAGACAAGCGTATCACCTACCGTTCTGCAATAAAAGGACAGGCGCACATTACAGGAAGTGAAGCTGTCAAAGACTGGGAAAATGTAGAAGGCACTGTATGGAAAGCAGTCATTCCGAACGGAATCTTCGGTGATTATAACCCATTTACTACCCTGGTATCCGGAGATTGGTTTATCGCTACATTTATTGCTCATACAGGAGATGTATATCTGAATGAAAAATCCATGTATGAAGTAACCACTCTGGATAAAGTTAAAAATCCACAAAAAAGTACTATCTCATGGGATCCTGATTTCTCTGTATATACATGGTACGCAGAACAGGATGAAGCCAATAATCAGACAATTATTTATGCAAACTTCCATGAAAAAGATCCCAATAAAGAAAATGTTGAGATCAGTGTAAGAAGAAACTGCTTCTATCCGGAAAGTGAAGGAATCGGATATATCACTCTCTCCGGTTTCCGCATCAGTCAGGCTGCTACTCAGTGGGCTCCCCCTACCGCTTATCAGGAGGGAATGGTCGGTCCTCACTGGTCCAAAGGATGGATCATCGAAGACTGTGAAATCTACGAATCCAAATGCAGCGGTATTTCTCTTGGTAAATATCTGCAGCCTGAAAATGATAACAAATGGTTAAAGTGGAAATACAAAGACGGAACTCAGACAGAACGCGACTGCATCTGCCAGGCTTCCTATGAAGGATGGGATAAAGAACACATCGGTTCCCATATTGTACGCAGATGTGAAATCCATGACTGCGGTCAGACAGGTATTGTAGGACATCTTGGAGGCGTATTCTCTGTTATTGAAGACAACCATATTCATCACATTAACAACAAGCAGAATCTGGCAGGAGCAGAGATCGGCGGTATCAAAATGCATGCTGCTATCGATGTTATTTTCCGCCGCAACCATATCCACAACTGCACCCGTGGTCTGTGGCTTGACTGGCAGGCACAGGGAACCCGCGTTACAGGAAATCTCTTCCATGACAATGCTCTTCCTAATGACTTCGAGGCAGGGGATGACGCTGTCACAAGCGTAGGAGAAGATATCTTCGTTGAGGTTTCCCATGGTCCGACATTAATCGACCACAATATCCTGCTGTCTGACCGTGCACTGAAAATTGCAACCCAGGGTATTGCCCTTGTACATAACCTGATCTGCGGCGGCTTCGTTTCTGTTGGTATCGGTACAGACAACGGTGCACCTGATATTCCATCTCCGAGATATACTCCATATCACACCAAACACGGAACTCAGGTTGCAGGATTTATGACCATCCTTCATGGAGATGACAGATTCTACAACAACATCTTCGTTCAGAAACCAATCCGTCCTTGTATGCAGGATCTGGCTGATCTTATGGGTAACAATGGAAATATGTGGGATGACTGCAATGTGATCACAGGAACTTTCAAATTTAACGGATATCCAACCTTTGATGAATGGAACAGACAGTTCGAAGGTTACTGCGGAATGGGTTCTGAGACAACAGGCAACTGCTATTATGATCATCTTCCTGTATGGGCATCCGGCAATCTCTATTTCAATGGAGCACGTGCATGGGAAAAAGAAACAGATGCAGTCACAGATACAGAACACACTGTAGATATCTCTGTTGAAGAGAAAGAAGATGGCTGGTATCTGAAGACCAACCTGTATGATATCATCAAAGAAGAAAACGACGGTATCATCTCAACTGAAACACTTGGTATGGCATTCGAACCGGAGCAGAAATACGAAAATCCTGACGGAAGCCCGATTATCTTTAATCAGGATTTCTTTGGAAATCACAGAGATGTCAAAACTGTCGCAGGACCATTTACGGATAAAAAAGCATCTGAGCAGAAGCTCTTTTAACCTGATATCCATATAGTCAATAGCTTTACCATATATAAACCATACATAAAAACAGCTATGAAGAGTACAGATATTTTTATCTGCTGCTCTTGCATAGCTGTTTTCTTATTTTGTCATACTTTTATTATAACAGTCCTAATAAATAATGCATTTAAGACAGTTCAGCAGAGTGCGAAAGACAAGGAAGATATCTGCAGACACGCTATAACGCACGGCAAAGATATATGACGCAGAATTTCACACTCTGATGGGCTGGATTATGATGCATTATTTACTCGGACTGCTATAGATGCAAGCATTTTTGTAGACTTTCGGATGCACCACAGGCATGTCGGAAAAATATAGCAGGTTGCTGTGATCCAGGCAGTCTGGTCTGCGAAGCAGATGGCTGTGAAGCCAAGAGTTCCTACAAATCCAAGACAGACAACTGTTCTGGCGATCATTTCTGTTACGCCGGAGAAAACGGCTCTGCCTGAATATCCAAGTCCTTGAGTTACCATACGGGCGACATTGAGAATACCAAGACTCCAGTAGAAAAATCCCATACATCTGAGGTATTTGGCAGAGGCATCCAGAACTGCCACCGCACTCTTTCCAACAAACAGCATAGAAAGTGTACGCCCTGCAAAAATCAGTAAAATTCCCGCCGCAATACCATATCCTACTCCCACTGTAATACCACAGCGCAATCCTTTCTTAATCCTGTCAGACTGTCCTGCTCCAAGATTCTGACTGCAGAATACAGATGCAGATGTTGCGATGGCATCAAATGGACACATGGTAAACTGCTTAATCTTCATTGCTGCAGTAAAGGCTGATACATATGTACTTCCAAGCCCGTTATTGGCAGACTGCATAACCATACTTCCGATAGCTGTGATGGAGAACTGAAGTCCCGTAGGCATTCCCATTGCCAGAAGTTCCTTTACTGTATCCCCCTTTATTGCCCTGTTTTCTTTCTTAAGCCACAGGAGTTTCATCTTGCGGATGATAAAAATAAGGCACAAGATTCCACTGATTGCCTGTGCGGAAATGGTTGCAATGGCAGCTCCGGCACATCCAAGTTTCAGCACTACAATACAGAATAAATCCAGAAAAATGTTCAGAACAGCAGATAACGCCAGAAATATAAACGGTGTCCTGCTGTCTCCCACTGACCTCAAAATACTGGACAGATAGTTATATAAAATCGTAAAGGGAATCCCCAGAAAAATGATCAGCAGATAACTATATGCATTGTCATAAATGTCTTCCGGTACTGATAGAATATGTAATATCTGAGGACATAAAACGCTGCATGATACTGTAAGGATCACTGCAATTCCTGCACATAACACAGCTCCATTAAAGATATAATCCCGCATTTTTTCTATTTTCTCTGCACCGAAATATTTAGCTACAGGAACACCAAAGCCTGTACAGCTTCCCATGCAGAATCCCAGTACCAGAAACTGAATACTGCTGCTGGCTCCTACACTTGCCAGTGCTTTTGCGCCAAGAATCTGGCCTACGATCGCAGCATCAATAATATTATAGGTCTGTTGCAGCAAGTTTCCTAATAATAAAGGAAACGCGAACTGTAACATCAGTTTCAGCGGATTGCCCTTTATCATAGATGTGGTCATTTCTATTTATCCCTCATTTTCTATAACGTTTCCATAAGTCAAACAGATATTCGAAAAAATCTAAGATTCCGATTTCTGAAATCTCTGATTTATTTCCAGATGGATTTCATTTCACAAATTTTCACCTGCGCATCTTTTTCACTGTTCAGGCAGAATATCCCCTGTCTGTTACTATTGTAGAATAGTCTGGTTCCAACATCTTCTCCATCATTTAAATATACCTCAATTGTTCTTCCATCTACAAAAATTTCTGCATTTCTGCATTTCTCCACAGAAGAAACAAACTGTATCTTATCACTCTTCACACCAACCATTTTAAAGAATACTTTTCCCCCTTCTGCAGTCAGACTGATGGATTTATCCCCATCCTGACCAAGAAGAATGTTGAAATCTCCTGTTTCTTCAAATGATACAGATGCATAATATCTGTTATCTGAAATGGAGCCGACTTTAATCTCACTGCCTGTGCCTTCATATACTGTATCACCCAGAAGAGTATAAACTTCCTCTACAGGTTTTGTATATACATGTTCATTCTTCACATGGAGCTCTCTTGGCAGAGTCATGCTTCCATAAGCTCCCGGCTCTGTAGCAATATGCTCTCCATAGAAATCACTGATCCAACCGATCAGGATCCTACGGTCTTCATGCTGAAAGCTCTGCGCTGCATAGCAGTTGCTTCCAAAATCCACCCACTGCTGTGTATGGACATCCATTGCATCACCGTTCCAGTCTCCCACATAATATCTGCACTGCTGGAATCTTCCATATTCATCATAATGACTCATCCATGCGCCCATAGCTACATATTTATCATCCAGCGGGAAAAAGTCAGGACACTCAATGGTTCTGATCTTTGTTTCCTCTGTGATCAAAGGACATCTGTACTTCCAGTTCTCTGCATCTTCAGATTCATACAGAAGAAATGTTCCTTTTTCATCTACGCATGCACCTAATACAATATAATACTTCTCACCGATCTTAATTGCTTTCGGATCGCGAAAATCATAGTTAGTACCTTCCGGTTTCTCCCTGATAATCTCTTTTTCCGGCTCAAAATGGATCATATCGCTACTCTTTGTCATTGTCTGATACTGAACAGTGTCCCATCCGTCATCCTGCGGTCCGATATGTCTTGTGAGATAGAAGTACACCTCATCTCCAACAGGAAGTGCACTTCCGGAGAAAGCACCACCTTTGATTGCAAGATTATCCAGGATTTCTTCCTGAGGCTCTAACACAACCGGAAGATGTGTCCAGTGCATCAGATCCTTGCTTGTTGCATGTCCCCAGTACATATTATTCCACTCCTGTCCAAAAGGATTCAGCTGATAAAAAAGATGATAATAACCCTTAAACCAGCAAAGTCCATTAGGATCATTATTCCAGTTCACAACCGGCGAAAAATGATACTGCTCTCTGTACGGAGTGCCAATGAATTTAAAAAATTCTTCTTTATTCATTGCTTTAAAATTATCTGTGGTATTCAGTACGCAGATTCCATTCTTCAGGATATTTTCACATTCGCTTAAATAAGCAAAGGTAATGGTGCAGTCCTGTGCAGTAATCTCGTATTCTGTATCTTTATCTGTCGGGAATTTAATCCAGTTCCCATAGATATGCTGCAGTTCTTTTATTTCTGTTTTGTTTTCTTTTACCTTCTTCAGGCTCACACTGCCTTTTTTCCCGGCTTCTGGTTTTACAAATAATTCCAGACATTCATAGTTTCCTGTGTACATATGTAAAAATCCCCTTTCTGAATTTTGTCTCCGATTTACTATATATCTATAGTACTGACCTTCTGCCGACATAATCTTACTATATCATAGCAAAATCACGAGGAGTTTCAATAAAATATTTTGACATTTTTTTATACTATTTTATCCTGTATGATCCCATATAAAAAGGATGCCGGGAGCAAATCCGACATCCTTTTTACTGTTAACTTATGTTTATTTACAGTAGTCCTCATAAATAATACATTTGAGAGAATCACTATAGAAATGATGCAATTTATCTGTTATCCTGCTACTATTATTCGCCTCTGTGTTTACCCTGAGACAGATCCTGTTATCATATTAAATACAGCCCGTCAGTTTCAGATGGAATATGTGAAAGCAGTAGATGAGATCCGACAGCAAAACAGGATTCTGAGAGTACATTAAGAAAAAACATCTGGATAGAGCAATGTAAGGATTATATTTTTAAACATTTACATGAAAAAATCTGTATTAGGGATATTGCAGAATATCTGCATCTGAATGCTAACTATCTGTCTGAACTGTTTAAAAAATATAAAACATTACACTGACAGATTTTATTTTAAAAGAAAAGGTAAAGCTTGCCAGAAATCTCCTTTCCTATTCTCCATATTCCTATATTGAAATTGCAACTTATCTTGGCTTTTCATCCCAAATCCACCTTGAAAAAGTATTAAAAAAATATACAGGTATGACAATGCGTCAGTATCGTAAAAAATACGAACGGAACTTTGGCTGAAAATGGATCAAGGCTATGCATGTGTGATGTGCATAGCCTCGTTATAACTATACGAGAGTATTATAAATTTTCCCAGTTCTCTTTGATTACTGTGCTTTTTTTCTTTTAAAATCATGAAATTTTTTACAATTTATAATAATGCAATCAAGACAGTTCCGCAGACTGCGAAAGACAAGGAAATATCTGCAGGCGTGCTAACGCACGACAATGATATCTGAAGCAGGACTTCACGCTATGATGGGCTGGATTGCTTGCATTATTTTATGGAATTGCTATAGTATAATATATGTAAAAAAATAAATCAGAACGTTATCCAATGCGATGTATTGTGCAAAAAATAATGCCAATAATAATTTATCAATGTCATTTAATTTTTATTTAACCGGAATTCCCCGAAACACATTTTCTGCAAAATCCATAACTGCTTCATTTTCTCTGCATGTATCCAGTATTATATTATCCAATGATGCCTCATCAACATGTACTACTTCAATCGGAAGTTTAACCAGTTCATCCATACTTAACAATGCTCCAACCTGCGCATCAAAGCAGGATTGATTTTCTTCACTTTCTTTTTTATCAGTTTTTGTAGTTGCCACAATATGATTGTTTGTAATGTAATTTTCTCTTCCGGAAACCAAACGAATGATTATCGGTTTTATGCCTGCCGGTTTCAGATATTGCTGTTCAATCGTCTCCGAAATGTGATTAGCAATCAGTGAATTGCTACTTCCCTGAATATGAATCAGGCCAAAATCATCCTCTAATCCATTATCATATTCCAGCATCGGAGGCCATGGTTCATGATCTCTGAGAAAATGATTGGAAGATATGAGATTTTCTCTACAATTTTCCATTATCAGCATTCCCGGATAAAAAGAATGAAATCTGTTTGCAGTTACTGATGATCTAAGAACACCCTTAAGATGTACTATACTTTTTCCTCTTGGAAAAATGTTATTGGAAGTAATCAGAAGTCCTCCAAAATTTTCGGCAAAAATTGTATAACCTCTATAACCAGCCCCCATAAGATTATCTGTTATTTTAGATGCCTGTCCGGCTCCACGAAGTTCTACACAATTTCCACATTCTGCTATAAAATTATCATGAACAGATAATGCATCAGAATTGTAAAGAGTCACTCCATGCTCCAGATAAATAATACCCATGCCTGTAATTCTGAAAGAATCCTGTGCACTGGCTACATAAATTCCTGTTTTTCCATTTAAATATGTATTCTCTGGATCTCCATTTCCGTCATCTACAAAATGGAGTCCATCAATACAGAAATTTTCAAACTCCACGGAACTGATTCTCGGATCTCCCTCTCGTTCCACCAGAAAAGCAGCACCGGATCTTTCATCCCCCTTTAATGGTTCCAAATCTACCAGAATCCTGCTACCGCCCGGCCAGATGTCATGAAGATCCTTCCACTGTTCTTTTGGCACATTATATCGGATACTTGAAGACACAAATCCATGTCCTGATCCTTGGATTTTCAAGTAACTGATGTCAATTTTCACCTGCGTTTTTAAATGATAATCTCCAGACGGAATATAAATTACTGCTCCCGGTTTTCCTCCATCATTTACATTTGTATCCTTCTGTCTGTTCTTGATGTCTGCAATGATACTGTTGATCACTTCTCCGATATCCGTATATGGGTTACCTACCTGCCAGTCAGTGACATCATAATAATTATTACGTTTCATTTCAATACTCCTCCTGCTTTCAGTTCATGTCAAGCGGATATTCGCAATCCGCTCCGCTACTTGATTCAGTTAAAACACTCCTGCAATCCATATGCTTCATAGTCTCTGATTACCGCTCTTCCACCAAACGCAGATATACTTATTGCATCCTGATCATTTCCTGCAAAAATATTATTGGAATGATTATTTCTGTATTGATCTGTAAATATCTCCAGAGAACTCTGATCTGAAAAGATATGTACATCCAGACTTTTTTCGCTGACCTTAAGTACACTTCTGGATGTTCCTACACTCCATCCATCTGCACAGCTTCTGTCTACCAGCAATTCACCATTTTTCAGATCAAAAATACAACGGGATTCTTTTTCTTTTCCGCATCTGAGCTTCAGTTCTACCCTGTCTGCATCAGTTTCTTCAAGATCCAATGTAAATTTCATCTCAAAGCTGATTCCATCTCCTGCTTTTAACTGCTGAGGTGTTTCTGTAATCTGTATTTCCCGTTGCGTAAATTTGTTTTCACGGATTTTTTCCATTTCCTCTACAGGAACAAACGCCAGCGTTCCATCCTTGCACATCCGAACTTCACGAATCACATTAAAAAATCCGCACCAGCCCTCCTGATAAGTAGGTCCCCAGTCCTTAAAGAGAGGCATCCATTCCCATTCATTCGCCCAGGCAACAATCAGACGTCTTCCATCAGGAGCAACCATGGACTGTGGCGCATAAAAATCAAATCCCCAATCCATTTCACCACTGATATGCCAGTCAAATTTTCCTGTTTTGTAATCAAAATCTCCTGTCAGGTATACTGATGTATGATCTCCTGAGCCCATTGGAGAAAAAGTGAGAACATATTTATCGCCAAGCTGATAAAAATCCGGACATTCCCACATGAATCCCCATTCTCCACGGCTTTCTGCCAGCACGTTTAAAAAATTCCAATGATAAAGATCTGCAGATTCATATATCAATGCTAATCCTCTGTTATTACGACTGGCCCCTACAACCATATAATATTTATTTTCATGCTTCCATACCTTTGGATCGCGGAATGAATCCGGCTGAATACCTTCCGGTGCATCAAAGAGAGGATTTCCGTCATACTTTTCAAAATTTATTCCATCTTCACTTATAGCAAGACACTGGCTTTGCTCACTTCCGTTTCCATGATTTGCAGTTGCCGTATAAAATACATATAACTTACCTTCGTGTTCGATTGCACTGCCGGAAAAACATCCACCTTTTTGATAATCATCATACTCTTCACTGGGTGCCAATGCCAGAGGCAAATATTCCCAATGAACTAAATCTTTGCTGACTGCATGTCCCCAATGCATACAATCCCAAAATCCATTATATGGATTAGTCTGATAAAACACATGATACTGTCCGTTAAAAAAGATCAGTCCGTTAGGATCATTCATCCACCCGCTCTGGGGCATAAAATGATAATGCTGACGCATTTTTCCATTTTGAACAATCATCTTTTTACTGTCAATTTCTTTTTGCGCGTTTTCTATTCTTTGTCTCATTAATATTTTATTCACTGGCTTTCTCCATTCTTATTATCCTTTTACAGCTCCTGCTGTCATTCCCTGAACAATGTATCTCTGTGCAAACATTGATAAAATCATTACCGGGAAGCTAAATAAAAATGCTCCTGCACACATCGGTCCAAGGTCAAGATTATACGCTGACAGGAAACCGGCAAGACCTACTGTAAATGTTTTAGCATTCATACTGGTCAGCAACAGAGAAATAAGAAAATCATTCCATGCCAGGAACAATGTAAATATAAAGGCAGTTGCAAGTCCCGGCTTACAAATCGGCAAAATAACCTTTCTGAATGTCTGAAGGCTGGAAGCGCCATCTACATATGCAGCCTCATCCAAAGTAGACGGTACTCCCTCATAAAAACTAAGCATTGTCCACATTACAAAAGGCATGTTTACTGCCGCATAAACAATAATCAATGCAATTCTGGTATCATACAATCCCATATTACAAATAATCTCATAAATAGGTACTGCAATACTGGATGTAGGAATCATTTTCAGACATAAAATCAATACCACCAGCCCTACTGACAGCTTCGCTCCAGATCTCTGAATAGCATATGCAGCCAGTGAACCCAAGATAACTGCAATAATTGTACTGCAAACTGCTGTAATCAAACTGTTCAGCAGATACCCACCCGCGTTCATTCTTACAAATAATTGAGTGAAATTTTCAACCGAAAAGCTTTTTGGAAGAAAAGATGGCGGAACAGCAATTACCTCTGATCCAGGTTTAAACGAACAACAAATTACATAAATATATGGAAGCAGCCAGAATATCGTAATAATTATAGAAATAATAACTGC
>PPYE01777241.1_pt1 | contig 10568 bp, 6 predicted proteins | sample 1559881 | NCBI WGS metagenome assembly PPYE01 (sample SAMN08240022, study PRJNA423297) | Human gut metagenome, whole genome shotgun sequencing project.
ACAGTGGAATATGCAGCTACTATTGCTTGCAAATATGGGAAAAAGGTAATCCTCAATCCGGCTCCCGCGTCCAGCCTGAGCAACTCATTCTTAATGAACGTGCACACCATACTCCCCAACCGCATTGAAGCGGAAATGTTATCCGGAATCAAAGTGATGAATATAGAAAGCGCTCATCGTGCCGCTCAGGCTATCGGAGAGAAAGGTATAGAGAATGTTGTCATTACTTTAGGTAAAGACGGGGCTTACGTAAAAGAGAAAGATGAATATACCATGATTCCCGCAAAGGAAGTAGAGACGATTGACACAACAGGTGCCGGAGATGTATTTTGCGGAGCATTCAGCGTCTGCCTGTCTGAAGGGCATTCACTCGCTAAATCTGTGAAATTTGCCAATGCGGCGGCAGCTATAGCAGTCACGCGAATCGGTGCACAGAGTGCGATTCCTTATAAGAGAGAAGTTGTGCTATAAACGAGATAAGACCTAGGTTAAACACATAAATCTGATTCAAATGAAAGTAGTAGTTATTGGAAGTTCAAACATCGATATGGTTGCACAAGTCAACCATCTCCCGGCGCCTGGCGAAACAGTCGGAGATGCCAGTTTCATGCAATCCCTCGGGGGGAAAGGCGCCAATCAGGCTGTAGCAGCAGCAAGACTCGGGGGATCTGTAACGTTCATTACCTCTTTGGGAAATGATATGTATGCAGAAATTCTAAAAAAACACTTTAAGAAAGAAGGTATCACTACTGATTATATCATAGATGATGTTAATCAGCCCACAGGGACTGCACTCATTTTTGTTGCCGACAGTGGTGAAAACTGCATAGCAGTAGCTCCCGGAGCTAACTATTCTTTATTACCCGGTTCAATTATTCATTTTTCAAAGGTAATTGACGAAGCAGATATCATAGTTATGCAAGCCGAGATTCCTTACGAAACGATTAAAAGAATAGCTCTTCTGGCTAAACAAAAAGGTAAAAAGGTATTGTTTAATCCCGCACCCGCCTGCCTGATTGATGAGGAGCTGATGAAAGCCATTGATATACTAGTCGTCAATGAACTGGAAGCAGCCTTCATCTCAGGAATTGAATATACAGGAAATAATCTTGAAGAAATCGCTCTAAGCTTATTACAGGCAGGTGCACGCAATGCTGTGATCACATTAGGAAGTCAAGGTGTATATATGAAAAACGACAAAGAAATCATTCAGCTTCCCGGATACAAAGTAAATGCGATTGATACTATTGCAGCAGGTGACACGTTCTGTGGTGCATTGGCTGTAATTTGTGCCCAAAGGGAAATAGACCGAGATGCATTGAGTTTTGCGAATGCCGCGGCAGCTATCGCTGTTACACGTTCTGGTGCCCAACCGTCTATTCCTACTCTCGATGAAGTAAAACACTTCATGTTAGAAAAAGAATTAGCCTTATCATTCAACTTTTAAATTTCATGGATTATGAAAACTAATCGACACTCTACTCTCTTAAAGAAAGCTGTCCACCTGATAACTTATAACTCAAGTCATAAGCTTATCTGCCTGCTGGGCTGCCTACTTTTATGTTCAATGAATACATATGCTCAGAATTATGTATCCGGAACAGTAAAAGATAATAATGGAGAACCTCTACTGGGAGTTTCCATAAAAGTAAAAGATGGGAATATAGTATCCGGAACTGTCACTGACTTTAACGGACACTACCAAGTGAAAGCGGATCCAAGTTCAACTATTGAATTCAGTTACATCGGATTTAAAACAGTCCAGTTTACAGTAGGTGATAGAAAAATGATAAACGTAACACTGGGAGTTGACGACAATTTATTGGATGAAGTGATCGTTGTAGGTTATGGTACCCAAAAGAAGATTAATTTAACCGGTTCTGTCGGAGTCATTGACTCGAAAGCCTTCGAAGCAATCCCTGTATCCAATGCAGTCCAGGCATTACAAGGACAGGTTCCCGGTTTGAATATTTATAGCAATCAGGGAGGAGGTCTCAATCAGAAACAATCAATCAATGTACGTGGAGTCGGAACTATCGGAGAAGGTTCTACAGGAAGTGCCCTAGTCTTGATAGATGGTATGGAAGGAGATATTTATTCCATTAATCCGCAGGATATAGAATCTATTTCAGTTCTGAAAGATGCGGCAGCTTCTTCTATTTATGGTTCCAGAGCGCCATTCGGAGTAATCTTAGTAACGACCAAGAAAGGAAAGGCCGGTAAAGCGCAAGTTAACTACAACAACAGTTTTCGTGTAAGTAGCCCTATCAACATGCCTTCTTCATTAGACTCTTACACGTTCTCCTTATACTATAATGATGCAGCTGCCAATTCCGGATGGGGACCTTACAACTGGGTCTCGGAAGAAAGGATAAACCGCATCAAAGACTATATGGCCGGCAAGATTACCGATTCTACCATCCCCGTGCCCAATAATCCTTCGTTATGGGCAGACGGATATTCACAAGGAAATGATAATATTGATTATTATGACTATTTTTTCAAAGACAATGTCTTTGCACACGAGCACAATATCAGCGTTACTGGCGGGACAGACAAAATACAATACTATTTATCAGCGAACTATTTAGGTCAGGATGGAGAGCTCAGAATCGGAGATGAATACTCAAACAGATATACTGCATCTGCAAAAATCAACGCACAATTATCAAAAATAGTATCAGTCGGATTCAATACTCGCTTTATCAGAAGTGACTATGTACAGCCGACACATCTTAATGAAAGTTTTTTTGCCGAAATCGGACGCCAATGTTGGCCTACCAAACCTCTCTATGACCCAAATGGTATTCTATATGACGACCATGTGCTCCAAATGCAAAACGGAGGTGAAAAACAAGAACGAAACACTTGGCTCTACCAACAACTGAATATAACGGTAGAACCTATCAAAGGGTGGCGACTGATTGGAGATTTAAGCTATCGATACAACACACAATATTCACACTGGGATTACTTAACTGTTCATCAGACAGGTGTTGACGGAAAGACTAAGGGCAATACATGGAATAACGATTCCCAAGTACATGAAGGCACTTATGCCAGCGATTATTTTAATGTAAATCTCTATACAGATTATGCAAAGACCTTTGCAAAATCACATAATATGAAAGTTCTTTTCGGGTTTCAAGCCGAACAAAATAATTATAAAGATATAGCTGCTGAGAAGCTAGGAGTCATTTATCCGGGAAAACCGACTATCAACACTTCTACCGGAATGGATTCAAATAACCAAAAAGTTGCTCCGAATGTAGCAGGTGGACACAACAGATGGGCTACCGCCGGATTCTTCGGCAGATTGAATTATGATTACCTGGAAAAATATCTTCTGGAAGTAAATCTACGCTATGACGGTTCCTCACGATTTCGTAGTGACAGTCGTTGGGGATTTTTCCCTTCCGCATCAGTAGGCTGGAACATAGCCAGAGAAAAATTCTTCCTGCCTGTCAGCAAAGTTGTCAACACATTTAAGGTCAGAGCCTCTTATGGTAGTTTGGGTAACCAAAATACATCTTCTTTATATCCGACTTATTCTACAATCGGTACAGGAACAGGATCATGGATCATTGACGGAACATTAGCCAATATTGCCTGGGCACCTTCACTCGTCAGCTATAATCTCTCCTGGGAGAAAATCTGTACATGGAATGCCGGAGTTGACTTTGGCCTGTTTAACAATCGGCTAACCGGCTCTTTTGATTATTACATTCGTAAAACTGACGATATGGTCGGCCCTTCGGAGAAATTGCCTGTAGTCCTTGGAACAGCCGTTCCCAGTTCCAATAATACAAATCTTAAAACATTCGGATGGGAACTGGAACTAATGTGGAAAGACCGGTTAAATAATGGATTGAATTATAGTGCCCGCTTTACACTTGCCGACAGTCGTACCAAGATTACTCGTTATTCAAATCCTTCCGGACTGATAGATGGATTTTATGCCGGAAAATACGTGGGTGAAATATGGGGATATGAAACGATAGGCATTGCACAATCTGACCAGGAAATGGCCGAACACATCGGAAGATTAATCAACGGTGGACAAAGTAATCTCGGACAAGACTGGAAAGCCGGAGACATTATGTATAAAGATCTGAATGAAGACGGAAAAATTGATGCCGGAAGCCGCACCTTACAAGATCACGGTGATTTAAAAAGAATAGGTAACTCCACGCCCCGATATAATGTAGGACTGGAATTAGCCGCCGATTGGAAAGGATTCGATATCAGAATGTTCTGGCAAGGAACATTGAAAAGAGATTATTTTCAGGGTAGTTACTACTTCTGGGGTGCAAACGGTAGACAAGGGCCCTGGTTTTCCACAGCACTAAAAGGACACGATGATTATTTCCGAAATGACGAAGCCAGTCCATTGGGAACGAATCTGAATTCCTACTATCCAAGACCCTTATTCAACACCGATAAAAACCAGCAATCACAAACTAAATATTTACAAGATGCATCTTATCTACGTCTGAAGAATCTGCAGATAGGATATAGCTTGCCACACAACATCGTACAAAAAATGGGAATGCAGCACCTTAGGATATTCGCATCCGGTGAAAACTTGTTCACCATTACGAGCCTTATTGACTTCTTCGACCCCGAATCAATCGAAGGCGGTAGTTGGGGACACGGAAACGTTTACCCACTATCCCGAACATTCTCTTTTGGATTAAATGTCACATTCTAAAAACAGGATATTATGAAAAGACTTACGATATCAACCTTATTGAGCGGAGTGCTCTTTTTGACAAGTTGCAATGATTTCCTAAATCAAGAACCTCTTGATCAACTTTCTCCAAATGAATATCTGACAACAGAAAGTAATATTGCAGCTTTTGCTACTGATCAATATCAAGTGCTACCTACTCATGGCACCTATGGATATGGAACTTTTGAAATTGACAATAACACAGATAATATGGCCGGTATGCAACCTAACGTAATGTATGCACCCGGATACTGGAAAGTAGGACAAGAAGGAGGCTCATGGTATTTCGCTGATATTTACCGATGCAATTATTTCTTTGAAAATGTGCTTCCATCGTATGAAAACAATGCCATTGTCGGAAACACGACCAATATCAAACACTATATCGGAGAAATGTATTTCTTCAGAGCTTTCATGTATTTTGAAAGATTAAAATCATTAGGCGACTTTCCTATTATTACTAAAACTTATCCTAATGAACGTGAAGCTCTGATAGAAATCAGCAAACGAGCCCCCCGAAATGAAGTAGCCAGATTTATCTTATCTGATCTGGACAAAGCTATAGAAATGATGCAAAACATAGCTCCTTCCGGAGGTAAGAACCGGCTAAGCAAAGACTGCGCTATCCTTCTCAAGTCAAGGGTCGCACTTTACGAAGGCTCATGGCTGAAGAATTTTAAAGGAACAGCTTTTGTACCCAATGGACCGGGATGGCCGGGAGCAAATAAAGATTATAATGCTAATTACTCATTTAAATCCGGAAGTATTGAAAAAGAATCAGAGTTCTTCTTTGATGAAGCTATTAAAGCGGCACAAATCATAGCAGAAAAATATAATATATTAACTGCCAATACAGGAGTATTCCCACAAACTTCTTCGGAACCTGAAAATCCTTATTTCAGTATGTTCTGCGATATTGACATGGAGAAATACAATGAAGTACTTTTATGGAGGCGCTACAACACAGGATTAGGAGTGGCAAATGAAGTTTGTCAATACGGATGTGTCGGCAACAATGGAGTAGGCACTACTAAAAGCATGATTGACGCCTTTATTCTTAAAAATGGAGAACCTATTTATGCATCCCCGATGTGGGCAGATGAAAACTCATCTTATTGGGGAGATAATAATATCATTCATATCACTAAAAACAGGGATACCCGTGCAGACATCTTCATCAAAAAGCCAGGACAGAAAAATTTGCATACTCAGGCAGGAGATCATGGGGTAGTAGAAGAATGGGGACCCAATATAACCGCCTCTTCTGTTACAGAAAAGTACAATACAGGCTATGCCTTACGCAAAGGATTAAACCCTGACGGGAAATACACAAATAACACTCAAAGTATTGTCGGTTCTATCATATTCCGTACAGCCGAAGCCTATCTCAACTATATAGAAGCTTATTATGAATTGCATGGTTCACTCGACTCCTATGCAGAAAAGTACTGGAAAGCGATTCGTCGCAGAGCCGGCATTGATGAGGACTATACCAAAACAATCAGGCTTACAGATATGTCAAAAGAAGCAGAAACTGATTGGGGGGCATATTCCGGCGGAGAAATTATTGATGCCACACGTTATAATATCCGCCGTGAACGAAGATGTGAGTTGATGGCGGAAGGTTTACGTAGCATGGACTTACATAGATGGCGTTCAATGGACCAGATGATTACCAAACCCTACCATATCCTAGGAATGAATTTATGGCAGGAAATGTATGGCTGGGACTGGTATAAAGATTCTAACGGCAACTCCATTCTTAAAGAAGGAGAAAATGTTTCACCACGTAGCTTCAGTACTTATCTTGCTCCTTATCACATCACAGCCAATAACATTGTTTACAACGGCTATAAATGGAATATGGCACACTATCTCGATCCGATAGCAGCAGAACATTTTCTGGTTACTTCATCCGGAGGTGATTTGGATTCTTCTCCTATCTATCAGAATCCGGGCTGGCCTATGACAGGAGGAGGAACCCCGCAATAATCCAATAATCTACTAATTTAACAAAGACCAATTATGTATAAAAGAATGATAATACTAACTTACGCACTGGTTTTCTTTTCATTATTCGCAACAGCTTGTTCTGACAATAATAATGAAACATACGTCGAACCAATACTTTCTCAAATAGAAGTAAGTAAACTAGTGACTGAAAACAACAAAACATATGTTTCTGTTGACGGTAAACCTTTTCCGTTTCTTGGTGCACAAATACGCCTTGATGCCCTTCTCAATTGTGACAAGATGACTATTAATGAAGTGGAAAACTACTTCAAGAAAGCTCAGGAACTGGGACTAAATTGTGTACAAATTCCAATTTCATGGAATATGGTAGAGCCTAAAGAAAACAAGTACGATTATAGTATCGTAAACTCAATCTTGCAGTTCGTCAACAAGTATAATTTGAAAATGGAATTACTTTGGTTCAGTACGAATATGGTAGGAGATTCATTCTCCTACCTGATACCTCAATATGTGCTTCAAGAATATAACAAAAGGCTCAGCCGGAATGATGAAGGAAATTTTTGGAACTATTATGGTTATCAATACACCATGATTCTTGATGATGAATGGATACTGGAGAGAGAAACCAAAGCCATCACCGCCTTATTTAACCACATCCGATACTGGGATTCTCAAAATGGAGACAAGCACCCCGTTATATCAGCTCAGATCCATAATGAACCTGATGCGTTAATGCGCTGGAGAATCGACCAAAAAGATTTAAAATATCGGGATGGGACCCCTCTAAGCAAAGAGAAGGCCTGGACAATGATCACAAATGCATTAAATACTGTAGGAAAAGCTGTAAAAAACAGTTCTTACAGAGTAGTAACTCGTGTCAATCTAATTTACGGTGATGGTATTAATCCATTTCCAGAGGCTACTAATGCTCGCCCCAAAGATGTATTCGATCTTCAAGGCATTGATTTCATTGGCGTTGATGCTTATAAAGATAATGTTAAACATCTCAAAAATGAAGTCATGGCATACGCATCAATTGCAGGAAATTATGCGCTGGTTGCCGAGAACAAAGGTAGTTATGCAAACAGTCCGAGTCTTATCTTGACATCTTTCGCATTAGGAGGAGGCTATGATATTTACGATTTGGCTACCAGTAACTTCTTTATCAACAACACCACCGAACCGGACCAAATTGACCACGGAATTTATACATGGGATTTACAAGAAAAAGATTTTACACCTCCTACTCGTAGTCTCATAAAAGGCTTGGCGGCAGCTTATATAGATGTTGCCAAAGTAAAACCGGAGAACTTTGCAGCATTTAATATTAACGATAATCAGCCAAAAGACAAATTAGAACAACTAATATGTACTACTGGAGCACAAATCACATTCCAGACAAATAATGCTTCTTTAGGTTTCGTATTAGATATGCACAATTATTTACTGATTTATAGTTTGAATGACTCTCAATTCAAACTAGAGAATGGTAAATTTGGAGAAACCATTTCCGGAAGATATGATGTAAATGGCACATTTACCAAAGAAGGAACTGCAACTTTAGAAAATCAGACTCTCCATGCTAAAGGAGGCGTACTTTATAAAGTAAATTATTCCTCGCAACAATCATTAACCAGCAATACAATTGAGAATATTGGAAATAACTTATAAAAACCCAAGATATGTTCAAATATATAGCAATCATTCTAATAACCGTCTCTTTATTCTGTTCCTGTGCACAACAGAAAGAGACTACTTCTGCAATTCCTGTCATACTCGACACGGATGTTGGAAATGATATCGATGATGTTTTAGCCATGCAAATGCTGCTTAATTATGAGAAAAAAGGAAAAATTGATTTGCTAGGTATCACTATAAGCAAGTGTAATCCTTATTCACTGGAATATATTGACGCTTATTGTCGTTTCAACGACAAATACGACATACCTTTAGGTTATGCTTATAATGGGATGAATACAGACGACGGACATTATCTCCGCCAAACGCTGGATACTATTATTGACAACAATAAAATATTACATCCAAAAAGAAGCCTAAAAGATCATATTCTGGAAGGATATAAACTGTTGCGTAAATTGCTGGCAGAGCAAGAAGATCATTCTGTGGTATTTATAGCCTTAGGCCCGGAAACAAATCTAGCCCGTTTGCTTATCTCGGAAGCAGATGAATACAGCGAGCTGGATGGAAAAGCCTTGGTAGCACAAAAGGTAAAATTACTATCTGTCATGGGAGGACTCTATGGTAATGAATTCGACTTCCCTGAATGGAACATTGTTAATGATCTGAATGCAGCCCAAATTACTTTCAAAGAATGGCCTACTCCAATTATTGCCAGCGGATGGGAACTAGGAAACAAAATTCGATATCCTCATCAAAGTATATTAAATGATTTTGCCGGCAGTTATAAACATCCTCTGTGCGTATCATATAAAATATATCAGGAAATGCCATATGACAGAGAAACATGGGATTTGACATCCGTGCTACAAGCCATAGAACCGGGGAATAATTATTTCAATTTATCCGAGAAGGGAACAATCACCATAGACAGTATCGGACAAAGTATTTTTTCTCCTTCTGAAAGCGGTAAACACCAATATCTCACTATTCAAGGGGAAGAAAATATTCGGGCAACCCGCAACGCACTTATAAGACAAGTGACAGGAAAAGAGAATTGAAATCTTAAAAAAAATCATTATGTATATAGTCAATAGTTACACCTTAGCTATTATCTTCTGCTTTATCACAATGATATGCTGGGGATCGTGGGGAAATACCCAAAAACTGGCCAGTAAGAATTGGCGTTATGAACTTTATTATTGGGACTACACCATCGGCATCTTGCTGTTCGCCCTACTTCTGGTATTCACACTAGGAAGTTTCGGAGATTCGGGAAGAGGTTTTCTGGAAGACATCCAACAAGTGGAAGCGGCATATATTGCCAGTGCACTTATCGGAGGAGCTATTTTCAATGCTTCCAATATTCTCCTTTCCGCCTCAGTATCCATTGCCGGAATGGCAGTAGCTTTTCCATTGGGAGTAGGACTGGCATTGGTATTGGGAGTATTCATTAATTATTTCAGCTCCCCCAAAGGAGATCCGTTCTGGCTATTCACAGGAGTCGTGCTGATTGTTATCGCCATCATTTGCAACGGTATTGCAGCCGGTAAGAATCAAAAGGCGGGAACCAATAACAGCAAAAAGGGAATTATTCTTGCTGCTATTGCCGGTATACTGATGTCATTCTTTTACCGGTTTGTCGCCGCTGCCATGGATTTGAACAACTTTGAATCACCGACAACCGGAATGGCAACTCCTTATACTGCATTCTTCATCTTTGCTATCGGAATCTTCCTAAGCAACTTCCTCTTCAATACACTTGTGATGAAGCGTCCGTTCGTTGGTCTACCCGTCACTTACAAGGAATACTTTGCCGGAAAAGCAAGTACACACATGGTCGGAATTCTCGGAGGATGCATCTGGGGATTAGGTACGGCATTAAGCTACATTGCCGCAGGAAAAGCGGGAGCAGCCATTTCTTATGCACTTGGACAAGGAGCACCGATGATTGCTGCCCTTTGGGGTGTTTTCATCTGGAAAGAATTTACCGGTAGCTCCAAAGCGACAAACAGACTTTTGGGAGTCATGTTTATATTATTCATTTTGGGCCTGACATTCATTGTCATCTCAGGAGGAAGCTAAAATAAAAAAGAGGTAAAGGAACTATTAGGTATTATCAATATAAAAAGAATCACCCCAAAAGTTAGAAACTAAACTTTTGGGGTGAAATTCAATTCTATGATTCAAACTATCATATACATTATTCAGACCGTTATATCCA
>PPYE01074457.1_pt1 | contig 10567 bp, 7 predicted proteins | sample 1559881 | NCBI WGS metagenome assembly PPYE01 (sample SAMN08240022, study PRJNA423297) | Human gut metagenome, whole genome shotgun sequencing project.
TTTGCCATGTAGGTAAATGGATACCTTAAATATATAGACAGAATACCATGAAACAAAACTTTTTTGCAGTCGACCTGGGCGCAACGAGCGGCCGTACAATCTTAGGAACTTTCATTGAAGGCGGATTGAATCTGGAAGAGATTAATCGTTTTCCTAACCACCTGATTGAAGTAGGTGGACATTTCTATTGGGATATTTATGCATTATATCGTCACATTATTGACGGATTGAAGTTGGTTGCTCATCGTGGCGAATCCATTGCTTCTATCGGTATCGATACCTGGGGAGTGGATTTTGTATGTGTCGGAAAAGACGGTAACTTGCTTCGCCAGCCTTATGCATATCGTGACTCGCATACAGTAGGAGCACCGGAGGCTCTTTTCTCCCGTATTTCCCGTAGCAAAGTGTATGGTAAAACGGGTATTCAGATTATGAATTTTAATTCACTTTTCCAATTAGATACTTTACGTCGCAATCACGACAGTGCGTTGGAGGCGGCAGATAAAATTCTGTTTATGCCGGATGCGTTGAGTTATATGCTTACCGGAGAGATGGTGACGGAATATACGATTGCTTCGACAGCGCAGCTGGTGAATGCACAGACACGCCGTTTGGAGCCGGAGCTGTTGAAAGCAGTCGGCTTGAGTGAAAAGAATTTCGGACGTTTTGTGTTCCCGGGCGAAAAGGTGGGAGTATTGACGGAAGAAGTGCAAAAGATAACCGGACTGGGGGCAATTCCTGTAATTGCAGTAGCCGGACATGATACCGGTTCTGCTGTTGCTGCCGTTCCGGCACTCGATCGTAACTTTGCTTATTTGAGCAGTGGGACTTGGTCGTTGATGGGAGTTGAAACGGATGCTCCGGTGATTAATGCCGAAACAGAAGCGTTGAACTTTACCAATGAAGGTGGCGTGGAAGGAACCATCCGTCTGTTGAAGAATATCTGTGGAATGTGGTTGTTGGAACGTTGTCGTCTGAATTGGGGAGATACAAGCTATCCTGAATTAATCGGTGAGGCGGATGCTTGCGAGCCGTTCCGTAGTCTGATTAATCCGGATGATGATTGTTTCGCGAATCCTGTGGATATGGAAAAAGCCATTGCTGAATATTGCCGGGCTACCGGACAAGCAGTTCCCGAGAAACGTGGACAAGTGGTGCGTTGTATTTTTGAAAGTCTGGCTTTGCGTTATCGTCAGGTATTGGAGAATTTACGTTCGCTTTCTCCCCGTCCGATTGATACATTGCACGTAATTGGCGGCGGTAGCCGGAATGATCTGTTGAACCAGTTTACAGCTAATGCGATAGGAATCCCTGTAGTAGCGGGTCCGTCTGAAGCGACAGCTATCGGTAATGTGATGATTCAGGCAATGGCAGCAGGTGAAGCAACGGATGTTGCCGGTATGCGCCAGTTAATCAACCGCTCTATCCCGTTGAAAACTTATCAGCCGCAAGATACGGAAGCTTGGGACGCGGCTTATATCCATTTTAAGAATTGCGTTCGATAATACATTGAACAACCGACAGAATAATCATTTATTTAAACTAATAGAATATCATGAAAAAAGAAGAACTGATTCAGAAAGCGTATGAGATTGCTGTGGAACGTTATGCAGCAGTAGGTGTAGACACCGAAAAAGTATTGAAAACGATGCAGGATTTTCATCTGTCACTCCACTGCTGGCAGGCCGACGACGTTGCAGGATTTGAAGTACAGGCCGGCTCATTGACCGGAGGTATTCAGGCAACCGGTAATTATCCGGGCAAAGCTCGTAATATTGATGAATTGCGTGCTGACATTTTGAAAGCTGCTTCTTATATTCCGGGTACTCATCGTTTGAACCTGCACGAAATCTATGGAGATTTCCAGGGTAAGGTGGTAGACCGTGACCAGGTGGAACCGGAACATTTCAAGAGCTGGATCGAATGGGGTAAAGAACATAACATGAAGCTCGATTTCAACTCTACCTCTTTCTCTCATCCGAAATCTGGTGACTTGTCACTTTCTAATCCTGATGAAGGTATCCGTCAATTCTGGATTGAACATACCAAACGCTGTCGTGCCGTTGCGGAAGAAATGGGTAAGGCACAGGGGGATTCGTGTATCATGAATCTTTGGGTACATGACGGAAGCAAGGATATTACAGTAAATCGTATGAAATATCGTGCATTGCTGAAAGATTCTTTGGATCAGATCTTCGCTACCGAATATAAGAATATGAAGGATTGTATCGAATCTAAGGTGTTCGGTATCGGTCTGGAAAGCTATACAGTGGGTTCTAATGACTTCTATATCGGTTATGGTGCTTCTCGTAACAAGATGATTACGCTGGATACCGGTCACTTCCATCCGACAGAAAGTGTAGCTGATAAAGTATCTTCACTGTTGCTTTATGTGCCTGAATTGATGTTGCACGTAAGCCGTCCGGTTCGTTGGGATTCAGACCACGTTACTATCATGGATGATCCGACAATGGAACTGTTCAGCGAAATCGTTCGCTGCGGTGCTTTGGACCGTGTACATTATGGTCTTGATTGGCTCTGCTCGAAGAAGAAAAAGCGCTGCCTTGGAATGCAGTTTGGGATATGTTCTGCTTGAAGAATAATGTTCCTGTAGGTGAAGATTTCATCGCAGAAATCGAAAAGTACGAAGCCGAAGTAACTTCTAAACGATAAGTTATGGATATTTTAATCGGCTTATTGATTATAGCCATCGGTAGCTTTTGCCAGTCCAGTTCTTATGTGCCTATTAAAAAGGTAAAGGAATGGAGCTGGGAAAGCTTCTGGTTAATACAAGGTGTATTTGCCTGGTTAGTGTTCCCGTTTCTGGGTTCACTACTGGGTGTACCCCAAGAGAGCAGTTTGTTCGACTTGTGGGGAGCGGGAGGTGCTGGAATGAGCATCTTTTATGGTATCCTGTGGGGAGTAGGCGGTTTGACTTTCGGACTTTCCATGCGTTATCTGGGGGTTGCGTTGGGACAGAGTATCTCATTAGGGACTTGTGCCGGTTTCGGAACCCTTCTTCCGGCTCTTTTTGCAGGTACAAACTTGTTTGAAGGTAACGGGCTGATTCTTTTGTTGGGTGTTTGCATCACGTTGGCAGGTATTGCTATTATCGCAACAGAATGTGGCTAATAAATCGATGGGTGACTATGCTAAAGGAAAAGTCTGGGGCAATAATTTAGTTTTTTGTGCGTTGGCTGGCGTATTATGGTACATGCAGTTCTTCGGACTGGAAATGGGTAAGAGTTTCCTTACGGAAAGTCCGGTATTGCTGGCTTTCTCCTGGTGTATTTTGATGGCATTGAATGTCACATTTAGTAATGTTTGGGGAATTATTCTGAAAGAATGGAAAGGTGTGTCAAACAAGACCATAACTGTGCTGATAGCTGGTCTGATCGTACTTATCTTCTCATTAGTGTTCCCAAATTTGTTTTAAAAAATTTAGGTGTGGATTACATGGATTACGCGGTTTTTTTATAACTTGCGGCAAAATCAGTGTAATCCATGCCTAATTAAAATTATATATAGAATGAAATCAATTTTAGAGAATCGTCCGGGACTTGCCAAAGAAGTAAATAAGGTAGCAGAAGTTGCCGGATACTTGTGGCAGAAAGGATGGGCTGAACGTAACGGTGGTAATATCACTGTTAATATCACAGAGTTTGTAGATGATGAAATCCGTCAGATGAAACCGATCAGTGAAGTTAAATCTATCGGTGTGACTCTTCCTTATCTGAAAGGATGTTATTTCTATTGCAAGGGAACGAATAAGCGCATGCGTGATTTAGCTCGCTGGCCGATGGAAAATGGTTCGGTAATCCGTATTCTGGACGACTGTGCCAGCTACGTAATTATTGCGGACGAAGCTGTGGCTCCGACATCGGAATTGCCTTCTCACTTGAGCGTACATAATGACCTGTTGAGTAAAAACTCTCCTTATAAAGCATCTGTACATACACACCCGATCGAACTGATTGCCATGACACATTGTCCGAAGTTCCTGGAAAAAGATGTGGCTACTAATTTGTTATGGAGTATGATTCCCGAAACAAAGGCATTCTGCCCGCGTGGTTTGGGTATCATTCCTTATAAATTGCCTAGTTCTGTAGAATTGGCGGAAGCTACCATCAAGGAATTGCAGGATTATGATGTTGTGATGTGGGAGAAACATGGTGTATTTGCAGTTGATTGCGATGCGATGCAGGCGTTCGATCAGATCGATGTACTTAATAAATCGGCTCTCATCTATATCGCAGCGAAAAATATGGGCTTCGAGCCGGATGGTATGAGTCAGGAACAGATGAAAGAAATGACTGTTGCTTTCAATCTGCCTAAATAAAACAACAAATAGCACAACCATGAATCGAATTATTTTAAACGAAACTTCTTACTTCGGTGCCGGATGCCGAAGTGTGATTGCTGTGGAAGCAGCTAGACGTGGCTTTAAGAAAGCCTTTTTTGTAACAGATAAAGACCTTATCAAGTTTGGTGTGGCTGCTGAAATCATTAAAGTATTTGATGAGAACCAGATTCCTTACGAACTTTATAGCGATGTAAAGGCTAACCCCACTATTGCAAATGTGCAAAACGGTGTGGCAGCTTACAAAGCTTCCGGAGCCGATTTTATCGTTGCTTTGGGTGGTGGCTCTTCTATCGATACTGCCAAAGGAATCGGTATTGTTGTGAATAACCCGGATTTTGCGGATGTGAAGTCTCTGGAGGGTGTAGCTGATACCAAACACAAAGCTGTACCTACCTTTGCACTGCCTACTACTGCCGGAACGGCTGCCGAGGTAACTATCAATTATGTGATTATTGATGAAGATGCCCGTAAGAAGATGGTTTGCGTAGACCCGAACGACATCCCTGCCGTGGCTATCGTAGACCCCGAACTGATGTACTCAATGCCGAAGGGGCTTACTGCCGCTACCGGTATGGATGCTTTGACACATGCCATCGAAAGTTATATTACTCCCGGTGCCTGGGTAATGAGCGATATGTTCGAATTGAAGGCTATTGAGATGATTGCACAAAATCTGAAAGCAGCCGTAGACAATGGTAAAGATGTGGCAGCCCGCGAAGCAATGTCGCAGGCACAATATATTGCCGGTATGGGATTCTCGAATGTCGGTTTGGGAATAGTTCATTCAATGGCTCATCCGTTGGGTGCATTCTATGATACTCCTCACGGGGTAGCTAATGCCTTGCTGTTGCCGTATGTGATGGAATACAATGCTGAATCTCCGGCAGCTCCGAAATATATCCATATTGCGAAAGCAATGGGAGTGCCTTGTATCATAAAGCATTCTAAATCTCGTCATAGTAAAGTTTGTTTTTATATAAACATCCGGGGATACTTGAAAGTACACTCCGGATGTTTTTTTATACCCTTGCATGTGTTTTCTGAAAATAATTCCTATTTTTGTCCAACTCAATTACATGAAAACACTCTGATATGATCGAGGATAATAGTTTGGGATTGGAATTTAAATATCTGATTGTAAATGACATGGACCGTAAATTCGGGCTGTGGGTGAATACCGTCGGCTATCAGTCTATCCCTCCTGATTCACCTTATCCATTGAAAGAGCATCCCTCCGGTTACTTTTTTAATGCGGAAAAAGGAAGGGTGCTTCGCGAATATCAGTTGGTCTATATCACAAAAGGGCGTGGTTTGTTTTCATCCGATTCCACTTCTGAAAAGCAGGTTTGTAAAGGCCGACTGATGGTATTGTTTCCCGGGCAATGGCATACTTACCGCCCGTTACGGCAGACTGGTTGGACGGAATATTACATCGGCTTTGAGGGGCCAATGATAGATGCCATCGTTAATGATGCTTTTTTGTCGCAGGAGCAGCAAATATTGGAAATCGGTATTAATGAAGAGTTGGTTTCCTTGTTCTCCCGTGCTCTTGCTGTAGCTGAAGCGGATAAGATTTCCGCGCAACAATATCTTTCCGGGATTGTGCTCCACATGATAGGTATGATTCTTTCTGTCTCCAAGAATAAAGTTTTCGAGATGAGTGATGTGGATCAGAAGATAGAACAGGCGAAAATCATCATGAATGAAAATGTTTCCGGTAATGTAGATCCGGAAGAGTTAGCAATGCGGCTTAACATCAGTTATTCATGGTTTCGACGTGTTTTCAAGGAGTATACTGGTTATGCTCCTGCCAAATATTTCCAGGAATTGAAACTCCGTAAAGCCAAACAAATGTTAGTAGGAACTTCCCAATCCGTGAAAGAGATTTCTTTTTTTCTGGGTTTCCAGTCTACTGAATATTTTTTCTCTTTTTTCAAGAAACGTACAGGGCTTACCCCGTTGGAATATCGTTCGTTCGGACGGGAAGAATAAAATAGGGTGAAGTCTATATCTATCAGTTATTTTGCTCTGATTTTGGGAATATCATAAAAACTGTTACTTTTGTGACGAGATTAATGTGTGCTATAAACCATCATTCTTGATATGTGCGAACAAAGACTATCTAAGATCCATTTTTTTATTCTGCTATCTCTTTTTGGATTTGTATTTCCACTCCGGTCACAGGAATACAAGTTCAGAACATTGGGTGTGGAAGATGGATTGTCGCAAATAACGGTGAGCGATATTTGCCAGGATGAGAAATCGCGTATATGGATTGCCACTTTGGACGGGCTGAATTGTTTCGATGGCAATCACATCAAAGTCTTCAACCACTTTCATAACGACTCTATCAGTTATGGTAATTTATATGTGACTCAAATGGTGGAAGACGGTCAGGGAAGTCTTTTCCTGTTGACCTCTACCGGACTTTTCCAGTTCGACCTTGAAACAGAGAAATATTATATTCTTCCGGTGACTTCTCCCTCCACTCTTGCCAAAGGAAAGACCGGAGTGTGGATTGCAGAAGGAGGGAAACTGTTCTTATATGATAAGAATACCCGCCTCTTGAAACCGATGTATGCCGATTTGCAGCTGCCGGATAGTGGCCCGACGATGGTGGAAGGTTCCGAAGGAAGTCTCTGGATTGCTTTGAAAGAGGGTGGGGTGATGCGTGTAGATACTTGCGGATCGATGTCACTTCACTTGCCCGGAATTAAAGTGATGAAACTGATAAAAAGTAACGACCAGAATATCTGGATTGGTTCGCAGGATCAGGGCGTTTTCTGTTTTTCACCTCAAGGTACGATCATACATCACTATGAATATAATGATAAGAGTGTTTATACGGTTCGGGACGATATGGCGAGAGCGTTATGTCAGGATTTGGAAGGGAATATATGGGTAGGCTACAGAAGTGGATTGAGTAAGATTGAAGTGGCTACCGGGAAAATATTCCATTATCAGGCTGATCCTAACCGGGTGGGTGCTATGTCCAATCGTTCGGTGACGTCTCTTTATACCGACAAACAAGGAACTGTTTGGGTGGGGACTTATTGGGGAGGGGTAAACTTCTTCTCTCCGGAATATCAGCATTTTGTGCATTATCATGCTTCGGACACCGGATTGTCTTTTCCGGTGGTCGGTGCTATGGCAGAAGATAAAGTCGGAAATATCTGGATTTGTACGGAAGGAGGGGGATTAGATTTATATCAACCGGAACAGGGAAAGTTCAAGCATTTTAATGCGCATACGGGATATCATTTCAGTACGGACTACCTGAAAGATGTTGTTTTTGATGAGGCTAATAATTGCTTATGGATTGCAGCCGACTTTACCAATAAGGTGAATTGTTTTCATCTTAATAACTATCGGAACGACATCTATAATCTTGAACCGCTTGGAGAGGAAAGTGTAGGAGAAGCCCTGTTTGCCTTGGCGGATACTCCTCGTAAATTGTATGTCGGGACAACATCCGCTATTGTGAGTTTGGATAAACAGACCTTGAAATCCGAGGTGTTGTTTCATCAGAAGGAACTGTTTACACATAATTATAACACCCTATTGCTTGATTCGAAAAACAGATTATGGTTTGCTGCCGACGACGGTTGTGTAGCCTATGCGATTGATGAAAAGCGGTTTGAAACCTATAGGATAAGTCTGAAGAAACGGGTCAGATCTCAAAAAGAGTTGGTCAATGTTATCTATGAAGATCGAAAGGGAAATATTTGGGTAGGGACACATGGCAACGGACTTTTCTTGCTGGATAAGAAAGAACGTTTGTTTCGTTTACATACTCCTGAAAGTGTGTTGTCGGGAGAAAATATCAGGGTACTGGGGGAAACCCCTTCCGGGATTTTATTGATTGGTACCGGGCATGGATTGTCAATGCTGGAACAGAAAGAGGGGAAAGTGATAAACTTCAATTCTAAAACCGGATTCCCGCTGACTCTTGTGAACCGGAAATCCATGCATGTATCCCGCAACCATGATATTTATATGGGAGGAGCTACCGGATTGGTAACCATTCGTGAAAGTAGTCTGTATTATCCTCCGAAAATATACGATCTGGAGTTGGCTCATTTGTATGTCAACAACAAAGAGATAACAACAGGCGATCAAACCGGTATTTTAAATAGATCCTTTGCCTATACCGGACGGATCAAATTGAATTACTTGCAAAATGTGTTTTCTATCGGTTTCTCAACAGATAATTTTCTGCATATAGGCGGTGGTGAGGTAGAATATCGGTTGATGGGGTATAATGATGAATGGAGCGAGAACCGTCTGGGAAATGACATTACTTATACAAATATCTCTCCGGGTGATTATGTCTTTGAGATCAGGCTGAAGAACTTCCCGGAAGTAATCAGATCGCTGGATATAACGATTACGCCACCTTTCTATGCTACTTGGTGGGCCTATACTATTTATGTATGCGTGATTCTGACTATTCTATTCTTCATCGTGAGAGAATATAGAATCCGTCTGTTCCTGAAAACTTCATTGGATTTTGAACTTCGCGAGAAACAATACATTGAAGAGATGAATCAATCCAAACTTCGTTTCTTCACGAATATCTCGCATGAAATCAGAACTCCGATCACTCTTATCCTGGGGCAGGTTGATCTGTTGCTGAATTCCGGCAAATTGTCTACCTATGCTTATTCGAAACTGTTGAATATACATAAAAATGCAGGTAACCTGAAATCATTGATTACGGAGTTGCTTGATTTCCGGAAACAGGAGCAGGGACTTTTGAAACTGAAAGTTTCTCAATTTGATTTATATTCTTTACTCAAAGAGCATTATGTATTGTTCAAAGAGTTGGCTGCTAACAGGAATATTTCGTTTGTTTTGCATGCCGACTGCGAGCAATGCCTCGTGTGGGGAGACCGGATGCAAATACAGAAGGTGGTTAATAACTTGCTGTCTAATGCTTTTAAATATACTTCAGACGGTGGAACTATCCGTATGGAATTGGCTGATGGAACGGAGGAATGTATGTTTTCCGTTTCCGATAATGGTGCGGGAATATCCGAGGAAGACTATGTTAAGATATTCGAGCGGTTCTATCAGGTTGAGAATATAGGACAGTATGGAGGAACTGGTATCGGGCTGGCTTTGAGTCAGGGTATTGTGAAAGCCCACCAGGGAGATATAACAGTAGAAAGTCAGCTGGGAAAAGGTTCTTGTTTTAAGGTCACTCTGAAAAAAGGGGATGCTCACTTTGATTCTTCTGTCACCCGGGTTGAACCGGAGCAGGATAAGGAATATATTTATTATTCGGAAGACAAAGAACTGCTGGTTAAAGAGGTGCAGTCAGCCCAAAGTGAAAGCGGGACTACTGACTGTAAATTACTGGTGATTGATGATAATGAAGAAATCAGAAATATCCTTGTAGATATCTTCTCTCCGTTGTATACGGTTGAAACTGCAAGTGATGGCAAGGAAGGGTACGAGAAAGTAAAGGTAATGCAACCCGACCTGGTTATTTCGGATATCATGATGCCCGGAATGCCCGGAACAGAGTTATGTGCCAAGATCAAGAACAATATAGAAACCTGCCATATACCTGTCGTTCTTCTGACTGCCCTTAGTGCTCCCGAACGTGAGTTGGAAGGATTGAGAATTGGAGCGGATATTTATGTGGTGAAGCCATTTAATATGCGGCGGCTGGTGAGCATATTTTCTACTGAATGCTCCGGAGATGAACATTTCGGATATTGCTTACCGGTTAGGATTTGGAAATCCTCAATACTTCAACAAATGCTTTAAAGAACTTTTTGATATTGCTCCTACACAGTATAGGAAATCTCATGATGCCCCTTCCGATCCCTCTGTAAAGTGATTAAAATAAGTCATCTGAATTTTTAGACTAGATAAAACGAACAATTCGATAGGGTGCAATATGCTCAAATGCGATACTTTTGTGGCGTTGGATCATGCCAGCTTGTACTTGAGTTTTCTTTAATTGGGTGTGTCCGCACACACTTTTATTTAGCAGACCGGGTATTGTATAATCTTTATTCTAATATAATAATTATTGTATAGTATTATGAAAGACGATTATCTATGTGATAAATAAAAGATAACATCTTACGGGAGAGAGCCAATGTATTTCTCCTAATTAATTAAGTAGTGAGTAAAACCTTGATAATTAACCAATTTAATTTTATTCTAGTTATGAAAAATTTGCAGAGTAGG
>PPYE01618010.1_pt1 | contig 10567 bp, 9 predicted proteins | sample 1559881 | NCBI WGS metagenome assembly PPYE01 (sample SAMN08240022, study PRJNA423297) | Human gut metagenome, whole genome shotgun sequencing project.
AACTGCGGCTCTCTGAAGCTCCCCCACCAGGCATGTGGCAACTGCGGTTACTACAAGGGCGAGGAAGTCATCAAGAAGGCCTAATTTGCGCGTAATTGGTGGCATAATGGTGTTATGTACAGAAGGGGAGGGCGCATGCCTTCCCCTTCTTGTTCTGTCTGAAAGGAGGTGGATGCGGTGGCAATGAAGATCGCACGGGTGGAACCCGGCAGCGAAGCGGAGGTGCTGGGCCTTGGCCCGGGTGACGAGCTTTTGAGCGTGGATGAGAACGAGCTGAACGACAGTCTGGACTACGATTTCTACACCGACAGCAAAAGCTTCCACCTGAAAGCAAAGGTGGCAGACGGCATCCGCGAGTGGGATGTGCAGCGCACGGAGCGCGGCCCCTTTGGCTGCGATTTCCAGACCTATCTGGGCGATCAGAAGCACTCCTGTTCCAACCACTGCATGTTCTGCTTCATCGACCAGCTGCCCCCCGGTATGCGCGAGAGCCTTTACTTCAAGGACGATGACGAGCGGCTTTCCTTTTTGTTCGGCAACTATATCACCATGACGAACATGCAGGACCACGAGATCGACCGCATCATCAAGATGCACATTTCACCCATCAACATTTCAGTGCACACCACGAACCCGCAGCTCCGTGTGCGGATGCTGGCCAACAAGCGCGGCGGCGAGGTGCTCAAGTATCTGCCCCGTCTGGTGGAGGGCGGCATCGCCGTCAACTGTCAGCTGGTGCTGTGCCGCGGCATCAACGACGGCGACGAGCTGCGCCGTACCCTCTCCGACCTTTTGGAGCTGACCCCTATGGTGCAGAGCATCGCTGCGGTGCCCTGCGGTGTGACGGACTACCGCGAGAAGCTGTTCAAGCAGACACCGTATGATGCAAAGACCAGCGCCGAAGTCATCGACATCATGGAAGAATTCGGTGATGAGTGCAAGCGCCGCCACGGCAAGCGCATCATTTATCCCAGTGATGAATGGTACCTCAAGGCAGGCAGGCCCATCCCGCCGGAAGAGTTCTACGAGGACTTCGACCAGCTGGAAAACGGCGTGGGCATGATGCGCCTGTACGCCTCGGAATTTCTGGCGGAGTTGGAAAAGCCCCACCGCATCTACGGCACCAAAAAGATGGACGTGGTCACGGGCGAAATGGCTTCGCCGCTCATCCGCCAGATGATGGCTGAGCTGCACCGCCAGTACCCCATGGTCGAGGTGACGGTGCACACCATCAAGAACAAATTCTTCGGCGGCAATGTGGGTGTGGCCGGGCTTGTAACGGCGACCGATATCATTGCTCAGTGCGAAGGCAAGCTGACCAGCGGCACGCTGGGCGTGCCCGCCGTGATGCTGCGGGAGGAAAAAGACACCTTTCTGGACGACATCACCACCGACCAGCTGGCCCAGCGCCTTGGCGTGAAGGTGGAGGTGTTGCCGACCTCTGGCGGCGACGAAGCCCGCGCCCTGCTGCGCAGCGGCCTGCACATTGCAAGGAGAAGAAGAGCATAAAAGAAAACCCTCTCCGTCATCGCTGCGCGATGCCACCTCTCCCGAAGGGCGAGGTTTTATGCATCTTTCGGCAGAAGTGATAAAAGCTCCCCCTTTCGGGGGAGCTGGCGCGGCGTAAGCCGTGCCTGAGAGGGTTGTAAGAAAGGAGGAACCCCTATGAGCAAACCGATCGTAGCAGTGGTGGGCCGCCCCAACGTGGGCAAATCCACCCTGTTCAACAAGCTGTGCGGTCAGCGCCTTGCCATTGTGGAGGACACGCCGGGCATTACCCGTGACCGCATTTTTGCCAACTGCGAGTGGAACGGCCATGACTTCCTGCTGGTGGACACCGGCGGTATTGAGCCCAAGGCTACCGAGGGCATTCTGGCCCACATGCGGGAGCAGGCCCAGATCGCCATTGACACTGCAGACTGCATCATCATGGTGGTGGACGTGCGCGACGGCCTGACCGCCGCGGACGAGGATGTGGCCCACATGCTGCGCCGCAGCCACAAGCCCATCATTCTGGCCGTGAACAAGTGCGACAAGGTGGGCGATGCCCCCATGGAGATGTACGAGTTCTACAACCTCGGATTTGACGAGGTGATGCCCATTTCGTCCGTGCACGGCCACGGCACCGGCGACCTGCTGGACGCTGTGTGCGCCCATCTGGACTTCAGCGAGACGGTGGTGGAAGAGGACCGTATCCCGGTTGCCATCATCGGCCGCCCGAATGTGGGCAAGTCCAGCCTGACCAACCGCATTCTGGGCGAGAACCGCATGATCGTGGCAAACGAGGCGGGCACCACCCGTGATGCCATTGACACCCCGGTGGACAACGCTTACGGCAAGTTCATCTTTACCGATACCGCCGGTCTGCGCAAGCGCAGCAACATCACCGACGGTCTGGAGCGTTATATGGTAGTGCGCGCACTGGCCGCTGTGGAGCGCAGCCGTGTGGCGCTGATCCTTGTGGATGCCACCGTCGGTTTTACCGAGCAGGACAGCAAGGTGGCCGGTTATGCCCACGATCAGGGCAAGGCGTGCATCATCGTCGTCAACAAGTGGGACGCGGTGGAAGGCAAGGAGACCAACACCATGGAGCTGCAGCGCCGCGATTATGCCGAGTGCTTCAGCTTTATGGGCTATGCTCCTATCATCTTCATCTCGGCTCAGACCGGCTACAACGTGAACAAGCTCATGCAGCTGATCCGCGATGTGGACAGCCAGAACGGTGCCCGCGTGCCCACCGGCGTGCTGAACGAGATGCTGGCCCGCGCCACAGCCCGGATGCAGCCGCCCAGCGACAAGGGCCGCCGCCTGAAGATCTTCTATCTGACTCAGGCATCCACCCGCCCGCCCACGTTCGTGGCCTTTGTGAATTCGAAGCAGCTGTTCCATTTCAGCTACCAGCGGTATCTGATCAACCAGATCCGCGAGAACTTTGGTCTGGAACACACTCCCATCCGTCTGGTGATCCGCGAGCGCGGCTCCGGCGAAGTGGGCGCAAAGGACGTGTAAGCGCCCGCAAAGGAGGCATCCGTTTCTATGATGAAAGCGATCCTGATCGCCGCAGCTACCATCCTGCAGGCGTACCTGCTGGGCAGTGTGGATACCGGCATCCTCGTCAGCAAATTCGTATATCATGACGATGTGCGCAATCATGGCAGCGGTGCGGCCGGCATGACCAACATGCTGCGCACCTTTGGCAAGAAGGCTGCCGCCATGACCGCGACAGGCGATGTGCTCAAGGGCGTGCTGGCCGTGTGCATCGGCCGGTGGCTGTTCCACATGCTGCCCGCCGATGCTGGTGTGTCGCCGTATCTGGGTGTCTATCTGGCCGCCATCTTTGCAGTGCTGGGCCATCTGTACCCGCTGTACTTCGGGTTCAAAGGCGGCAAGGGCGTTCTGGTGGCAGCTGGTGCCATTCTGGCCATCCAGCCGGTGCTGCTGCCGTTTCTGGCCATTATCTTTCTGGTGTGCCTGATCCCCACCGGCATGGTGTCGCTGGGCAGCGTGGCCATGGCAGCACTCTACCCGGTGCTGACCATCATTTACGGTTCCCTGCAGGGCTATGCCGCTGGTGATATGCTGGTGTGCGCCATTGGCTCCGGCTTTATGTCCGGCATGGTGATCTATATGCACCGCGCCAATATCCAGCGCATCCGTGAGGGCAAAGAGTACCGCTTCGGAAAGCACAATAAAAAATAAAAGCATTATAAAATGCCCCGCAGCCTGCTGGTTTTCCGGCAGTGCTGCGGGGCATTTTTGTTTATGTTATTTTGGTTCCGGGGCGGCCTGCTCAAAATCGTACTCGTCAAAAGTCTCTTCTTCGGAAGGAATGGCCTCGGCCACCTCGGCCTTGGCGCGCTCCTTCAGGCGGGAGAGAAACGCATCGGCGGGGATGCCGCTCTGGCGAGGTGAAAGATCCGGTGCCGGATGGCCGTCCGGCAGGTGGGCACCAAAGGCCGGCACAAAGAAGAACTTGCGCACAATGAAGATCAGTGCGATGGCTCCCACGCTGAGCAGGTTTTCTACTGCCGAGTCATGGCCCACTACCAGATGACGGGCAATGGCGTAGAGCAGCACTTCCAGACTGCTGCCGGGGCTGTGCTTGGCCAGCATTTTGATGAACTCGATGCCGATCACGATGTCAAGGCTCCGCTCCAGAAAAATGCGGATCTCCACTTCGTTACCGTCAAACAGCAGGCCGGGCATCCACTTGATGAGCGGCACAGCGCTGAGCAGCAGGCCGATGAGCACAAGGCCGGAGAGCAAAATTTCCAGCAGACTGGACGCCTGAATGATGCGGTTGCGCAGCTGGGTGCGCCAGCGGCTTTCCACATGGGAGGAGGAATTGTCCATATTGAGCCTTCCTTTGCAAAAAAAGTTTCAACATTCATGTGTAATATTGTAACAGAAATGCAGAAAGCTGTCAATTGCTAGAAGATCAGACGGCACTGTTCGCTGCAGTGGTGGGGGCCACCGCTACATAGCCGGATTTTTTGATGCAGTCCTGTCCGGCGGCGGTATCCAGCCAGTCGTAAAGCTGGCGTTCCGGGCTGTCGGCGGCAGCGTCCGCATGGAGAACGGCATAGAACTCGTTGCACAGCGGGTAGCTTTCGCTGGCGATGGTGTCGTTGGAAGGGGTCACGCCGTCCACGGCCAGCAGACGCAGGCCGGGCTGGGAGTACATCTGGTCGATGTAGTAGTAGACCGAGAAGCCGATGGCATTGGCGCTGTTGTTGTAGGCGGCGATGCTATCCACCAGCTCACCCATGGCAGCGGGAGCCAGCTCGGTGGGCGGGTCCATCAGTTCGCCGCCCTGAATGAGCAGCTTGCGGAACAGGGTCTGGCTGCCGGAGTCTTCGCCCCGCTGGAAGGGCACGATGGCAAGATCCTCGCCGCCCACTTCCTTCCAGTTGGTGATCTTACCGGCATAGATATCCTTCAGCTGCTGCCGGGTCAGGCTCTTGACCGGATTGTTCTCGTTCACGATGAACACCAGTGCGTCCCGGCCAATGGGTTTCTGTTCCAGCTGGGCGTTTGCTTCTTTCAGCTCTTCCTTTACGTAGTCCGGCGCTTCGTAGACCACCAGCATCCTGGCAGTGTACTCCTCATCCGGGTACAGGCCGAAGTTTTCCCACGCATAGGCCGTGGTGCTGACCGAAATGCCGCTCTGGGCTACTTCCAGATCGATGCCGGTGGTATCGGCCATCATCTGGGCCATCAGCGGGATGCAGGCAGTGCTGCCGTCCAGCTTGGGAAAATCTTCCACGGTAAACAGCCCGATGGGTTCAAGCTCGCTCACGGAAGAAGCGGGTGCTTCCGGCGAGGTGGAAGCGCTGCTGGCGGGGGTGTCATCCCCCTTGCAGGCAGTGAGAATGCCTGCGGCAGAGCAGGCGGCAAGGCCAAGCAGAAAGCTGCGGCGGGAAATTTTAGCATTTTTCATAAGGCGTTCCTCCTATTGGGTCAGTAGCCCATTTCATCGTCGGCGTTGATGGAAGAGAAGATGCTTTGGCAGTAAAGCCATTTGCCGTTCGTGTCCATCCAGCCGTAGTAAAAGCCGCGTTTTGCAACGAACACGTGTTCTGGCAGCTGGTTCAGGCTGTTGTCGTAGTAGCTGTAGCAGCTGCCAAGGCCATAGAACACAATGTTGCCGTTTTCATCCAGCACGTCACACATTGAGCCGTTGCTGCTGGGCGCATTGGCGTTGCCACAGTACAGCGGCCTGCCCTCCGGTGTGGTGATGAGATAGTTCAGGGCATAGTACTTGTCCTGCAGATGGGTCAGGTCGGAGACAAGGCCCTCGGGGCCGTACACGCGGGTGGCGGTGGTCTCAAAGTTATCGTTATCCCGCAGCTCCAGCCAGACGTAGCCGTCACCCTTGTTATCCATCATCACGCTTTGCTGGCCCTCCACTGGCTCCACGGTGGTATCAGTGATCAAATCGCCGGTTTCGGTGTTGAACACCTTCAACCGTCCGTCCTCATAGTAAAGGGCGATGGTGTCGCTCATGACGCTGGAAGCGTACAGCGGTGTCACCTCACCGGTAACAAGGTCGTGCAGATCATAGCCGAAGTCGCCGCTCGTGCGCCATGTGACCACATAGCCCGGGAAATAGCTGCTGGGCTGGTCGTCGAAGGTGCCAATGAAGGTGCGGTCCACGGTGGCGAGATCCCGCAGCTCGTAGCGGCCATCGCTGGTCTCGAAGCAGGCGGTGCCGCTGCCGCATACCTGTCGGAAGCCGGTGAAGCCTTCGCCGGTGGCGGGGTTATAGAGCGTTTCGTCCGTTGGCTCGCCGCTGGCGTGGCAGGTGTCCAACTCTACCCAGTCGTTCAGAACGTCCGGTGCATAGGAAAGGCTCAGGGCAGTAGTGGCATCTGCGCCGTAAGTCTGTGTACCGTCCTTCGTCTGTATAATGACCCAGCTGTGCAGGGCGGGTTCATCGTCCCATGCGTCCTCGGCAAGGTCTGCTGGGCGGGCATAGCAGGTGAACACCAGCCTGTCCCCGCACACGATGCAGCGGTATGCGCCATCCGGCACGGGCAGACGTTCACCGGTGGAAAGGTCGATCACCTGACAGGTGCCGTAATCGTCGTAGCCGTTTTCGTAGCTGCCGTTCACGGCGTGGGCTTCCTGCAGCACCAGCAGACCGTTCTGCATGGAGGCGTTCTGCTCCCCCTCAAAGGTCATGACTTCATTGCCGTCTTTGTCAAACAGGCCGCTGCGCCGTCCGCAATAAGCGTCCGGGTCGGCCCAGGTGCGGAACCAGTAGTTGGTCTCACCGGTCACGGTGTCCTGCAGAAGGTTCACGTTCTCGCTGCGGAAGGACTGGTACAGCACCTTGCTGCCGCACAGAACGGTGCAGGCACCGCCGGAATTGTCGTAACCGTAAAGTATCCGCAGCTTTCCGTCGTCCAGCCGGGAGCTGTCGTAAAGCGGATTTCCATTTTTGTCGGTGGGCACTGAGGAAGCAGGAGCAGCAGGCTTGCCGGAAGCGGGCGGCAGCACGCTGCAGCTGCAGCCAAGGGCAAGGCACAGGGCAGCGCATACAGCAGCGCTGCCTATGCGGCAAACGTTACGCTTCATAAAGATCACTCCTTACAGTATGGAAAGGAACAAAGTTTAAAAGAAAGCCGGAAAGGTTTTCCAGTTCAATTATAATACGAAACAGCCGCGCATTCCATTGCAGGAAAACGCGGCTGTTGATTACAGTTTTATGACAGACTTTCAGGACTGTGCTTTGGCTTTTTCAGCATCGTCCATCCGGTCCAGCTGCTTGAGGAAGGCCAGCAGGAACGGCAGGGAAACAATAAAGGAAAGCGCATCCGCAATGGGCTGGCAGATCTCTACGCCCACAAGGCCGAAAGTGTGGGGCAGAATGAGGATGAGCGGAATGAAGAACACGCCCTGACGGCAGCAGGCCAGAAAGGTGGCGCGCCCGGCTTTGCCCACGCTCTGGAAGGTCATGTTTGCCACCACAATGACCGGCTGCAGCAGAATGGCAAGGCACTGATAGTGGAAGGCGGGCAGCGCCACGGCGGTAACATCCGGGTCATCACGGAACAGGCGGATGAGGGCATCGCTGTTGACCCAGCACAGGCTCACCAGCACCACCAGCATACAAAAGGCTGCACCTATGGTAAAAACTGCGGCTTTTTGCACCCGGCGGAATTTGCGCGCACCGTAGTTGAACGCGGCCACCGGCTGAAGACCCTGCCCAACGCCAATGGCTACCGAGATGATGAACATGAAAATGCGGGAAACGATGCTCATGCCGGCCACAGCGGCATCGCCATAGCTGCGGGCGGCAATGTTCAGCAGCATGCCGCCGATGCTCTGCAGGCCCTGACGGCCAAAGCTGGGCGCGCCGCCCACCAGGATCAGGCCGAATTCCCGCGCTTCACGGGTGACGGCAGCAATACGGAACTGACTGACGGTTTTGCCCCGCAGGAACATGGACAGCAGGATGCAGAAGCTGATGCTTTGGCTGAGAGCCGTAGCGATGCCTGCACCGGCGGTGCCAAGGCCCAAGCCGAACATCAAGATGGGGTCCAGCACAATGTTCAGCACGCCGCCGGTCACAAGGCCGATCATGGCAAAGTTCGCCTTGCCCTCATAGCGCAGGATGTTGTTCATCACAAGGCTGGAGATCATAAGCGGGGCTGCAATGAGGATGGGCCGTGCATAAGCGCAGGCGTGGGGCAGAATGGTCTCGGTGCTGCCCAGCAGCATCATGAAGCTGGGCAGAGTGGCAAGGCCCACAACGGCCAGCACCACGCCAGCGGCCAGAGCAGTAAAAAAGCTGGTGGAAGCAAAGCGGGTGGCGGCATCGGTGTTCCGGCTGCCAAGGCTGCGGCTGATGATGGTGCCGGAGCCGTGGCCCAGTGTAAAGCCAAGCGCCTGAATAATGGCCATCAGGCTGGAAACAATGCCCACCGCACCGGAAGCGCTGGTGGAGATCTGGCCCACAAAAAAGGTATCGGCCAAGTTGTAGATGCTGGTGATGAGCATACTTAAAATGGTAGGGGCGGCAAGACCGAGGATCAGCTTTGGAATGGGTGTCTCGGTCATTTTTTTGTATTGCTGAATGTTGAGCTCGTCTGCTGACATGAAAGAACCTCCTTTTATCATAAGGAATAGGTCAAGAAAAGCCGCCCAGCAGCAGAGCGGCGGATAATTTGAATGTGTGCACAGGATGCACGTTCCATAGTATAACGCAGCTGCGGCAAAAAGTCGAGAGCCGAACCGGTACAGAATGGTGCCTGAAATGCCCATGGAGCGGGAGAAAAACGGACGGAAAGCTTGACTGTTTTTGTCTGTTTTGCTAAAGGCTGGTCGAATTGCTTGTAGAAAATCACGATATGTGGTATCATTTACCATAAGGGAAACAAAAGAGCCTGTGCATCTGTACAGGCTGCATACAAAATATAAGCGGCAGCCGCAGGCAGAGCCGGGCGGCTGCGATCCATAGGAGGAACAAACCATGAAAACTGTTGCACAGACCGTGATCGAAGCCGATCACTTTTACACCATTGCCGCGCACACCGGTAACGTCATTCAGGCCGTGGAGGGCACCAAGGAAGCCGGTACCGTCCGTCTGGGCAAGTACGAGCATAAGCCTGAGCAGGAGTGGAGCTTTATCCGCGTGGGTGACGGCGTTTACCGCATCCGCAACCGCGCATCCGGCAAGCTGCTGGACCTGACCATGACCGGCACCGCCAACGGCACCTGGCTGCACCTGTGGGAGGATGTGGGCGGCACCTCTCAGATGTGGACCGTTCAGCCCACCCCGGAAGGAACTGTGCGCCTGCGCTCTTCCTGGGCCGGCGGCAAGTGCGTGGACACCGTTGGCATGGGCGCTGCGGTTGGCACCGTGCTGCAGATCTGGCAGGAGGTGCCCGGCGCAGATGACCAGCTGTGGACCATTGCCGAGGTGAAGGAGCGCGCAAAGCGTGCCGCAAAGAAGGCCGAGGCACCTGCTGTGGAGGCTGCCGCTGAAGCTGCCCCCGCTGCAGAAAAGGCACCGGCCAAGAAGACTGCGGCCCGCAAGCCCCGCACCACCAAAAAGGCGGCTGCCGCCAAGGCAGAAGCTGCAGAAGAGGGGAAGGCAGAGACCGCAGCACCGGCAGAAAAGCCCGCAAAGCCTGCCCGTAAGACCGCCGCAAAAAAGATCGCCGCCAAGGCTGCCGAAAAAGCAGAGCCTGCAAAGGCAGAAGCACCTGCAGAGGAAAAGCCTGCTGCGGAGAAGCCCAAGCGCAAGTGCGCACCCCGCAAGAAGAAGGAGACGGTCTGATCTCGTTCTATTGACCTGTTAAAATGAAAGCGCCCGCCGGAGGTCCAGCCCTGCCCGGCGGGCGCTTTTGGTTATTCTGGAAGCTGCTTTAAAACAAAGCGGTTTTTATCAAATTCCAGCAAACCTTCGTCCCGCATTTTGCACAGCTCTTTGGAGAGGGCGCTGCGGTCCAGATTGAGGTAGTCGGCCATCTGCTGGCGGTTGAAGGGCACCTCGAACGCCATCCTGCCGCAGCGTGCTGCCTGTGCGGAAAAATAGGTCAGCAGCCGTCCGCGCACAGTCTTGGGCGTTGTGCAGAAGATGCGCTGCGAAAGGCTGAGGTTCTTGCGCATGGACACCGCCAGCAGGCGGCGCAGCAGCTTGTCTTTCAGCGCTGGCTCGATCCGCGCATCGGTAAGGGCGGCAGTGTGCAGGAACAGTATTTCGCAATGTTCGGCCGCAACAGCATCCACCATCAAGGCCTCGCCGCAAAAGGCGTAGGTCTCGGCAAAGGCCTGCCCGGCACCTACGCTGCTCAGGATGCTTTTGGTGCCCCAGAGATCCAGATTTTCAATGTGCACGGAACCACGCAGCACAATGCCGATCTCCCGCACGCAGCTTCCGGCGTGGAAGATGACCTCGTGCTTTGCAAACTGCCGGGTGCGCAGGTGCCCGGCAGCGGCAAGGGTATCCAGCTCGGCTTCTGAAAGATCCTGAAACAGGGGCGACGCGATCTTTTTCATAAAAATCCTCTTTCTGTGGTTATAACAACCGAAAGCACGGTCTGATTATAGTATACTC
>PPYE01618011.1_pt1 | contig 10566 bp, 7 predicted proteins | sample 1559881 | NCBI WGS metagenome assembly PPYE01 (sample SAMN08240022, study PRJNA423297) | Human gut metagenome, whole genome shotgun sequencing project.
ACTTTTGTGTATATCGATAACATTTAATATAGTAATTTTATTTTTCTTTAAATATATTAATTTTTTTATAGAAAATATAAATAGTATTTTTAATATCTCACTTAGTTATGTAAAAATAACATTACCTTTAGGAATAAGTTTTTATACTTTTCAAACTATGTCATATACGATAGATGTATTTCTAAAAAAAGTTAAACCAGAGAAAAATATAATTGATTTTGGGGCATTTGTTTGTTTATTTCCGCAACTTATAGCAGGGCCAATAGTAAAATATACTGATATAAATAGGGAATTGAAGTCTAGAAAAGTTAATTTAGATGCAATTCAAGAGGGAATAAGGTTATTTATTTTAGGGTTAAGTAGCAAGGTTATTATTGCAAATAATATAGGAAGCCTTTGGACAGAAGTTGAAGTAATGGGATTTAGTAATATAAGTACAATTCTTGCTTGGATGGGTATAATAGCATTTGCATTACAGATATATTTTGATTTTAGTGGATATTCACTTATGGCAATAGGCCTTGGGAAAATATTGGGGTTTAATTTCCCTATAAATTTTAATTATCCATATGAATCAAAAAGCATTAGTGAATTTTGGAGAAGGTGGCATATTACATTAGGACAATGGTTTAAAGAATATGTTTATATTCCATTAGGTGGTAATAGGGTAAGGAAAGTAAGACTATATTTTAATTTATTTATTGTTTGGTTTTTAACAGGATTTTGGCATGGGGCAAGTTATAATTTTATATTATGGGGATTATACTTTTTTTTATTAATAAGTATTGAGAAGGCAGGTCTCTTAAAATTTTTAAATAATAATAAGTTTATTTCACATATATATGCTATATTCTTTATTTTAATTGGATGGGTATTGTTTGCTGTAGTTGATTTAGCTCAAATAAAATTATTATTTAAACAGATGTTTAGTTTTAATATAGGTAACGAATGGATTTATTATCTTAGAAACTATGCTATAGTTTTTATTATTGCAATTATATTTTCTACTAGTTTTCCTAAGAAATTATATAAGAAATTTATTAAAAATGATGTAATTGATACTGTAATTATACTTATGATCTTTTTAGTATCAATAGCTTATTTAGTTGATTCATCATATAATCCATTTCTATATTTCAGATTTTAGGGGGAGTTTGATGAAAAGAAAATATTTATTATACGGATTTACAATAATTATTTTAACATTAACAGTAATTAGTTTTTTTGATAAAGATAAAATATTTTCAGAGTTTGAAAATAGAAATTTAAAATCTAAGGCTAAGTTTTCAGTTGAAAAATTCATTAATGGAAAATTTCAAGAAGAATATGAGGAATATATAAATGATCAAATACCATTAAGAGATGAATGGATAAGTATAAAGTCGATGAGTGAATATTTACTTGGAAAGATTGAAAATAACGGAATTATATATGGGAGAAATAAAAGACTTTTTGAAAAATTTGATTCTTTTAATGAAGAAAGACTTAAAAATAATGTCGAAGCTATAAGTAAATTTAGTGAAAAATATATTGATAAGGTATCTTTAATGATTGTTCCAAATTCATATGAGATATATAGAGAAGATTTACCTAAAGGATCACAACAAGTTAATCAGACTGAAATAATAAATAAAATTTATTCAAAGTTAATTTATTCAAATAATATTAATGTATTAGATGAGTTTATAAATAAAAAAAATGAGTATATTTACTATAATACAGATCATCATTGGACAACGTATGGTGCATATTTAGCTTATTGTGATTTTATGGAATCAATAGGTTTTTATCCTATAGATTTAAGTAACTATAATAGTGTTATTTTAGATGAGTTTTATGGTTCATATTTTTCTAAGGCTAAGCCATTTAATATACAAGGAGATATACTTACATATTATGAGTTTTATAATTTAGAAATGGATATTGTTGGAGATAGAAAGTATGATTCTATCTATGATATATCTAAAGCAGAATTGAGAGATAAATATTCTTTGTTTTTAAGAGGAAATAATTCATTAACTATAATAAAAAATAGTAAGTTGCAAAATAATAAAAATATCTTAGTTATAAAAGACTCTTTTGCAAATTCATTAGTTCCATTTCTAACACAAAATTTTGAAGAAGTACACGTTATTGATTTAAGAAGTTTTAATGGTAAAATAAGTGATTATATCAATGAAAATAATTTTGATAATATTATAATTTTATATAATTTTATAAATTTAGCTACAGATAATAATATATTAAAAATTAAATATTGATTTGTTTTATATGCACTAATCCATATAAGTAAGAATTAGTGCATATTTTTATAGATATGCAAGTATACTAATTGTCTTTGTGTCAATGATTTTACCTGATTTAATCATTGACTTTACTTCATCTAAATTAAAAGATTTAACTTCAGTAAATTCATCTTCATCGCAACATTTATTTCCTAATGATAAGTTTGTTGCCTTAAATAAATGAATAATTTCATCACAAAATCCAGGAGCTGTTGCAATACTGCCTAGATAAGTCATTTCTTCTGCTATATAGCCTGTTTCTTCTTCAAGTTCCCTATGTGCGCAATCTAAAATAGATTCATTTTCACTAAGTTTTCCAGCTGGAATTTCTAAAATGGTTTTATTCAATGGTTTACGGAATTGTTCTATTAATAAAATTGTATTATCGTCTATAAATGGAATTATAGCACAAGCTCCTGGGTGATTGATAATATCTCTAGTAGTTATTTTTCCGTTTGGAAGTTCTACTTCAATATTTGATATTTTCAAATAATTACCAGAATAAATTAATTTTTTAGAAATAGTTTTTTCATAAAATTTCATAGTTGCCTCCGAATAGTTTTATTGATTATTATATCATACCTTATAAAAAATATATGTTTTTGTAAAAGATTAAGTAACAATAGATTGGTATATACATAATATAAAGTATAGGAAAATTTAGTAAGATTATTAATACTAAGGAGGAAAAAGATGACAATGTATAGGAATATGAGAAATAATATGTCAAGAAAAAATATATTAATGAGTAGGAGAAGCAGTTATCATTCTTATGATGAACTAGAGGATGAACAATTAGAAGATGAACAGTTGGATAAATATAACGGAAGTAATGATATGTCTTACGAAATGAATTCTAGTATGTATGATAAGTTTGAATGTTCAGAAGATAAAGACAAAAATGAGTGTTCTTGCGTATGTATTCGTGGATGTAGAGGTCCAAGGGGTCCTAGAGGATTTAAAGGAGCAACAGGAGCAACTGGAGCAACAGGAGCAAGAGGAGCAACAGGAGCAACAGGACCACAAGGAATAAGAGGAGCAACAGGAGCAAGAGGAGCAACTGGAGCAACAGGACCACAAGGAATAAGAGGAGCAACAGGAGCAACAGGAGCAACAGGAGCAACAGGTGCAAGAGGAGAAACAGGAGCAACAGGACCACAAGGAATAAGAGGAGCAACAGGTGCAACAGGTGCAACAGGTGCAAGAGGAGAAACAGGAGCAACAGGTGCAACAGGTGCAACAGGTGCAAGAGGAGCAACAGGACCACAAGGAATAAGAGGAGCAACAGGAGCAACAGGAGCAACAGGAGCAACAGGAGCAACTGGAGCAACAGGAGCAACAGGAGCAAGAGGAGCAAGAGGAGCAACTGGAGCAAGAGGAGCAAGAGGAGCAACAGGACCACAAGGTATACAAGGGGAACAAGGACTACAAGGTGAGCAAGGTATACAAGGTATACAAGGTGAGCAAGGACCACAAGGAGAACAAGGACCACAAGGTATACAAGGAGAACAAGGGCCACAAGGTGTCCAAGGGGCACAAGGAGAACAAGGACCACAAGGGTTAAGAGGAGCAACAGGAGCAACAGGAGCAACAGGAGCAACAGGAGCAACAGGAGCAACAGGTGCAACAGGTGCAACAGGTGCAACAGGAGCAACAGGACCACAAGGAATAAGAGGAGCAACAGGAGCAACAGGAGAGTCTGGAAATATTGAGGACTATGGAACAATTTATAGACAATTCCAAGATATTCAAGAATTATCTTATGCTGAAGATGTTGTTTTTAGTAATAATGAAATTGCTGGAAATAACATTCAACATGATGCTAATACTGCACCAGTAATATTACTAGGTGGACATCCTTATTTTGTAAAATATACAGTATCATATTCAGCTACTAACTGCGGTAGCAACGGAAGTGATATAATCTTTGCTCTTACTGATGGCAATGGAAATGAAATACCAGGAACTAAGCATGTAGCATCAGTTTCAAATGAAGTTTATGCTAATAATATTTCATTAGGTATTTTATTAGACATTGATGATAATGAAATGGCAGTTGTTAAGTTAACTAACCTTACTAGAGATATTCCTAAAGTTAGAGTTCATGCAGCAACTATAACAGTTTTTGCATTAAGTTAATAAAAGTTAAAGTATTAAAATAAAGAGACTTCTAACCGTATGGTTAGAAGTCTTTAATAAATTTTAGTTAAAATTTATTAATTATCGTTTGTGTCAGTTGTATTATTATCGGAATCAGAATTACTATTATCATCATTTGGTATAATATCAGAAGATGATGTATTAGTATCTTTTATAGAGTTTGAATTATCTTGTTCAGGAGTAGTATTATTATCCATAGGATTTAATGTATCATCAATAGTGTCATTTGACTCTATATTTTCAGAACCACTAATAACAGGTGAATCAACAGAATTAGTAGAATTATCGTTATTTATATCACTTGAATTATTATTAAATAAGTTAGTAAACCAGTTCCATATTTTTTCGAAAAATCCTTTAGTTTCTTCAGAACTTGGTAATTTAATTGCATTGTCATCTGTTGCATCTACAACAACATTATCACCTAAAAGATCATCATTAGTTGTTTCTAATATGCCAAGATCCTTTTCATTACTATTAAATAATCCAGTAAACCAATCTCCTAAACCAGTAAACCATTCTTTTATAGACTCAATAAAACCTACTGATACTTTTTCACCCATAGCATCAAGTTTTTCATTAATAACATCTTTAACACTATTTAAAGCATCTTTCATTTCTTTATAATCATAATCTTGTTCTGAAACTTTAGCCATTAAGTTTTCTAATTGTTGTTGTTGTTCAGGAGTTAATGTAACATTATAATTATTAGTTACATTATTTATTGTATCTGCAATTTGTATAGTATCTTGAGTATTATTTTTAATAATTTCAGTTTTAATATCGTTTATAACACCAGTAGCTTTGTCTTGTCCAATATCTTCACCTAAGTCACCAGTTATAACTAGTTCTTCAGAAGCAATTTCTTTTTTTGTTTCATCAAGAGGTTCACCAGTTGCATCTTCAAAGGCTTTCATTATTCCAGTTAAAGCACCAGTACCACTTACACCGCCAGAAATTGGAGTCATTGCAATTACATTTGCATCAGTAATTCCACAAGTGGTAAGAGTACTAGCTATCATTGAAGAAGTAACATAAGTTAAATTTACTGTTTTAACATTAAGGCCATTTCCTTTTGAAGTAGGTTGTACATAAGCACAAGAGTAGGTTCTAGTACCAAGTTGAGCTTCAGTAGCAACTCCCTCTAAGTATTTTCTTTCTTCTTGGTTATTAACTTCTAATATAACAACTTCATTTTCTTTTACACCAAAGTAATCTAAAACTATTTGTTTTTGTTCAGATGATAGGTTTGTCCCTAAAGTCACAACATTAGCACCATCAGCATAAACTGTGCTAATATTTCCTAAAATTATTATTCCACATATAAGTAGTGTAGAAATCCTCTTCTTTAATCCCATAATTATCTCCTCTTAAATTAAAATATTTTATTGTAAGGTAAGTTAAATACCTAAATGGAATTACGTAGTTAAAGCAGTATGTATTACCTATTTTAATAAATTATATCTAATTAATATTTTAAAATCAAATGAACACTTTCTTAAGATTTTATAATTATATCATAGATTATATAAATGGCTACAATTATAAAGTATGATATAATGAGTAAATAAACAAAGGAAATTTAGTGAGGTGACAAATTTGGCTAAAGTTATAGTTGTTGGGGGAGGGCCTGCAGGAATTATGGCAGCTCTTAGTGCAGCAAAAAATAATGAAGTTACATTAATAGAAAGAAATAAAGAAATTGGTATGAAATTAAGACTTACTGGTGGAGGTCGCTGTAATATAACTAATAATAGGGATATAGAAGAATTTTTTGACAAGATAGTTAATAATAAAAAGTTTTTATATAGTGCGTTATATACATTTTCTAATTATTCACTTTTAGAATACTTAAGTAACAATGGACTTGAATATAAAGTTGAACTTGATGAAAAAGTATATACAAAAAGTGATAAGGCTGATGAAGTTATAGAATTACTAAAAAATGATTTAGAGAAGAATAAAGTTAAAATTAGATACAATACAATGGTAAGTGACTTAATAGTTGAAAATGAAGATATTAAAGGTGTTGTAACATCTTATGGTGAAAGAATATTAGGTGATAAAGTTATAATAACAACAGGAGGAAAGAGTTTTCCTAATACAGGTTCTGATGGAACTATGTATTCTATATTAGAAAAGTATGGGCATACAATTACACCTATATACGCGGCTTTAATACCACTAGTTATAAAAGAGGATTTTGTTAAAAGTTTACAAGGGGTTGCAATGAAAGATGTTGTAGTTTCTGCAAAACTTAAAAAGAAAAAAATTGAAAAGTTTGGAGATATGTTATTTACACACTTTGGTATTTCAGGCCCTGCAGTTTTAAAACTTTCTTCATATATAACTAAGGCTTTAAGTGAAAGGGAAGTAGAAGTATCTTTAGATTTCTTAAAAGATAAATCTAAAGATGAAATTTCACAAATAATGAGAAGTAATCCTAATAAAACTGTATTAAACAATTTAAAAGGTGTTCTTCCACAGAACTTTTTAAAAGTTGTATTTGAAATGTTAGGGTTAACTGAAATTAAATCAAGTGATTTAAAGAAGGAAGATGAAAATAAAATAATTGAGTATATGAAGGAAATGAAGCTTACAGCAAGAGAAACTTTAACTATAAAAGCTGCTCAAGTAACATCAGGCGGAGTAAAAGTAAAAGAAATTAATGCTTCAACTATGGAATCTAAGGTAATTAAAAATCTTTACTTTGCAGGTGAAGTTATTGATATAGATGCAGAAACAGGTGGATATAACCTTCAAATGGCTTTTTCAACAGGATATTTAGCCGGCTCAGATTATTAAAATAATTATTTTGATATATAGTTAATAATATATGAATCTATCAAACAGTAGATAAATTTTTAAACTTATCTACTGTTTTTTATATTATAAATCAAATAAATTTAACACCTAATATTACTTTGTACATTTGATATTTTTTTATTTTATTTAATAAATCATTTTCACTCATAAAATATCATATTTTCAAAAGTATATATCCTTAGTTAATTCAAGATGAAGTGAAGTTACAAAATAACTTAGATAGTTTATTAAAGAATTATGATTTGATTTAAAAGATCATATTTTGAGATTGTAGCAAATAAAAAATTAAAGAGTATTATGATAGTAAGTAGTTTTTTATGGGGAAAATTATGAATCAAAATGGAAATAATAGTTTTGATGAGTTTATAAAATTTTTTAATGAATATATGGCCTCTTTTGATTCAGAAACTACTGATGAAAATAGCAGTAGTAACACTTCACAAGCAAGTAATGGTAGATGTGAAAATTGCATGTTTGGAAATGAAAATGCAGAGGCTACAGAAGATCAAAGGAAGGCATGTAGTGATGTGCCAGGCGGATTTCAAGATTTTAATCCACAAATACTTAATTTGATAACTGTTTTGTTTGGTAATATTGCATCACAAAAGATGCCATTTAATGTACAAAATGCTTTAGGTAACTGGCTTCAACTTTTAGGTCAAGTAATAATAACATTTAATGCTCAACAACAATATTTTCAAGGTGGACCAGGAAGAATATATAGTCCAATTTATAGAAATGCAGCTAATCCATTTTGCTCAAATTCAAGTGATGAGGGACAAGCTAATGTAAGTTCAAGTAAAAAGAAAAAAACAACCAGCAGTTCAGAAAATAAGGTACAATCAAGTAACGATATAAATGAATTAAAGAAATCCATATCAGAGTTAAGCAAGCAAATAAAGGAATTACAAAGTGAAATTGAAAATTTAAAGAAAAAATAAGGATGTGAAGCTAATAGAAATATATAGACTTTACATCTTTATTTTATTATAAATAATTTTTACTATGGAATAGTTAAGTATTTATAAGGACAAAGTAATAGTGGAAATTTAATTCTTTTAAATAAAGGTTGTGAGAAAATGCTTGATTATTTTGTGAAAAAATATAATTTAAATATTACATCAATGATAAGAAATGGAACAGTTGCAGTAATTACAATGGCTGGTGTTGGAGTCTTATTTGGTGTTAAAAATATAATGATAGCATTTCCAATTGCATTAACCTCAACAGTAATAGGAAGACAAAATTTTTATGTTAAGCCACTTAGTAGAATAGGGCGAATTTTATTGCTAGATTTATTTATTGTTTTAGTTGCATTTATTTCATCATTAAATCCTTGGACTGGTATTTTAATAGATTTAGTAGCAATATTTTTAATAATATATATTGTATCCTCACCTTATGATGCAACATTTTATAAACCTTTTATAATGTTATATGTATTTACTCAATATTCTAAGATATCTATTTATGAACTTCCAAATAGATTATTAGCAGTTATATTTGGTGCAATGATAATAATTATTGGAACCTATATTAAAAGGGCTAATGCAAAAGTTGTTTTTGGAAACAGTGTTAATTCTGCTTTGAAAAGTTTAAAAGTTCAGCTAGATAATATTTTAGAAGATAATTTTGATTATAAGTTAACAAAAGATTGCTCAAAAATAATGATGGATTTGGTTTATAAAGTATATACAACAAGGCATAAAGGATATTTAACTACTAACCTTGGAACTATTCAGTTTAAATTATATTTAAATATAGAGTATATAAATATATGCTTGAAGAAGGTTTTTCAAGAGTATAAAAATAACAATATTTCAAAGGAAGAACTAGGAGATTTATGGTCGTTAATTGATTTAATAATTAATTATTCAAAGGAATCATGTAAGATAAGTGATATAGTCTATAAAAATACTTTTATAATTGAAAAAAATAAAAATTCAATGAATTTATATAAAGAAGTATTATTTGCTATTTCATCAATTATAGAATGTATTAAAGATTTGGAAAAATTAGATGATAAAGATATTAATAAAATATATAAGAATTGGGAAAGGACTTATTTAGATAAACCTAAAGTAATTTTTAAAGAATATTTTGTGATTTCATCAATTAGGTTTAAATTTGCTATGAGAATGTCAATTACATTGTCATTTGCAATTTTTATAGCAGAATTCTTAGGTTTTTATAAAGTGATTTGGGCAATAATCACTATAATGTCTATTATGCAACCTTATTATGAAGATACTATTTCGAAGAGTAGAGAAAGAGTAAAAGGAAATATTATAGCTATCTTACTTACAGGAATAATAATACATTTATTTGATTCTAAGTGGGTTATAATAGGGATCTTAGTTTTATCTTTGTATTTATTATATGGATTTAAAGAGTATTATAAAATATCATTATTTGCAGCTATGGCATCAATATGTGTATCATCATTAACAGTAAATATTAATAAATTATTATTTTATAGAATTTTATATGTGATTATAGGGGTAGTTATAGTTTTGTTAGCTAATAAGTTTATATTTCCATATAAATTGAAGGATGGAATAGAACAATTGGTTAGAAAAATTTTAAGATATGATGAATATTTAATGGATTCTACTCGGGATTATTTAAATAAAAGCAATGGGGCTAATTCTATAAGAGATTTAGTAATACATATAACTTTATTAACACAAAAGCTATATCTTAGAAATATGCAATATGGAGATGAAAAGATTGAACAGTTTGTTGATTTAAATAATGAGATTGTAGTAAGAATTGGATATAAAGCTTTAATTGTTTATGGAAAAAGATATAATGAAAATATTTTTAAATATATAAGTAATTTATATGAGGAACTGCAGGAGAGAATTAAAGGGTTAATATAAGAAAAGATATAGATTAGAAATAGGGGGAACTAATCTATATCTTTCTGAAGGGAATGATATTAACTAATAAATAACACTAATTTCTATGTGTTATTTTCTTTAGTATAGTGCATTAATATGTCAAATTAATGACAGTTGCATTAATTTTACATAATTTAGTAATAATAATTCATATTTGTATAAGTTACTATGTAATAAGAGTATAATAATATAAATAAAGTATTTTTTATAGTTAAGAAGGGAGATAAATGAAAAATGTTGTCTTAAAAAAAGTTAGGGTTAGATTGATAATAATAATTTTAGTAATTATATTCAGTGTAATAGGTTTTTTAAAAATGATAAATTACAATATCAAGTGCAACACTAATTAATTGCAAAAAAAATAACCCATACGGGTACGTTCATGTTAAAGT
>PPYE01235854.1_pt1 | contig 10565 bp, 7 predicted proteins | sample 1559881 | NCBI WGS metagenome assembly PPYE01 (sample SAMN08240022, study PRJNA423297) | Human gut metagenome, whole genome shotgun sequencing project.
CGCCTGCAGGTTAAGGGCCAGGCCGTCCAGCGTGAGGAGTACGCCCTGGTACTCCAGCCGCGTCAGCCACGCCTGCGCGGGCAGATCTGCCGCCAGCGCCTGCAGCCTGGGTTGCCAGGCGGCGATCGCCGATCTGCGCTGGTACTGCTGGCGCTGCCGTTGATGCTGCTGCCACGCCTCACGCATCGCCTGCTCGCGCTGCTTAAGCGAAGCGAGCAGCTGCGCGTCGGCCGTCGTGTGAAGCGTCGCCAGGAAGTCGCGCTGCAGACGCGCCGTTCGGCTCACCAGCAGGCCCATCCCGCCCAGCAGCACAATGCCGATGGTTAACAACAGGACGTAGCGCAGGCGCTGGCGGCGACGCAGGTCGCGCCAGGGAAGAAGATTAACGACATGCGTCATGCCGCCCGCCTCCCAGCGCCAGCCCAAGGGCAATGGCGTAACGATCGCCATCGGCTGGCAGCGGGGGCTGCCGACGGTGAATCACTTGCCAGACATCAAAGCGACTGGCCTCATCGCCCGCGTCAATACACAGGCGCAGCGGAACCTGAAGCTGCCCCGCCAGCTGGCTTAAGGACCCGACATCAGCGCAGGCGTCACTGCCCCAGGCCTCACGGGTCGCCCACAGCCAGTGCTTTTCATCCCGCCACGCCAGGCCCTGGTCTGCCGCAGTCATCCAGGGGAAAAAGGCGCCGAGCGCACTGGCATCCGGTACGATGGCCGCCACCCGCAGCCGCAGCCGCCCTGCCAGCTCCCGCAGAACATTGATATCCAGCCGCTGCGCCGCCGTAACCTGCCAGCCGTCATCCCGCGAGGTGGGCGCATAATCAATACATAGCGCGGAGGCAGGCATTGCCAGCTGCTGGCTCATGGCGCTGGCTACCCACGTCGCCTGTTCCCGCTCCCGCAGGGCGAACTGGGGATACGGAAGACGCTTTTGCAGTGTGCGCACCGCGGGAAAGGCGATACTAACCTGATGCTGCGCCGGTAGCTCCCGCCGCCAGGCGGCCAGCCGCGAACCGAGTGCGCTGACGTCCGCCACCATTCCCTGACGTACCAGCCCCGGCGGCAATGGGATACGCCACCAGCGGCGCAGCGCCCAGTGTGAACGTTCATGCAATAGCGCGACAATGGCAATGCTATCCTGTTGGATATGCATTCCAAGCCGCCAGTTTCTGAAAGCCATGCTTACGATCTCCTTATCCGGCAAAACTGCCCGGCTATATCAATGCACCTGGCTTGCCTTTATACTACCGCGCGTTTGTTTATAAACTGCCCAAATAAAACTAAATGGGAAAACACCGGTGAAGTTCGTAAAGTATCTATTGATCCTTGCAGTCTGTTGCGTACTGCTGGGAGCAGGCTCGATTTTTGGCCTCTACAAATACATAGAGCCGCAACTCCCCGACGTCGCAACCCTGAAGGATGTGCGTTTGCAGATCCCGATGCAGGTCTATAGCGCCGACGGTGAGCTTATTGCGCAGTACGGCGAAAAGCGCCGTATCCCTGTGACGTTGCAGCAAATTCCCCCCGAGCTGGTGAAAGCGTTTATCGCCACCGAAGACAGCCGCTTCTATGAGCACCACGGCGTCGATCCGGTAGGTATTTTCCGCGCCGCCAGCGTGGCGATGTTTTCAGGCCACGCCTCCCAGGGCGCCAGCACCATCACCCAGCAGTTAGCGCGTAACTTCTTTCTCAGCCCCGAGAAGACGTTGATGCGTAAGATTAAAGAGGCCTTTCTGGCCATCCGCATCGAGCAGTTGCTGAATAAAGATGAAATCCTTGAGCTGTATCTGAACAAGATCTACCTCGGCTACCGCGCCTATGGCGTCGGCGCCGCGGCGCAGGTCTATTTTGGCAAACCTATCGACCAGCTGACCCTGAGTGAGATGGCGGTGATTGCCGGTCTGCCGAAAGCGCCTTCCACTTTTAACCCGCTCTATTCGATGGATCGCGCGACCGCCCGTCGCAACGTGGTGCTGTCGCGTATGCTGAGCGAAGGATACATCACCCAGGCGCAATACGATGAGGCGCGCAGCGAACCCATCGACGCCAGCTATCACGCGCCGAAAATCGCCTTCTCCGCCCCTTACCTGAGTGAAATGGTGCGCCAGGAGATGGTGAATCGCTACGGCGAGCAGGCCTACGAAGAGGCTGTCGCGCTGTTGGCTAACGGCGACTCCGTTTCGCTGACGATGGAGGGCGTGCGCTGGGCCCGTCGCTTTATCTCTGATACGCAGCAAGGGGCGACCCCGCGTAAAGTCAACGACGTTGTGCAGGCCGGGCAGCAGATCTGGGTACGCAAGGTGGGTGACAGCTGGTGGCTGTCCCAGCTCCCGGACGTCAACTCAGCGCTGGTCTCCATTAACCCGCAAAACGGCGCGATTATTGCCCTTGTCGGCGGGTTTGACTTTAACCAGAGCAAATTCAACCGCGCCACCCAGGCGCTGCGCCAGGTCGGCTCCAACATTAAACCGTTCCTCTATACCGCCGCGATGGATAAAGGCTTAACGCTGGCAAGTATGCTCAACGATGTGCCGATCTCGCGCTGGGATGCGGGCGCAGGTTCCGACTGGCGGCCGAAGAACTCGCCGCCGCAGTATGCCGGTCCGATTCGTTTACGCCAGGGCCTGGGGCAGTCGAAAAACGTGGTGATGGTGCGCGCTATGCGCGCCATGGGCGTAGACTACGCCGCCGAGTATCTGCAGCGCTTTGGCTTCCCGGCGCAGAACATTGTCCACACGGAATCGTTGGCGCTGGGCTCAGCCTCCTTTACGCCCCTGCAGGTCGCTCGCGGTTATTCGGTGATGGCCAACGGCGGCTTCCTGGTCAATCCTTTCTTTATCAGTAAGATTGAGAACGATCAGGGCGGTGTCCTCTTCGAGGAGCGTCCGAAAATTGCCTGTCCGCAGTGTGATTTACCGGTAATTTACGGCGATACGCCAAAATCCAACGTGCTGGAAAACAAGGATGTGGAAGATGTCGCCACCTCCGCGGAACCGCAGAATGGCAACGTGCCGCCGCAGCCGCAGCTGGAGCAGGCCAACCAGTCGCTGGTCGCGCAGAGCGGCGCACAGGAATACGCGCCGCATGTGATTAACACACCGCTGGCCTTCCTGATCAAGAGCGCGCTGAACAGCAACATCTTTGGCGAGCCGGGCTGGATGGGCACCGGCTGGCGCGCCGGACGCGATCTGCAGCGGCATGACATCGGTGGGAAAACCGGGACCACCAACAGCTCGAAGGACGCCTGGTTCTCAGGCTACGGACCGGGCGTGGTGACCTCGGTTTGGATCGGCTTTGACGATCATCGTCGCGATCTTGGCCGGACCACCGCCTCCGGAGCGATTAAAGATCAGATCTCTGGCTATGAAGGCGGTGCCAAAAGCGCCCAGCCGGCCTGGGACAGCTTTATGAAGAGCGTGCTGGAAGGCGTTCCGGAAGAACCGTTAACTCCGCCGCCGGGTATCGTCACGGTGAATATCGACCGCAGCACCGGTCAGTTGGCGAACGGGGGCAATAGCCGGGCGGAGTACTTTATTGAAGGAACCCAGCCCACCCAGCAGGCAGTCCGTGAGGTGGGCACCACCCTGACTGACGGCGGCGGTGAAACCCACGAATTGTTCTGACAAAAAAAGCGCCTGCGGGCGCTTTTTTATTGCTGCTTAGCGTGAACGCTCGTTCAGAGTCGGCCCTGGGCCTGCAGCCATTCCCGCACTAAAAACAGCGCGCTGACGTTACGGGCCTCGTTAAAATCTTCTTCATCCAGCAGCGACATCAGCTGCGCCAGCGGCCAGCGCACCTGCGGTAGCGGCTCAGGTTCATCGCCCGGCAGTGACTCCGGATAGAGATCTTCCGCCACCATGATATTCATTTTGCTGGAGAAGTAGGAGGGGGCCATACTGAGCTTCTTCAAAAACGTCAGCTTATTGGCGCCATAGCCAACCTCTTCTTTCAGCTCGCGATTGGCCGCTTCATCCACGGTTTCACCTGGATCAATCAGCCCTTTGGAGAAGCCCAGCTCGTAGGACTCCGTCCCCACGGCATACTCACGAATCAAAATAATGTGATCATCCACAATCGGCACAATCATCACCGCTTCACGGGTGGAAGGCCGCATACGTTCATAAACGCGACGCACACCGTTGCTGAACTCCAGATCGACGCTTTCGACATTAAAGAGGCGCGAACGGGCGACAGTTTCAACATTGAGAATGGTGGGTTTTTGTAATGATTTGCTCATTGTCATCGGTCTATGCTGTGATTAAGCAGTCATTGTGCGATACGCAACACGCTTTCGGCAATCCAAATTGCTACTTATTTACAGAGTTGTAACCTTTTCCCTGCAGGGGGAAAAGTAATAAAGATAAAAAAGTCAATAGCTTGAATTCGCTTTGAGAATTTACCGATTTCTGCGCTTTAACGTTTTTGGTAAGCTTGTGCGCTGCTGCATGACATATTCACTACCCTGTAAGCAGGTGCGCCGCTAACACTGCAGCTTGACGTTAGTCTTCACGTTCACCGACGATTTCGTAAGAAAAAAATAACTTTGATGGGATGGGCATGGGCACCTTTCTGATATTCCTTACAGCTCTGCTAATCTGCGTATTGCTCATCGGATGGTGGTATCGCGCTCACGCCAGACGCCGCCGACTCCCCCTACTGCACGCCTTTAGCGACGCTACCACGCGGCAGCTTCCTGCGGATGAGCGCCAGGCTATTGAGAAGTATGTTGCCGAGTTGAGCCACGCCCAGCAGGTGCCGGCGTCCGGTGCGACCAGCGCGCCTGTCGCTCTGGCGCTGAACGAACAGAGTGATACCGTCTATGCGGTGACACGCGCCATCACCCGCTACGGGATCACCACCGACGCGCCGAATAAATGGCGCTATTTCCTCGATTCGGTTGAAGTTCATCTGCCGCCGTTCTGGGAACAGCATATCAACGATGAAAACAGCGTCGAGCTGATCCCCACCGACAGCCTGCCGCTGGTTATCACCCTTAACGGTCATAGCCTGAGCGACTATCGCCAGGAAGCGCAAAGCTACGCCCTGGAACGCGCTTCGGCCACCCAGGCCTCCATTCGCGGCGAAGAGAGCGAGCAGGTAGAGTTGCGGCAGATCCGTCGGGAAACGCCTGAAGAACACGCTCTGAATCGCCCGGACGGGCTGCGCGAAGCGATCCTGATCGTCGCCTCCTTTCTGTTCTTTTATTTCAGCCTGATTGGGCCAGCTGTCTTTACCCCCTGGCTGGTCGCCGCAGGTTTGTTGCTGCTCGCCGCCGGACTGTGGGGGATTTATGCCCCGCCGCGTCGCGCCGCGCTGCGCGAAATCCATTGCCTGCGGGGCGTCCCTAAGCGCTGGGGATTGTTTGGCGAAAACGATCAGGAGCAGATCAATAACATCTCGCTGGGCATTATCGATCTCATCTATCCGCGCCACTGGCAACCCTGGATTGCCCAGGACCTGGGGCAGCAGACCGATATTGATATCTATCTCAACCGCCACGTGGCCCGTCAGGGACGCTACCTGTCGCTTCATGATGAAGTGAAAAACTTCCCGCTGCAGTACTGGCTACGCAGCGCGATTATCGCCGCCGGCGCCCTGGTGGTGGTGATTATGCTGTGGGCCAGCGTACCGTTGAATATGCCGTTTAAGTTCACCCTGTCGTGGCTGAAGGGCGCGCAAACGATTGAAGCCACTACCGTCAGCCAGCTGGAAAAAGCCCATGTGCGCATTGGCGATACGCTGCGCCTGACCGGTACCGGGATGTGTAACATCCGCACGCCGGGCAGTTGGTCCGCCAAAGAGGATTCGCCGTTCCTGCCTTTCGATTGTTCACAGATTGTGTGGAACGACGCCCCTCCTCTGCCGCTGCCGGAGTCTGACATTGTCAGCAAAGCGACCGCCCTGATGCAGTCCGTCCAGCGCCAGCTGCACCCGGAAACCGACGATGATTCCCGCGTCAGCCCTGCCCTACGCTCCGCCATTCAGAAATCAGGCATGGTGCTACTGGATGATTTCGGCGATATCGTGCAGAAAACTAACGATCTCTGCTCGGCAAAGGATGATTGCCTGCGGCTGAAGAATGCGTTGGTCAATCTTGGCAATACCCGTAACTGGGAAACGTTAACCAAGCGCGCCACCGCCGGCAAGCTGGATGGCGTGAACGTGCTGCTGCGGCCGGTCAGCGCCGAGTCGCTGGAGAATCTGGTGACCACCTCAACCGCGCCCTTTGTGATACGCGAAACCTCGCGGGCCGCGCAGGCGCTGAACAGCCCGGCTCCCGGCGGTTTTCTTATCGCCAGCGATGAGGGCAGCGTACTGGTCAATCAGCCGTGGCCGGCGGTGAGTCTGTATGATTATCCGGCCCATGAGCAGTGGGGCGAACTGCGGCGGCTGGCCGGTATGCTCATGCATACCCCCTTCCATGCCGAAGGTATCGTTACCAACCTGTTTACTGACGCCAACGGCACGCAGCATATCAACCTGCATCGCATCCCCGACCGCAGCGGCCTGTGGCGTTATCTGGGCATCACCCTGCTGCTGCTACTTTGATATCGCCTGGCAGGAGGTCGATACCGTTCTGCTGGATATGGACGGCACGCTCCTGGACCTCGCCTTCGACAACTACTTCTGGCAAACGCTGGTGCCTGAAACCTGGGGGGCCGCCCGCGGCCTCAATTTGCAGGAGGCGAAAGACGCCATGCGCCAGGAGTATCACGCCGTGCAGCATACGCTAAACTGGTACTGTCTGGATTACTGGAGCGAGCGCCTGGGTTTGGATATTTGTGCGATGACCAGCGAACAAGGTCCGCGCGCCACGCTGCGCGAGGATACCGTGCCGTTCCTTGATGCGCTCAAGGCCTGCGGTAAGCGACGCATTCTGTTGACCAATGCCCATCCCCACAATCTGGCGGTGAAGCTCAAACACACCGGCCTGGACGCGCACCTTGATTTATTACTTTCCACCCACACATTTGGTTATCCGAAAGAGGATCAGCGTCTGTGGCGCGCCGTGGCGGAGGAAACTGGCCTTGAGGCGCACAAAACGCTGTTTGTCGACGACAGCGAGGCGATACTGGATGCCGCGAGGGAGTTTGGCATTCGTTACTGCCTGGGTATTACCAATCCTGACTCCGGACTGGCGGAAAAGCAGTATCTGCGCCATCCGGGGCTGAATGATTACCGACGACTGATCCCTTCGCTTACCCCGAAGGAGAGGCGATGAAAGAGAAGCCCACCGAAACCGTCAGACTGGACAAATGGCTTTGGGCCGCCCGCTTTTACAAAACCCGCGCGCTGGCGCGGGAAATGATTGAAGGCGGCAAGGTGCATTACAACGGACAACGTAGCAAACCCGGAAAAATCGTCGAACTCGACGCCATTCTGACGCTGCGCCAGGGCAACGACGAGCGGACGGTGCGCATTATCGGTATTACCGAACAGCGCCGCCCGGCAAGCGAAGCCGTCAACCTGTATGAAGAGACGGCGGAGAGTATCGAGAAGCGTGAAAAAATGGCCCTGGCGCGCAAAATGAACGCCCTGACCATGCCGCACCCTGACAGACGTCCGGACAAGAAAGAGCGCCGCGACCTGATGAGATTTAAACACGGCGAGAGTGAATAACTCGCGCCAGAAAGAGAGATGATTATGACTCAACACGATCAATTACATCGTTATCTGTTTGAAAACTATGCCGTGCGCGGCGAGCTGGTGACGGTGTCGGAAACCCTGGAACAGATTCTGGCGAATCACACCTATCCCCAACCGGTCAAAACGGTGCTGGCGGAGCTGTTGGTCGCCACCAGTACCATCTCTCCGGAAGAAGGTGAGCGCTATCAGGGCGTGGTCGGTCTGGAAGGCGATACGCTGGCCGCCTGCCTGGAAGATTATTTCCAGCGTTCAGAGCAGCTGCCGACGCGCCTTATCATCCGCACCGGCGATCATGAAGGCCAGCCGATGGCGGGCGGGATGCTGCTGCAGGTGATGCCGGCGCAGGATGCCCAGACTGCCGACTTCGAGCACCTGGCGACGCTTACCGAGACCATTAAGGCGGAAGAGCTGTTCACCCTGCCGGCAAATGATGTGCTGTGGCGTCTGTACCATGAAGAAGAAGTCACGGTCTACGACCCGCAGAGCGTGGAGTTCAAGTGCACCTGCTCCCGCGAACGCTGTGCCGGCGCGCTGAAGACGCTGCCGGATGAAGAGATTGATAGCATCCTCGCCGATGAAGGCGAAATTGACATGCACTGCGACTACTGCGGTAACCACTATATCTTCAATGCCATGGACATCGCCGAGATCCGTAATAACGCCTCTCCGGCCGATCCGCAGGTTCATTAATCCCCGCATCTTTCTCAGGCACAGGGCGGCAATGTTGTTTGTCGCGTTGTGCCTGACTTTTAATTTATTCGCGAGTTGAATCGATTTTCCCTGAAAGAGTTACGTAATTTAATTTCAGGAAAGCGATTACATTCACATTTCAGCAGTTTTTTTAATTACTTTTTAACCATTGAGAAACATCTAACCCCACCATCCGTCCATTTCCTGAGATAATCCACTCCACTTCGTGACAGGAGTCACCGTTTTTATCGTCATTCTGAGGAATGTCGAGATACGTAAATCTATGAGCCTGGTCGCGGTCAATACCCGGCAATTAACCCTACAATTTACAGCAGTACATCTTGGCTAAGGAGCAGTGACATGCGCGTTAATCATGGTTTAACCCCGCAGGATCTCAAGGCTTATGGTATCAATGACGTCCAGGATATCGTCCACAACCCCAGCTACGACATGTTGTTTCAGGAAGAGCTCGACCCGAACCTGGAAGGCTACGAACGTGGCGTATTAACCACTCTGGGTGCTATCGCCGTCGACACGGGCATTTTTACCGGTCGTTCTCCGAAAGATAAGTATCTCGTGCGCGACGACACCACCCGCGACACCGTCTGGTGGTCCGATAAAGGCAAAGGTAAAAACGACAACAAGCCGCTTTCGCAGGAAACCTGGCAGCATCTGAAAGGGCTGGTGACCCAGCAACTGTCCGGTAAACGCCTGTTTATCGTCGACGCTTTCTGCGGCGCCAACGCCGATACCCGTCTCAGCGTACGTTTCATTACCGAAGTGGCCTGGCAGGCGCACTTCGTTAAAAACATGTTCATCCGTCCGAGCGATGAAGAGCTGGCTGAATTCGTGCCCGACTTCATCGTGATGAACGGCGCGAAATGCACCAATCCGCAGTGGAAAGAGCAGGGCCTCAATTCGGAAAACTTCGTCGCCTTCAACCTCACCGAGCGCATTCAGCTGATCGGCGGCACCTGGTACGGCGGCGAGATGAAGAAAGGGATGTTCTCGATCATGAACTACCTGCTGCCGCTGAAGGGCATCGCCTCCATGCACTGCTCAGCCAACGTCGGCGAGAAAGGCGATGTCGCCATTTTCTTCGGCCTCTCAGGCACCGGCAAAACCACCCTCTCCACCGACCCGAAACGCCGCCTGATTGGCGATGACGAACATGGCTGGGATGACGACGGCGTGTTTAACTTCGAAGGGGGCTGCTACGCCAAGACCATCAAGCTCTCTGAAGCGGCCGAGCCAGATATCTATCACGCCATCCGCCGCAACGCCCTGCTGGAAAACGTGGTGGTACGCGCCGACGGCACGGTCGATTTCGATGACGGTTCAAAGACCGAAAATACCCGCGTCTCCTACCCCATCGACCACATCGACAACATTGTTAAGCCGGTGTCTAAAGCGGGTCACGCTACCAAAGTGATCTTCCTGACGGCCGATGCGTTCGGCGTCCTGCCGCCGGTCTCCCGCCTGACCGCCGACCAGACGCAGTACCATTTCCTGTCCGGGTTTACCGCCAAACTGGCCGGCACCGAGCGCGGCGTAACCGAACCCACGCCAACCTTCTCCGCCTGCTTCGGCGCCGCCTTCCTGTCGCTGCACCCGACGCAGTACGCCGAAGTGCTGGTCAAACGCATGCAGGCGGCTGGCGCGCAGGCTTATCTGGTCAATACCGGCTGGAACGGCACCGGCAAGCGCATCTCGATTAAAGATACCCGCGCGATCATCGACGCCATCCTCAATGGCTCGCTGGACAACGCGGAGACCTTTACCCTACCGATGTTTAACCTGCAGATCCCGACGGCGCTCCCGGGCGTGGATACCCACATCCTCGATCCGCGCAGCACCTATGGTTCCCCGGAGCAGTGGCAGGAAAAAGCCGACCAGCTGGCGAAGCTGTTTATTGAGAATTTTGAGAAGTATACCGATACGCCAGCGGGCGCCGCGCTGGTGGCGGCAGGACCGCAGCGCTAACGGGCGCAAAGGTGAAAAAGCCGGGCTTGCCCGGCTTTTTATTGTGCAACATCCTGAGCAGCTAACCGCGGGCGCGATCAGCTCTCCCTGGCGGGTTTCATCGGCGCCAGCATCCGGTGCACCGGCAGCCAGGCGCGGATCAGTAACCCGCCGCGTTCGCTGGAGCCAATCTCCAGCCGGCCGTTGTGATTGTCGATAATACGCTGAACAATCGCCAACCCCAGCCCGGTGCCGCTGGTGCT
>PPYE01321304.1_pt1 | contig 10565 bp, 8 predicted proteins | sample 1559881 | NCBI WGS metagenome assembly PPYE01 (sample SAMN08240022, study PRJNA423297) | Human gut metagenome, whole genome shotgun sequencing project.
AAGCGCTCCATCAGCCGCTCCGGCGGCACATTCAGCGCCTCCCGGGAGATATTTTTCACCGACAGGCTCACGGTCCCCTTGCCCCGGACCAGCTCAATATAGACCCGGGTGCCCTCCAGGGCATATTTGGCGCAGTTGGACAGCAGGTTGTCGATGACCCGCCACAGGTGCCGTCCGTCGGCGTAGACATAGCTCTCGCCCTCCGGCACGGTGCGCACCACGGCCAGCCGCTTCTCCTCCAGCTTCTCCTCGTACTCCCCCAGCGCCTGGTCCAGCAGCTGGGCCATCCCGATCTTTTCCCGGTTCACCGCCAGCACCCCTGTGGACGCCTTGCTGGCCTCCACCAGGTCCTCGGTCAGCTTTTTCAGGCGCAGGGATTTCCGGTCCAGCACCTCAATATAGGTCTGCGCCCTGGGGTCGGTCTGATCGGTGGTCTTCAGCAGATTGACATAGTTGATGATGGAGGTCAGAGGGGTCTTCAGATCGTGGGACACGTTGGTGATCAGCTCCGCCTTAAAGCGCTCACTCTTCATCTGCTCATTCACCGCGGTGGTCAGACCGCCGGAGATGTTGTTCAGCGCCTCGGCGTGGCCCTTCAGATCCGCTGGAAGGTGGGCCGTCTCGATCTGGTGGTTCAGATTTCCGGCGGCAATGATCTCCGTCCCCTTCCGCACCCGGCCGAAGCCGGCGGACCACCAGCACAGACCCATCAGCACCGTCAGATTGACCACCGCTCCGGGCAGGGGATACCAATAGCGAAGCGGCCAGAGATGGTCCGCGGCAAAAATAGCCGCCAGATACAGCAGAAAGCACAGCAGTGTTTTCCAAGTCAGGGGCAGCTCCCGGATAAACACGGAAAGCCGCCTCCACAGAAAGCTCACCACCCTGCACAGCAGGGTGGTCCGGGCCAGCGCCCGGAGCCTCAGCCGGACCGTGACCGTCCGGAGCAGCATGGCCGCCAGCAGCACCCAGGCTGTGATGGCCGCGGTCCCGGCGATGCACAGTGTGTCCAGCTGCCCGCTGTCCGCCCGGTACACCGCCCAGATCCAATTGCTCTCATACTCGGTCAGCAGCACCAGGAGAAGCACCGTCCCGCCCGCAAGCAGCAGGGCCCACGCCTCGGTATAGATCCGCTCCGGCCAGGGCAGGACGGCCTCCTCCCCCTCCGGCCCGCGCCCGGAGGCCCACAGCAGGACGATTAGCAGCCCGGCCGACGCCGCGGCAAGGGCCAGCGCAAGGGTCAGATAGAAGGCAAAATTCATCTGCGCCCGCGTAAACTCCTGCTCCAGGCGGAAAAACTCGTCCTGCGCCTCCATCCGCTCCGGCGTGAGCACCCCACAGCGGAGCACAACACTCTCCTCCGCGGCCTTGGCGGAGGGCGCGCTGTAAATCATGGCGTCATCCGTCTCCACCACAAAAAATTCCGGGATCATCTCAGACTCCAGCGCCGTCTGGCCCACGCCGGAGGTGTTGACGCGCAGATAATAGACCTGCGACACCAGCTCCTCCAGGTCGGGCGCGTCCTCCGGCAGGTTGCCCGGCAGGACGCGGCTCCCATCCGCGCTCAGGATCTGATAGCGGAAGCTGGTCTGCTCCGGACTCAGCTGCTCCTCCAGATAGCGCAGGCGCTCCTGATAGGTCTGCCGCTCCACATAATCCAGCGTGTCATCCTTCAGCTGGATCTGACAGGACAGCAGTTCCAGCACCTGCTCCTCCCGTTCCTCCAGCATCTGGATAAACGCCCCGGTCTCCTGGGCGCTCTCCGCCCCCAGAAGCGGCATGCTCCGCGCGCACTGGAGGCCGAAAAAGGCCGCTCCGCCGGCCATAGCCAGAAACAAAAGCCACGCCGCTGCCCGGATGGGCATGCTGTTCCGCAGCCTTCTCACTCAGATCCCCCCCTTGTCCATCTTATAGCCCAGTCCCCACACCACCTTCAGATACCGGGGATCCGCGGGGTCGATCTCGATCTTTTCCCGCAGGTGGCGGATATGGACGGCCACCGTGTTTTCCGAGCCGTAGGCCGGGTCGTTCCAGACCTGCTCATAGATCTGGGCGGAGGAAAACACCTGTCCCGGATGGGTCATCAGCAGGCGCAGGATGTTATACTCGATGGGGGTCAGGGCCACCGGCTCTCCGTCCACCGTCACCTGCTTGGCCCCGTCATCCATAGCGATGGGGCCGACGGTCAGCAGGCCGGGGCCCTTCTCCGCCCCGCCCAGGGAGGTGTACCGCCGCAGCTGGCTCTTCACCCGGGCGATCACCTCCAGGGGGTTGAAGGGCTTGGTGATATAGTCATCCGCGCCGATGTTCAGCCCCAGGATCTTGTCCGCGTCCTCGCTCTTGGCGGTGAGGAGGATGATGGGGATATTGCTCCCCTCCCGCAGCCGGGCGGTGGCACGGATCCCGTCCAGCTCGGGCATCATAATGTCCATCAGGATCAGGTGGACCTCATTCCGCTCCACCGCCTGGATGGCCTCCAAGCCGTTGTATGCCCTCAGCGTGCGGTAGCCCTCGCTGGTGAGGTAGATGTCCAGCGCGGATACGATGTCCCTGTCATCGTCACAGATCAGGATGGTGTGCATAGTCTCTTATCCCCTCTCCTCATTCGGATCTTCTTTTGTTTCTAGCATAGCACAGACTCTTTAAGATGCAAGGGCCAAAATCTTAAGAACTTCTGAATTTTCCCTCGTGTCACCCGGTCCGGACACGTTCCTCCGGCCATCAAAAACGGACGGCCTTCGCCGTCCGTTTTTGATTGAGACCCCGCGCGGGCCGCGGATCAGTCCTTTTTCTGTTCCGCCTTCTCCTGGATCCCCTTGGGGGCGACCATGATCCGGAGATGGGAGCCCTCGCCGCACTTGCCCTTCTCGTCGTTCACCTCAATGTCGAACCACATCTTCCGCCGCTCGATGGAGCGCAGGCGGGCGGTGGCGCTCACCTTCATCCCCACGGGGGTGGGAGCCAGATGGCGGCAGTGGATCTCCGCCCCCACGGTGGTCATCCCATCGTCCAGATAGGCTTTCGCCAGCTCCAGGGCCGCAGCCTCCATCAGCGCCACCATGTTGGGGGTGGACAGGATCTTGGAGCCCGCGCTCCCAATGCGCTTGGCTGTCATCTCATCGGTGACCTCCCAGGTCAGCGTGTATTCCGTTGGTTTTTCCATCACAGCAGTTCTCCCTTCCGGTCCTGTGCGGACCCTTCTATTCTCCAGTGTACCACACACCGCCGCGCGCTGTAAAGCGGGAAGGCCCCTCTCTCCCCGATATTTTTGTGAGATCTGTCATATTTTATCTTTCAAATCGCCGCCCGCTATGCTATAATGCTCTCATCAAGCATAGGGAGGGAGCGCTGTGCACACACAGCTGAAAGCGGACCTGATGCTGGTCCTGGTCACCTTCTTCTGGGGGATCTCCTATCTCCTCACCGATCTGGCCCTGACGGAGGTGGGAGTATTCAGCCTCAACGCCATCCGGTTCCTGCTGGCCTTCGCGGTGGGCGGCCTGTGCTTCCTTCCGCGGATGCGCCATCCCAGCGCCGCCACCCTCAAGACCGCTCTGGCCACCGGAGCGGCCCTCTTCTGCGTGTACACCGCCACCACCTTCGGAGTCAAGTACACCAGTCTGTCCAACGCCGGCTTTCTGTGCGCCCTGCCGGTGGTCTTTACCCCCCTGCTGGACTTTCTGTTCTTCCGCCGCAGGCCCTCCCGGAAGCTGGCCCTGGTGCTGGTCATGGCGGTGACGGGCATCGCCCTGCTCACTCTGTCTGACGACCTGCGCCCCGCCCTGGGGGACGTCCTGTGCATCCTGTGCGCCCTGTCCAACGCCGTCTATCTCATCATCACAGAGCGGGCGGTGGCCCGTCCGGAGATAGACGCCTTTCAGCTGGGAATCTATCAGCAGCTGGTCACCGGCCTGGGTATGCTGGTCCTCAGCGTCTTTCTGGAGGGACCCGACCTCCCCCGGACCCCCGCCGTCTGGGCCTCCGTCCTGGTGCTCTCCCTGTTCTGCACCGGGGCCGCCTTCCTGATCCAGTCGGTGGCCCTCCAGTACACCACCGCCTCCCATGTGGGGGTCATCTTCTGCCTGGAGCCGGTGTTCAACTCCATCTTCGCCTTCTTTGTGGCCCACGAGGTCCTCTCCCCCCGGGCTTACGCGGGCGCGGCCCTGCTGATGCTGGGCATCCTGGTGATGGAGGCGGACCTGTCCGCTCTGCTTCGACCTCTTCGGCGGAAAAACTCCCGGTCCTGACCGGTCCCGACACAAAAACACGCGGGGCGCTGCCGTTGGCAGCGCCCCGCATCATTGTCTATGGACTTTGGATCAGCCCTTGCTCTTGATGTACGCGTCGATGGACTTGGCAGCGTGCTTGCCCGCGCCCATGGCCAGGATGACCGTGGCGGCTCCGGTGGCGGCATCGCCGCCGGCGAACACACCGGGCAGGCTGGTCTGACCGTTCTCGTCGGCGGCCACACAGCCCTTCCGGGTCTTTTCCAGGCCCTCGGTACCCTTGGTGCTCATGGGGTTGGGAGAGGTGCCCAGCGCCATGATGACCGCGTCGGCCTCCATCTTGAACTCGCTGCCCTCCATGGGGACAGGGCGGCGGCGGCCGGAGGCGTCAGGCTCGCCCAGTTCCATACGGATGCAGGTCATGGACTGGACATGGCCCTTCTCATCCCCCTCGATGGAAATGGGATTGGTGAGCAGGTCGAAAATGATGCCCTCCTCCTTGGCGTGGTGGACCTCCTCGGCGCGGGCGGGGAGCTCCGCCTCGGAGCGGCGGTAGACGATGTGGACCTCAGCCCCCAGGCGCTTGGCGCACCGGGCGGCGTCCATAGCCACGTTGCCGCCGCCCACCACGGCCACCTTCTTGTTGTGGAGGATGGGGGTCTCGGCGCCCTCCTGATAGGCCTTCATCAGGTTGATGCGGGTGAGGTACTCATTGGCGGAGTAGACGCCCACCAGTCCCTCGCCGGGGACCTTCATAAACATGGGCAGGCCGGCTCCGGAGGCGACGAACACCGCCTCATAGCCACGCTCAAACAGCTCGGGGATGGTGAGGACCTTGCCGATGACCATGTTCAGCTCGATGTCCACCCCCATCTTCTCCAGGTTGGACACCTCCCGGGCCACGATGGCCTTGGGCAGGCGGAACTCCGGGATGCCGTAGGTCAGCACGCCGCCGGCGGTGTGGAACGCCTCAAACACCGTGACGTCATAGCCCATGCGGGCCAGCTCCCCGGCGCAGGTCAGGCCGGCAGGGCCGGAGCCGATGACCGCCGTCTTGTGGCCGTTCTTGGGGGCGGTGGCCACATTGGCAATGCCCTGCTGGGCCGCCCAGTCGGCCACGAAGCGCTCCACCCGGCCGATGGCCACGGGCTCGCCCTTCACGCCCCGGACGCACTTGCCCTCACACTGGTTCTCCTGGGGGCATACGCGGCCGGAAATGGCAGGCAGGGCATTGGCGTTGGACAGGATCTCATAGGCGGCGGCGATGTCGCCCTCCGCCACCTTGGCCAGGAAGTCAGGGATGGGGATGCCCACGGGGCAGCCGCTGACGCAGGCGGGGTTTTTACAGTGGATGCACCGCTGGGCCTCGTTCATGGCCTGCTCCAGGGTATAGCCCTGGGCCACCTCCAGGAAGTTGGCGTTGCGGACCTGGGGATCCTGCTCCGGCATGGGAGTCTTCGTCATCTGCATATTAGCCATTGAGGGCACCTCCTCCCAGGCGGCAGAGATGGTCTCTCTTCCGCTCTGCTTCAAATTCGCGGTAGGTGGCGTTGCGGGCGATCACCTCGTCGAAGTCCACCTGGTGGCCATCAAAGTCCGGGCCGTCCACACAGGCGAACTTCACCTCGCCGCCCACAGTGAGGCGGCAGCCGCCGCACATCCCGGTGCCGTCGATCATAATGGGGTTCATGCTGACCGTGGTGGGGATACCGTATTTCTCCGTCAGCTTGCAGGCAAACTTCATCATCATCAGAGGGCCGATGGCAAAGACGTGGTCGAACTTGACCCCGCTCTGAATGAGCTCCTCCAGCTTGCCGGTGACGAAGCCGTGATAGCCATAGGTGCCGTCATCGGTGCAGATATGAAGGTCGGTGCAGGCGTGGGACATCTCCTCCTCCAGGATGACAATGTCCTTCGTCTTAAAGCCGCCGATCAGGTCCACCTGATTGCCCGCCTCGTGCAGGGCGCGGGCCACCGGCAGCGCAATGGCGCAGCCCAGGCCGCCGCCCAGGACGGCCACCCGGCCCAGGTCCTCCACATGGGTGGGCTCGCCCAGGGGGCCCACAAAGTCGTGCAGGCAGTCGCCCTCGTTCAGCTGATCCAGGGCCAGGGTCGTGCCGCCCACCTTCTGGAAGATGACGGTGATGGTCCCGTTCTCCTGGTCCGCACTGGAGATGGTCAGCGGGATGCGCTCTCCATTCTCGTCCACGCGCAGGATGATGAACTGTCCGGCCTTCGCCTTGGCAGCTACCAGGGGCGCATGGACGGAGATCTGGCTGATCTCCGGCGTGAGCACCTTCTTCTTCACAATTTGATACTGCTGTTTCACGGTTTCTCCTCCTCGAATCGCATTCAGCCGGCTGCGGCCTTGTGGGCTGCGGCCGGCCCCCTGCGTTCAAATATCAAACGCGCGGCCCCGCCGCGCAGGGACAACAAATTCAGAACAGCCTGCGGCGGCGGTATCCGCCTCCCCGGCGGCCTCTCCGCCGGGCCTGGAGGGCCCAGCGCGCCAAAAGCACCGCCGCCGCCGCGGCCAGCGCCAGAAGGACCAGCGCGGAAACGCCGATCCAGTTCAGATGTCCCAGCAGCTGCCCGGGGCTCCAGCTGTGACTCACCTGCTTGCGTCCGTCCCCGCCGGACAGGGCGTAGGCGTTGGGGACCCCTTTCTCTCCAAAGGAGCGGAGGTAGGCCGCCAGGGCGTACCACTCCTTGATCTCATTTCCGTTCCGGTCCCGGAGGATACGCTGGAAAAAATCCGTCACTGGCTCCCCGCGCTCGTCCTTGGGCACGATGGACAGCAGGCCGAAGGAGCGGTCCTTCACGGTATCCAGCATTTGGGCGGAATACATTCCGGTGACCACCCGGTAGAGCCGGTCGTCCTCCAGATCATTTTTCCATATCTCTGTCTCGGTGTGTTTTTCCGACAGAACGGTCGTTTTTTCTCCTGTGAGCCACACGCCGGTCACCCGATTGAAGGGGAGGCGGTGGGTATTGAAGGAGTAAGACATTCCAGCCGTATACAGCTGGGCCGCCGGCATGAGGGGCGTCACCGAGGCGTCCACCTCAGCCACCGCCCGCAGCTCCTTTCCGGTGAGATAGCAGGACACCAGGGGGAACCCGGCGCTCCCGTCCTCCCCCACCCCCATGGACAGCACATCAAAGGCCATGGAGGCGGTGAGCTCTCCGGCGTACAGCGGCGCACGGAGCACGCCGTCCGCGGTCACCGCCACGGTAGGTGTCTCAGGCTCCAGGCCCACCAGCTGCTCCGCGGCCCACAGATAGGCGTCCGCCGTCAGCTCCCCCAGGGCGCTGCCCGCCTGGACCCCGGGCTCCGGGGTAGGCAGGTCAAAGCTCAGCCGGGTGAGCCGCTGGTCATAGGTCAGCCCGTAGGGGGCCAGATAGCCGCTGCTCACCTGCCCCTTCCACCCCTCGATCAGGACGGCGATTTCCGGGTCGCTCTCCCAGGTCCCATCAATGGGGATCAGGCGGTAATCCGTCAGGGTCTTCTCCCCCGCCTCATTCCAGGACAAGGTGATGGATCCCAGGTTCTTTCCATACTCCCCGGCGGAGACGATATAGGTCTCTCCGGCCAGGATGGGCTCCTCCAGCGCGGTATGGGTGTGTCCGGAGACGATCAGGTCGATCCCCTCCACCGCCCGGGCCAGCTCCTCATCCTCCGAGGGGCCGTCGGCGCTGGTCCCGCCGTGGGACAGGCAGATGATGACCTCAGCCCCCTGCTCCTCCAGCCGCTCCACACACCGGCGGGCGGCCCGAACCGGGGCCTCCAGGGCAAAGCCGGAGGTGGGGGCGCAGGCGTGGGCGTCCCGGCCCATCAGGCCGAAGATACCATAGGTCACGCCGCCCCGCTCCAGAAGCATGGACTCCTCCACACCGTATGCGGCCATGGCCCGCTGGAGGTCCAGCCGGTCCGGGCTGTCCTCCTCAGGCCGGTAGTTGGCCAGCAGCAGGGCCGGGGTCTTCTCTCCGCTCCGGCGGGCGGCGGTGAGCATCTCGCCAAACCCCGGACCGGTGTAGTCAAATTCATGGTTGCCCACCGTCACAGCGTCATATCCCATGGCGCCCATGGTGCGCAGCTCCGCCGCCTGTGTGGGATACAGCGTCTGGATCAGGGAGCCCACAGAGAAGTCCCCGCCGTCCACAGTCAGCGCCCCCGGACGGGCGGACCGCTCCTCCTTCAGTGCGGAGGCCAGCCGGGCATAACCTCCCGCCGTCCCTCCGGCCCCGTCCTTCCTGGGCAGAAAGCTGGAGTGCAGGTCATGGGTAAACAAAATGGTGGCGGAGCCCGCCTCTCCTTCCGCCGCCCACGCTCCGGGCAGCAGAACACAGCACAGCAGCGCCGCCGCGGCTATCAGCCTGATCCAGCGTCTCAACCGATCCACCATGCTCCCTCCCCGTTTTATCTTGATCTGACAGCCCCTATTCTGCCACAAAATCCTGCATTTCGCAAGAGGGATTTCACGCTTCCCTTCCGGTCTCTTTCAGTCTGTATCCAGTATAGTGTAAAAGTTTCCAATATCATATTCTTGAAAATTTCGACTGTTTTCCCTATGATTTTCTCAGGACGCGCGGAAAGGAGGATCTGTCATACGATTTTCCGCGTTTCGTCCAAATTCCCCGGAAAGTGAGATGATCCCGCAATGCCGCTGGAATCCACAGACTCTCTCAACCAAAACCTTACCCGGAACCTCCGCCTGGTCTATCAGGCCAGGCGCACTACGCTGGTGGAATTCTCCCGTGAGCTTGGGATCGGGCACTCCACCTTGAGGAACATCCTGCACGGTCAGGGCAATTCCACTCTGAGTACTGTGGAGCAGATCGCACAAAGCCTGGGCGTCGCGCCTCAGGTCCTGCTGACCGGCCAGCACACAGAGGACCGGCTGCTCTCCGCCCGCCTCCTCTTGGAGGCGGTGGACTGTCTTAAACCCCTTGATCCCGGACAGCAGAAGCAGGCGTCCATCCTGCTGTCCCAGCTGCTGGAGCTTCTCCCCCCGTCCCGCCTCCGGTTCAGCGAATGATGTCCCACTGGACCGGCTGGTAAAACAGCCTGCGGACCTCCTCCGGATCCCGGGTCTGCCCCAGGATCCACATCAGCTTGGTGGCCGCCGCCTCCAGCGTCATGCTGTACGCCTCCATCAGCTGGTATTTCTCCTTCACCTGATAGCCCACCTGATAGACTGCCATATCGCTGCCCTCATAGGGCACCTGGGTCATCATCACGATGGTCTTTCCCGCCCTCAGCCAGTCCTCCATGGCCCGCGCGAAGGGGCCGCTGCTCCCGCCGGGCACACCGCCCACTCCGAAGCTCTGAAGGATCACCGCCTGATAGCTGTCCCGCAAGGCGGAGAGGGCGTCCGCCCCCATCCCCGGGATCAGGGTGAGCAGCAGCACCCGCTCCTCCAGACAGTGGAAAAACTCCGGGCCGTCCGTGTGGTCCAGCTCGGCCAGATAGCGGATCAGCCGCCCGTCCCGGATGATGGCCAGCTCCGGATAGTCCACGCTGGAAAAGGCGTTAAAGCTCTTGGTCCGCTCCTTCCTGGCCCGGGTGCCAGAGATCACCTTGCCGTCAAAGACCAGGCTCACCCCCCGGGAGCCCTCCGCCGCCGCGTACAGAAAGGCGTTGTACAGGTTCATCCGGGCGTCTGTGTCCTCCATGCAGATGGACCGCTGTGAGCCGGTGAGCACGATGGGCTTTGGAGAGCGCTGGATCAGGTAGGAGAGGGCCGCCGCCGTATAGGCCATGGTGTCCGTACCGTGGGTCACCACAAAACCGTCATAGTCCCAGTACTGGGCCTCGATGGCCCGGGCGATGCTCAGCCAGTGGGAGGGGCCCACGTTGGTGCTGTCCAGATTCATCAGCTGGACGGTCTCCACCCGGCACAGCCCCCCGATCCCCGGTACATAGCCCAGCAGCTCCTCCGAGGTAATGGCCGGGGCCAGGCCCTGGCTGCTCTCCCGGGAGGCAATGGTCCCGCCGGTGGCCAGCATCAGGATGCGTTTTTTCATTTTTCCGCTCCTTTCCTTTCCAAAAAAGGCTGCCGGGACCGTCTGCGTGCGGTCCCGGCAGCCTTTGCGCCATGTTACCTTACAGGAATACCTCCACGGGCCGGCGCTCCGAGAACTTCTCCGTCAGCCGGGCGGCGATGGCCGCCGAGTTATAGCCCAGCGCCCCCACCGGGCACCGGGACACACAGGCCATACAGCTGATGCACTTCTCCATATCCCACAGCAGGGTCTTGGGATCCATGGCCCCGGTGGGGCACACCTGGGCGCAGAAGCCGCAGCCCAGGCAGGTGTCCCAATCCCGGTCCTTCTTCACCG